>Ga0105046_10001854_pt1 | contig 32883 bp, 29 predicted proteins | sample MAT03_FD_78385 | JGI IMG/M metagenome (GOLD analysis project Ga0105046, IMG submission 78385) | Freshwater microbial communities from Lake Fryxell liftoff mats and glacier meltwater in Antarctica - MAT-03 (megahit assembly) | ecosystem: Environmental > Aquatic > Freshwater > Ice > Liftoff...
GTCGATGTGGGTCTGGTCTGGCGCCGCGGCTCGGGCCTGAAGCCGGCGGCCTGGGCCTTCATCGAGCTGGCACGCGAGCCCTCACGCGGGCGGCGCAGCTGAACGTCGCGCGCGCCGCTCAGCGCGCCGCGGCGTGCGGCAGCAGGTCGACGACGTCGAACCACTGGCTCCAGAACAGCGGCCGCCGGTAGCCCACCAGCCAGGGCTGGCTCAGCGTGTTCAGCACCGGGTGGGTGCGCAGCTTGTAGGGCATCCAGGCGACCGTCATGCGCTTGGCCTCGTGGAAGACCTGCTCACGCTCGGGGCCGTCGGGCAGCGCCAGCAGCCGCTCGATCAACGCGTTCATCGGCGGGTGGTCGAAGCGGCTGAGGTTGATGCCGCCGCTGGCCGCGCCGTTGTAGCGCAGCAGCCCCTCGAGCCCGTCGGGCGCGCTGGCGCGGCCGCTGACCGACCACAGCATCAGCTTGCCGGCGCGCGCGGCCTTGTACTGCTCGGGCCACTGCGCGGCGCGGAACACGATGCGCAGGCCGACCGTGTCCATGTCGCGCTTCATCAGCTCGTCGTAGCGGCGCGTCTGCTGGTTGGGCTGGGTGGCCATCTCCAGCAGCAACGGCTTGCCGTCGGGCTGCTCGCGCCAGCCGTCGCCGTCGCGGTCGACGTAGCCGTACAGATCGAGCAGGGCACGCGCGCGCTGCGGGCTGTATTCGCTCATCTCGCTGCGGTAGGCGGTGTCGAAGCCGCTCAGGTGCACCGCCACCGGCGACTGCGCAGCCACCGCCGCGCCATGGCGCAGAAGCTCGATCTCGCGCGGCACGTCGATCGCCAGCGCGATGGCGCGGCGCAGCGCCACCTGCGCCGGCGCGTAGCCGCCCACCAGCGGATGCTCCATGTTGAACATCGTGTAGTAGGTGGCCGGCTGCACCACACGCTCGGCGCGGATGCCGCGCCGCGCCAGGTGCGGCGCGAGACGGCCGCCGGGCAGCGCGACCTCGGTGAACTCCGCCGGCAGCGTCACCAGGTCGGCCTCGCCGTTGAGGAAGGCCAGCCAGGTGGGCTGTGATTCGTCGATGACGGCGATCTCGACGCGGTCCACCATCGGCAGCCGCCGGCCCTTGAGTTTCGCCAGGATGGCCTGCCCTTCGGTGTCGCCGGCGGCAGGCTGGGCGTCGTAGAGCACCTCGCGGTAGCCCGGGTTGCGTTCGAGCACGATGCGCGAGGCGCGACGCCACTCGGCCAGCCGGAAAGGCCCGGTGCCCACCGGCTGCTGCATCGACAGATCGCCGGCGGCCTCGATCACTTCGCGCGCCACGGCGCCGGTGGCGGCCTCGGCCAGTTGCTGCGCAAAACGCGGCCGCACGCGGTCGAGCCTGAAGCGCAGCGTGTAGCGGTCGAGCACCTCCAGGCCCTCGATCGGCCGCGTGTAGTCGAAGGGCCTCTTCTGGTCGAGTGCGTCGCGGCGCAGCGCGGCCAGACCGGTGATGCCCGACTGCTCGAGCCCGCTCCAGGCCGGGCTCTTGTTGGCCGGGTCGGCCAGCCGCTTGAAGGTGTAGGCGTAATCGGCCGCCACCAGTTCGCGCGGCTTGCCGCCGAAAGCCGGGTGGTCGGTGAAGAAGATGCCCGGGCGCAGCCTGATGGTCCAGCTGCGGAAGTCGGCCGAAGGCTCGGGCAGCGCCGCCGCGGTGCGCGGGCGCAGCCTGACCGGCCGCGCCAGCGGGTCATAGGCCAGCAGCGGCTCGAAGATGTGGCTGATGATCTGGAAGGACGGCACATCGCCCACCCGCGCCGGATCGAAGCCTGTTTCGCTCAGGCTGGCGATGCGCAGCACCCTGGGCGCCGCGGTGGCGGCCGGCTCGGTGCCTGATGCGTGCGCATCGGACAACGTGCCGGCGAGCATCACGGCAGCGGCCAGCAGCACAGGCAGCAGGGCGCGGGGCAGGCTCTTCATGCCCCGATGATGCCAACAACCAAGCCCACAACCGCGCCGTGCCCGACCTCGGCGACGCGGCTACAGCCTGATCATCACGTGCCGCGGCACCGTGTAGTCCTCCAGCGCGTACAGGCTCAGGTCCTTGCCGTAGCCGCTGCTCTTGAGCCCGCCGTGGGGCATCTCGTTGACCAGCGTGAAGTGCGTGTTGATCCAGGTGCAGCCGTACTGCAGCTTGCGCGCCACGCGCATCGCCCGACCCACGTCCTGCGTCCACACCGACGAGGCCAGGCCATAGTCGCTGTCGTTGGCCCAGGCGATGGCCTGCTCGGGGTCGGTGAAGCGGGTCACGCTGACCACCGGGCCGAAGACCTCGCGCTTGACGATCTCGTCTTCCTGCCGCGCGCCGGCGACCACCGTGGGCTCGTAGAAGAAGCCGCCGCCGGCCGGCCCGCCCGAGGCCTTGCCGCCGGTGGTGATCTCCATGTGCCCGGCCATCTGCGCGCGCTCGACGAAGCTGGCCACGCGGTTGCGCTGGCGGTCGCTGATGAGCGGGCCCAGCTCGGCCTCGGCGTCGTCCTGCAGGCCGATGCGCAGCGTGCGCACGGCGCTGGTCAGATCGGCCACCAGCCGCTCGTAGACCTTGGCGCTGGCGTAGACGCGGCAGGCGGCGGTGCAGTCCTGGCCGGCGTTGTAGAAGCCGAAGGTGCGCAGGCCCTCGACCACCGAGGCCAGGTCGGCGTCGTCGAAGACGATCACCGGCGCCTTGCCGCCGAGTTCGAGGTGCGTGCGCTTGAGCGAGTCGCTGGCGGCCTGCAGGATCTTGCGCCCGGTGGAGACATCGCCGGTCAGGCTGACCATCGCCACCTTGGGGTGCGAGACCAGCGGCTGGCCCACCGTGGCGCCGCGGCCGCAGATGACGTTGAGCACGCCCTTGGGGAAGATCTCGGCCGCCACGCGCGCCAGCAGCAGAGTGGACAGCGGGGTCTGCTCGCTCGGCTTGAGCACCACCGTGTTGCCGGCGGCCAGCGCCGGGGCGGTCTTCCACGCGGCCATCATCAGCGGGTAGTTCCAGGGTGCGATCTGGCCGATCACGCCCACCGGGTCGCGCCGGATCATGCTGGTGTAGCCGGCAAGGTATTCGCCGGCCAGCGGGCCCTGCAGCGTGCGCGCGGCGCCGGCGAAGAAGCGAAAGCAGTCGGCCACCGCGGGGATCTCGTCGCCCAGCGCGCGGGCGTAGGGCTTGCCGCAGTTCAGCGACTCGAGCCGCGCGAACTCTTCGCCGCGCGCCTCGATCACGTCGGCCAGTTTGAGCAGCAGGCGCGAGCGCTCCATCGGCGTGGTGTCGCTCCAGCCGTCGAAGGCGCGGTGCGCGGCCGAGACGGCCTTGTGCACCTGCTCGACCGAGGCTTCGCGCAAAGAGACCAGGGTCTGCCCGGTGGACGGGTTCAGCACGTTCTCGGCCTCGCCCTCGCCGGGCACGAAGGCGCCGTCGATCAGCAGGTCAGTGGGCAGATTGGGGAGGTTGGGGGCGGTGTCAGTGGCCATGGCGGGCTCCTTCAGCGGGGTCGTTCAGGGAGGTCGTTCAGCGGTGGCTCGGCTCGTCCGAGCGGGTCAGGAAGTAGGCGGCAAGGATGGGCAGGAAGGTCAGCGCGATGATCGCCACCGCGACGACGTTGGTCACCGGCCGCTGGCGCGGGCGGATCAGCTCTTGCAGCATCCAGATCGGCAGCGTGGTCTGCTGCCCGGCGGTGAAAGTGGTGACGATGACCTCGTCGAAGCTCAGCGCGAAAGCCAGCAGTGCACCGGCCAGCAGCGCCGAGCCCAGCTGCGGCAGCACCACGTAACGCAGGGTCTGGAAGCCGTCGGCGCCGAGGTCCATGCTGGCCTCGATCAGGTTCGGGTTCAGCCGCCGCAGTCGCGCCACCGCGTTGTTGAAGACCACCACCACGCAGAAGGTGGCGTGCCCGATGACGATGGTCCAGAAGCTGAACGGGATTTCCAGCGTGTGGAACCCCGAGCGCAGCGCGATCCCGGTGATGATGCCGGGCAGCGCGATGGGCAGGATCAGCAGCAGCGAGATCGTGTCACGGCCGAAGAAGCGCGCGCGCGCCAGCGCCGCCGCGGCCAGCGTGCCCAGCACCAGCGCGACCGCGGTGCTGACCAGTGCCACCTGGAACGACAGTGTGATGGCCGCCCACACGTCCTCGCGCTGCCAGGCCACGCCGAACCAGCGAGTGGTCAGGGCGGGCGGCGGGAAGACGTAGGTCTTGTCTTCGGCGCTGAAGGCGTACAGCACGATCAGCGCCAGCGGCACGTGCAGGAACAGCACCACGCCCCAGGCAGCGACGCGCAGCGCCAGCGGGCTAGAGCGCATCGAAGGCGCCCTTGCGCTTGGCCAGCCAGAGGTACACGCCGATGACCACGATAGGCACGAGCGAGAACGCGGCCGCGAAGGGAATGTTGCCGGCCACGCCCTGCTGCCGGTAGACCACCTGCCCGATGTACAGCGTGCTGTCGCCGATGACCTGCGGGATGATGTAGTCGCCCAGCGTCAGGCTGAAGGTGAAGATCGAACCGGCCGCGATGCCCGGCATCGCCAGTGGCAGGATCACATGGCGCAGCGTGGCGGCGGGGCCGGCGCCGAGGTCGGCGCTGGCCTCGAGCGTCGACGCCGGGATGCGTTCGAGCGCGGCCATCAGTGGCAGCACCATGAACGGCAGCCACATGTAGACGAAGACGATGAAGGTGCCCAGCGTGGAGAAACTCAGGCTGGGCCCGCCGATCAGCGGCGTGGCCAGCAGCGCCTCGATCAGCCAGCTGAAGTGCAGCTGCGCGGCCAGCCAGGAGATCGCGCCTTCCTTGGCCAGCAGCAGTTTCCAGGCATACAGCCGCACCAGGTAGCTGCTCCACAGCGGCAGCATGACGGCGATGTAGAGGGCCGCCTTGGTCCAGCCACGCGCATGCCGCGCCATCATGTAGGCCAGCGGGAAGGCCAGCAGCGTGCAGGCCAGCGTGACGGCGATGGCCATGCCGATGGTGCGCCGGGCGACGTCGAGGTTGGCGGGGTCGAACAGCGCGATGAAGTTGCTGACGCCGACCTCGCGCACCACCTGCCCGGTGAAGTCGTCGAGGCGGAAGAAGGCGTTGGCCAGCAGCGCGAACAGACTGCCCAGATAGATCACGCCGAACCACAGCAGCGGCGGCGCCAGCAGCAGCAGCAGCAGCAGGCCGCGGCGCGTGTACAGCAGGTCGGAGGCGGCGCGTTGCATGGTGCGCGGCACCGCGACGGCCTCAGCGGGGTTCATGCCGCCGCCAGCGCGTGCACCGCCGGTTCGTCCCAATGCAGATGCACCGCATCGCCGCTGGCCGGAACGCGCACACCCTGGCCGGTGGGCAGGTCGGCCTGCAGCCGCGGTGACGGCTCGACACCTTCCAGTACCACCTTCACCCGCGTGAAGGCGCCGAAGAACTGCACCTCGGCCACCGTGCCGCTGGCGCGCGCGCCCGCCGCATCACCGACGCGGATGCGCTCTGGCCGCAGCATCGCCTGGGCGTGGCCCGTCAGGCGCCGCGCGGCGTCGCCCTCCAGCACGTTGGCGGCGCCGACGAACTGGGCCACGAAGCGGGTGGCCGGCCGGTCGTACACCGCCTGCGGCGTGCCCACCTGCTCCAGCCGGCCGGCGTTGAAGATGCCGATGCGGTCGCTCATCGACAGCGCTTCGTGCTGGTCGTGCGTGATGAAGAGGAAGGTGATGCCCAGCCGCCGCTGCAGCGCCTTCAGTTCGCTTTGCATCTGCTCGCGCAGCTTGAGGTCGAGGGCACCCAGCGGCTCGTCGAGCAGCAGCACCTGCGGCTCGCTGATCAGCGCACGCGCCAGCGCTACGCGCTGGCGCTGGCCGCCCGAGAGCTGCGCCGGCCGCCGCTCACCCACGCCGGCCAGCTGCACCAGGGCGAGCAACTCGTCGGCGCGCTGCTCGCGCGCGCGCCGCTCGACCTTGCGCACCATCAGCGGGTAGGCGACGTTGGCGCGGATCGTCATGTGCGGGAACAGCGCGTAGTCCTGGAACACCGTGTTCACTGGCCGTGCGTACGGCGGCAGCATCGTCACGTCCTGACCGCCGATGTGCACGCGCCCTCGCGTGGGCAGCGTGAAGCCGCCGATCATGCGCAGCACCGTCGTCTTGCCCGAGCCCGAAGGCCCGAGCAGCGTGAAGAACTCGCCCGCCTCGATCGTCAGCCGGACCTCATCGACGGCGCGGACCGCGCCCGCGCCGTGGCCGAAGGTGCAGCCGACGCCGTCGAGGGTGACCGCCGCCGTCACCGGTCACCGGCCACCGAGTACGGCGATGTAGTCGGTCACCCAGCGGTGGTAAGGCACGCAGCCCGCGCTCTGGCTCTGGCACTGGCCCACCGGGGTGCGCCAGAACGAGATGCGGGCGAAGTCGTTGTAGCCCTGGCGCGCGCAGCCCTCGTCGGTGAGCAGCTTGTTGCCCTTGCAGGCGGCGGGCACGCTGGGCACCGAGCCGAACCAGGCCGACAGGTCGCCCTGCAGCTTGGGGCTCAGCGAGTGCTCCATCCACATGTACGCGCAGTTCGGGTTCTTCGCCTCGATATGCATCATCGTGCTGTCGGCCCAGCCGGTGGCGCCCTCGATCGGCACGACAGTGGCGATCGGCTGGTTCTTCGACTTCAGGATGTTGGCCTGGAACTGCCAGCTGCCCGAGGCCACCACGCCCTCGTTGGTGAAGTCGTCGATCTGCACGAAGGCATCGTGCCAGTACTTGCCGACGATCTTGCGCTGGCCGCGCAACAGGTCGAGCGAGGCCTTGTACTGCGCCTCTGTCAGCTCGTACGGATCCTTGATGCCCAGCTCTTTCTTGTGATGCATCAGGAACAGCGCGGCATCGGCTATATGGATCGGGCCGTCGAAGGCCTGCACACGCCCCTTGTTGCTCTTGCCGTCGGGCAGGTTCATCTCCTCGAACACCACGCGCCAGCTGTTCGGCGGCTGGTTGCCGAAGACCTTGGTGTTGTACATGAGCACGTTCCAGCCCCACTGGTAGGGCACGCCGTAGTGCTGGTTGTTCTCGAAGTGCCAGGGCGCCTTCTGCAGCCGCGGGTCGATGTTCTTGTAGCTGGGGATCAGGTTGACATTCAGCGGCTGCAGCTTCTTGCCGCGGATCAGGCGCGTGCTGGCGTCGCCGCTGGCGGTGACGAGGTCGAAGCCGCCTTCGTTCATCAGTGCCACCATCTCGTCGCTGGTGCCGGCGGTCTTCACGTTGACCTTGCAGCCGGTCTTCTTCTCGAACGCGGTGACCCAGTCGAAGTCCTTGCTGGTGGCGCCGCGCTCGATGTAGCCGGGCCAGGCGACGATGTCGACGCGGCCCTCGCCCTTGCCGATCTTCTGCAGCGGGGCTTTCTGCGCCATGGCGACGGTGTGCACGGCAAGCGTGACAGCCGCCACGCTGGCCAGGACGAACAGGCTGGTGGTCATGCGGGATCTCCTCGACGGTCAGTGGGTACGGGGATGCGTGCATGCACGCGCCACAACGGCGAGAAGGTAAGTGCTGGCTGCGCCGATGTGAAATGCAATCGCGCGCCGCCGGGCTATCTGAAAATCAGAGACTTCGGTGAAACCCTTATCGCGGTGCTTGTGCGGGATCGGGCAAGCGTGGCCTGTGCTGGCGTGCCAGCCACAGCAGCGCGCAGCCCACCAGCGCGATCGGCGCCAGCGAGCCCAGGTTCAGCAGCGTCCAGCCCTGCGTGGTGACCAGTGCGCCTGAGGCGAAGCTGCTCACCGCCATCGTCGAGAAGACGCAGAAGTCCATCGCCCCCTGGGCGCGGTTCTTCTCGAGCGGCTTGTAGGCCTGGGTCAAGAGCGTGCTGCCGCCGGTGTAAAGGAAGTTCCAGCCGACGCCCAGCACGAACAGCGCCACCAGGAACTGCATCAGGTCCACGCCCGACAGCGCCACCGCCACGCAGACGAGATTGAGCAACACGCCCACGCCCATGATGGGCAGGGCGCCGAAGCGCTTGATCAGATGGCCGGTGAAGAAACTCGGCACGAACATACCCAGCACATGCCACTCGAGCACCAGCGCCGCGCTGTCGAAGGGGTGCTTGCACTGCTGCATGGCGATCGGCGTGGCGGCCATCAGCAGGTTCATGACGCCGTAGCCCAGCGCGGCGGCCATCACGGCGACGACGAAGACCGGCTGGCGCGCCAGCTCGGCCAGCGGCCGTCCGCCGTCGCTGCCGGGCGGCGGCGGCACATGGGCCGGGAAGCGGATCGCCGAGACGGCGAGCAGCGCGATGCCCGCCACCACGATCAGCGCCAGGTAAGCGCCAGCGAACTGCACCGGCAGCAAGGTGCGCGTGGCGCTGGCCAGGTTGGGGCCGATGAACGCACCGATGATGCCGCCCGCCAGCACCAGCGAGATCGCCTTTTCCTTGAAGGCCGCCGGCACCAGCTCGGGCCCGGCAAAGCGGTACAACGCGGCGTTGGCGCTGTAGAAGCCGGCCACCAAGGTCGAGGCCACCAGCAGCCAGAAGCTGCCGTAAGACACCGCGGCGGCGCAGGACGCCGCCGATGCCATGGCGACAAGCAGGCCGATCTGGAAGCTGCGCTGGCGCCCGATCCGGGCCTGCATGCGCGACACCGGCATCGCCGACAGCGCCGCGCCAAGCACATAGCCGGTGATCGGCAGCGTCGCCATCCAGCCGACCGGTGCCAGCGCCAGACCGACCAGGCCGTTGATCGCGATGAAGGTGACGTTGTTGGTGAGAAACAGCCCCTGGCAAAGGGAGAGCAGCAGCAGATGGCGGTTCATGCACCGCATCATCTCACCCGGTGCACCGCCAAGGCGTCAGCGGCGGGCGGTGCTGGCGCGTTATGGTGCAGGCCTGACCGTGGCAGATGCAGGCCTAGCGGGGCACGGGCCTTGCTCTTGCGTTGTATCCTGTTACGAGAGAGCCCGTCACCAAATGGCCGTGTGTCCCACCCCTTATCCGGGGTTTGCGCGCCACCCGGGGAGGCATGCTGAAATGCACGAACCGGCCGGACCTCATCGCCGGTGACCGGAAAGCTCTGATGGAGCCTGGGCCCGTACAGCCGGGACTTCATCAGAACTTCCCAGATGCGGGCGCGGCCTCGGGCTGCGGGCGGCGTCTTCCTCAACGCAGGAGGTCCACATGGACGTGATCAGCAGTTTCGCCGCGCGCTACGAGCGTACCCGCGAGGAAGAACTTTCTCTCGAGGATTACCTCGCCGAGTGCAAGCGCAACCCGCTGGCTTATGCAACCGCCGCCGAACGCATGCTGCGGGCCATCGGCGAGCCCAAGACCATCGACACGCGCAACGACCCGCGGCTGTCGCGCACCTTCCAGAACAAGCTGGTCAAGGTCTACCCGGCCTTCGACGAGTTCTACGGCATGGAAGAGGCCATCGAACAGGTGGTCAGCTACTTCCGCCATGCCGCCCAGGGGCTGGAAGAGAAGAAGCAGATCCTCTACCTGCTCGGCCCGGTGGGTGGCGGCAAGAGCAGCATCGCCGAGCGGCTCAAGCAGTTGATGCAGGAAGTGCCCTTCTTCTCGATCAAGGGCAGCCCGGTCAACGAGAGCCCGCTGGGCCTGTTCGACGTCGGCGAGGACGGCCCGATCCTGGAGGGCGAGTACGGCATCCCGCGCCGATACCTCAACCGCGTGATGTCGCCCTGGGCGGTGAAACGGCTGGAAGAGTTCGGTGGCGACATCCGGCGCTTTCGCGTCATCAAGCGCTTCCCCAGCATCCTCAAGCAGATCGGCATCAGCAAGACCGAGCCGGGCGACGAGAACAACCAGGACATCTCCAGCCTGGTTGGCAAGGTCGACATCCGCAAGCTCGAGACCTACGCGCAGGACGATCCCGACGCGTACAGCTACAGCGGCGGGCTGTGCCTGGCCAACCAGGGGCTGCTGGAGTTCGTCGAGATGTTCAAGGCGCCGATCAAGGTGCTGCACCCGCTGCTGACCGCCACGCAGGAAGGCAACTTCAAGGGCACCGAGGGTTTCGGCGCCATTCCCTTCGACGGCGTGGTGCTGGCGCACAGCAACGAAAGCGAGTGGAAGGCCTTCCGCAACAACAAGAACAACGAAGCCTTCCTCGACCGCATCTACATCGTCAAGGTGCCGTACTGCCTGCGCGTCACCGAAGAGGTGAAGATCTACGAGAAGCTGATCCGCAACTCCTCGCTCGCCGGGGCCACCTGCGCCCCGGGCACGATGAAGATGATGGCGCAGTTCGGTATCCTGACGCGGCTGAAGGAGCCGGAGAACAGCTCGCTCTACAGCAAGATGCTGGTCTACGACGGCGACAACCTGAAAGACACCGACCCGCGCGCCAAGAGCATCCAGGAGTACCGCGACTACGGCGGTGTCGACGAGGGCATGAGCGGCATCAGCACGCGCTTCGCCTACAAGATCATCAGCAAGGTGTTCAACTTCGACAGCACCGAGGTCGCCGCCAACCCGGTGCACCTGATGTACGTGCTCGAGCAGCAGATCGAGCGCGAGCAGTTCGCCGCCGATGTCGAGCAGAAGTACGTCGGCTTCATCAAGGAACTGCTGGCGCCGCGGTATGCCGAGTTCATCGGCAAGGAGATCCAGACCGCTTACCTGGAGAGCTACAGCGAGTACGGGCAGAACATCTTCGACCGCTACGTGACCTATGCCGACTACTGGATCCAGGACCACGAATACCGCGACACCGACACCGGCGAGGTCTTCGACCGGCAGGCGCTGAACGCCGAACTTGAGAAGATCGAGAAGCCCGCGGGCATCGCCAACCCGAAGGACTTCCGCAACGAGATCGTCAACTTCGTGCTGCGCGCGCGCGCCAACAACGCCGGCAACAACCCCAACTGGACCAGCTACGAGAAGCTGCGCACGGTGATCGAGAAGAAGATGTTCAGCAACACCGAAGAGCTGCTGCCGGTGATCAGCTTCAACGCCAAGGCCAGCGCCGACGAGGCCAAGAAGCACGAGGACTTCGTCACCCGCATGGTGGCCAAGGGCTATACGCCCAAGCAGGTGCGGCTGTTGTGCGAGTGGTACTTGCGCGTCAGGAAGAGCAGCTGAACGGCCGGGAGCCTGCGTGCAGCACATCGTCGACCGGCGGCTGGCCGGGAAGAACAAGTCCATCGGCAACCGCGAGCGCTTCCTGCGTCGCTACAAGGACAAGGTCAAGGAGGCCGTCAGGCGCGCCATCGACGGCCGCGGCATCCGCGACATCGAGCGTGGCGAGGACATCCGCATCCCCAAGCGCGACATTGCCGAGCCGGTGTTCGGCCACGGCCAGGGAGGCGTGCGCGAGACCGTGCACCCGGGCAACCGCGAGTTCATCCGCGGCGACCGCATCCAGCGGCCCAAGGGCGGTGGCGGCGCCGGCGGCAGCGGCAAGGGCCAGGGCGGCGACAGCGGCGAAGGCGAGGATGACTTCGTCTTCAGCCTGAGCAAGGAAGAGTTCATGCAGGTCTTCTTCGAGGACCTGGCACTGCCGCATCTGGTGCGCACGCAGCTGGCCGAACTGCCCGAGTGGAAGTACCAGCGCGCCGGCTACTCCAGCGACGGCACGCCGAACAACCTGCATGTGGTGCGCAGCATGCGCGGGGCGATCGGCCGGCGCATCGCCATCGGCGCGGGCTCCAGGCGCGAGCTGCGCGAGATGGAGGACGAACTGGCCGCGCTGCTCGCACAGCCCGCCGCCGCCGACCCGGTCGATGCGCGGACGGATGCGCAGACGGATGCGCAGACGGATGCGCAAAAGCAGCGCACGCAGATCGCCGAGCTCGAGCAGCGCATCAGCATGCTGCGGCTGCGCCTCGAGCGCATCCCCTACCTCGACCCGATCGACCTGCGCTACCGCAACCGCGTGCGCGTGCCGGTGCCCACAAGCAAGGCGGTGATGTTCTGCCTGATGGACGTCTCGGGCTCGATGGACGAAGGCCGCAAGGAGCTGTCCAAGCGCTTCTTCATCCTGCTCTACCTGTTCCTGACCCGGCATTACGAGAAGATCGACATCGTCTTCATCCGTCACCACACCCAGGCGCAGGAAGTGGACGAGCAGAACTTCTTCCACGCCCGCGAGACCGGCGGCACGGTGGTCAGCAGCGCGCTGGTGCTGATGGAAGAAGTGATCCGCGCGCGCTACAACCCGGCCGAGTGGAACATCTACGGCGCGCAGGCCAGCGACGGCGACAACTGGCACCACGACAGCGGCCGCTGCCGCGAGTTGCTCGACCAGAAGATCCTGCCGCTGTGCCGCTACTACGCCTATGTGCAGGTGGCCGAGGAAGAGCAGAACCTGTGGGACGAGTACGGCAACCTGCGGGCCGCGCACCGGCACTTCGCGATGCGCAAGGCGACCAGCGCCGACCAGATCTACCCGGTGTTCCGTGACCTGTTCAAGAAGGAAGGGGCCAAAGCCGCATGAAGCCCCAAGCCTCCCGCATGGCCGCGATGGGCGAACCGCAGCCCGCGCCGCCGCGCGCCGAACACAAGCTGCCCGGCCCCAGCGACTGGAGCTTCGAGCTCGTCGACGAGTACCACCGCGTGATCCGCGCCACCGCCGAGCGCTTCGGCCTCGACACCTACCCGAACCAGCTGGAGATCATCACCGCCGAGCAGATGATGGATGCCTACGCCAGCGTGGGCATGCCGGTGAATTACCGCCACTGGAGCTACGGCAAGGAGTTCATCTCGACCGAGAAGAACTACAAGCGCGGTCACATGGGCCTGGCCTATGAGATCGTCATCAACAGCAACCCCTGCATCAGCTATCTGATGGAGGAGAACACGATGGCGATGCAGGCGCTGGTCATCGCCCACGCGGCCTACGGGCACAACAGCTTCTTCAAGGGCAACTATCTGTTCCGCATGTGGACGGATGCCTCGTCCATCATCGACTACCTGGTCTATGCCAAGGACTATGTCGCCAAGTGCGAGGAGAAGCATGGCATGGACGCGGTGGAGGCTTTCCTCGACAGCTGCCACGCCCTGTCCAATCACGGCGTGGACCGCTACCGTCGGCCCAGCCGCAAGAGCCTGGCGCAGGAGCTCTCCGAGCGCATCGACCGCGAGGCCTACGCGCAGCGCCAGGTCAACGACCTTTGGCGCACGCTGCCGCGCAAGGCAGACAAGGACGGCGCCGCCGCCGAAAGCCGGCGCTTCCCCGCCGAGCCGCAGGAGAACCTGCTGTACTTCATAGAGAAAAACGCGCCGCTGCTCGAGCCCTGGCAACGCGAGATCGTGCGCATCGTGCGCAAGGTGGCGCAGTACTTCTACCCGCAGCGCCAGACGCAGGTGATGAATGAAGGTTGGGCAACTTTCTGGCACTACAAGCTGCTGAACACGATGTACGACGACGGCTTCCTCACCGACGGCGTGATGATCGAGTGGCTGAAGTCGCACACCAACGTGGTCTACCAGCCGCCTGTCGGGCATCAGGCCTACAGCGGCATCAACCCCTATGCGCTGGGCTTCGCGATGTACAACGACATCCAGCGCATCTGCGTCAAGCCCACGGACGAGGACCGCGCCTGGTTCCCCGAGATCGCCGGCGCGCCCTGGCTGCCGACGCTGGACCACGCGATGCGCAATTTCAAGGACGAGAGCTTCATCGGCCAGTACCTCAGCCCCAAGCTGATGCGCGAGATGCGCCTGTTCGCCATCGTCGACGACGAGCGCCAAAGCGAGATGGAGGTCGCCGCCATCCACGACGACACCGGCTACAAGCGGGTGCGCGAGAGCCTGTCGCACCAGTACGACCTGGGCTCGCGTGAGCCCAACATCCAGGTCTGGAACGTCAACCTGCGCGGCGACCGCTCGCTGACCCTGCGCCACTTCCAGCACCGTGATCGGCCGCTGGCCGACGGCGCACAAGAGGTGCTCAAGCATGTGGCGCGGCTGTGGGGCTTCGGCGTGCAGCTGGAAAGCGTCAATGGCCAGGGTGATGTGACCAAGCGCTTCGCGGTACCGGCGCTGATGCAGCCTTAGGCAGGCGGGCCGCCGGTGGCCACCTACAAAGAGCAGGTCAAGGCCTTCGAGGAGCGCATGCGCTCGATCGACGGCCAGACGCGGTTCTTCGACCTGGCCCGCTTCCCCTGGGTGCAAGACGTCGAGGCCCACTGGCGCGAAGTCCGCGCCGAGTGCGACGGCATGTTCCGCGCCCTGGACCTGCTGCCGGGCTATGAGGACATCCAGATCGAATCGCTGGAGCTCTCGGACGACGGCCGCTGGAAGATCGTGCCGTTCTGGGCCTATGGGCGCGCCCTGCACGACAACCTTCGCCGCTGCCCGCACACGGCCGCCGCGCTGGCGCTGATCCCCGGCCTGCGCTCGGCGATGTTCTCGATCCTGCTGCCCGGCAAGGTGTTGCCGCGGCACCGCGGGCCCTACGCCGGCGTGTTGCGCCACCATCTGGCCGTCACGGTGCCCGAGCCGGCGCTGTGCGGCATCGAGGTCGGTGGCGATGAGCGCGCCTGGGTCGAAGGCCGCAGCCTGGTCTTCGACGACACCCACATGCACCGGGCCTGGAACCATGGCAGCCAGACCCGCGTGGTGCTCTTCACCGACTTCGACCGGCCGCTGGCACCGCCACTGGACGCCTACAACCGCGAGATCATCCGCCGCATGGGCGACTCGCCTTTCATCGTCGACGCGATGGAGCGCTGGCGGCAGTGGGAAGCGCTCTACGGCGCGCGGGTGGATGCCTTGCTCGCCGGGCGCGGCTGAGGCCCGTCGGCAGTGAGCCCCTTCGACCAGCTGCCGCTGTCCGAAGACGGCCGCTGGAAGATCGTGCCGCTGGTGGCTTACGGACACACCCCGCCCGGCAACCTGCGCCGCTGCGCGCGCACCCTCGAGGCGCTGTCGCTGATCCCGGGTCTGCGCGCAGCGCTGTTCTCGATCCTGATGCCCGGCAAGTCGCTGCCCCCGCACCGCGGCATCTACGCGGGGGTGCTGCGCTACCACCTGGGCGTCAAGGTGCCCGAACCCGCGCTGTGCGGCATCGAAGTGGGTGGCGAGCAGCGCGCGTGGCAGGAAGGCCGCAGCCTGGTCTTCGATGACACGCACCTGCACCAGGCCTGGAACCGCGGCAGCGAACCGCGCGTATTGCTGCTGGCCGACTTCGACCGCCCGCTGGCCGCGCCGATGGACGCCTACAACCGCGAAATCATCCGCCGCATCGGCTGCGAGCCCTTCGTCGCCGACGCTGCCGCGCGCTGGCAGCAGTGGGAAGCGCGCCACGGGGCGCGGCTGGATGCCTTGTTGGCGGGCGGCGCGTGAGAGACGGGGGCACGGGGCTTTCAAAGCTCAACGAAACCCGCCTCCCGCTGTGTCCGCAGAGCCGCCACAGCCACCACATCGTCCAGTGGATCGTAGGCATACAAGGCCACATAGCCGCGGGCGCCACGCCCGATCACAAGCTCCCTGCGTCCCGGTTCGACTTTTCGCCCGATCAATGGATGGCGGGTCAGTACCTGCAAGGCTTCGATGACCTCGGCCAGCCGCGCCTCGACATCGCCGGCCTCGTGTTCGAGCAGATGCGCCGCGATGCGATCGAGGTCGTCAGCCAGCCTGCTGGCCAGCACCAGCCGCGTCGCGGTCAACCCGTACGGCGCATCGAAGCCCTGAAGCGCGTCAATTCCTGCGGCGTCATCGTCCGCGGCGCGGGCTTGGCCGGCCGTTCGCCGCCTGCCAGCGCCGTCGCGTGGCCGCGCAGGTCTTCCAGCGTCAGGTACTCGCCCGACTCCTGCATATGCTGCAAGCGGCGTTCGGCTTCGGCTTCGAAGTCCTGCCGCCGCTCGATTCGCTCTGCGACCTCGGCAATGGCCTCGAGCATGAAGGCATGAACCGTACCGCCGCTGGCGGCGGCCAAGCGCTCGACGCGGGCCTTCAACTCTTCAGGCAGACGAATGGTGGTGGTGCTCATCGCAGTTCCGGCCGAATCGACACGGCGGCCAATGTAGCACTTCGGTGCTACACCGCCAGGGCCCTTCCTTTCCGCCTGAACTGAGCGGGGGAGGAGAGAGGAGAGACCTGACCCCCGGACGACCCCCGGACCGACCCCCGGACCCACCCAGCCAGCCGCAGCGGGTACGCGGCCGCTCTCTACGCCGGCTCGCCAGCCCCGCTGGCCGATGGCGGCTCGGCCTCCAGCGCACGCACGCTGGCGCGCAGCCACCACAGCATCACCAGCGCCGGCGCGGCCAGCACGGTGCTGAGCAGGAAGAAGGTCGGCCAGCCGATGCTCTCGGCCAGCACGCCGGCCAGCGGCCCCACCCAGACGCGGCCGACCGAGGCGAAGGCCGAGAGCAGCGCGAACTGCGTGGCCGTGAAACGCTGGTTGCACAGGCTCATCAGGAAGGCGACGAAGGCCGCCGTGCCCATGCCGCCGGAGATGTTCTCGAAGGCGATGACCATCAGCAGCCCGCCGTCCACCGGCGTGGCCGTGGCCAGCTTGACGAAGCCCCAGTCGAAGGCCGGGATCAGGGCACCTGGCAGCGCGCCCTTGCCGCTGACCGCCAGCCACCAGAAGCCGACGTTGCTGAGCAGTTGCAGCACGCCGTAGAACATCAGCGCGCGCCACAGGCCGATCTTGACCATCAGCGCGCCGCCCAGCAGCGCGCCGCCGATCGTCATCCACAGCCCGAGCACCTTGTTCACCACGCCCACCTCGGCCGACGAATAGGCCATGCTCTTGAGCAGGAAAGGCGTCATCAGCGAACCGGCGAAGGCGTCCCCCAGCTTGTAGAGCACGATGAAGAGCAGGAAGGCCGCAGCGCCGCTCTGGCTGAAGTAGTTGCGCAGGCCGCCGAGCAGCGTCTGGAAGCGCGCGCGCCGCGCAGCCCAGGCCGCCAGCGGCAGCGTGAAGCCGATGCCCAGCATCAGCGTGAGCAGATCGACCCAGCGCTTTTGCAGCGCCGGGGCGAGCGTGCTGCCTTCCAGCAGCGGGGCCGCCAGAAGCTGCGCGATAGCGCCGCCGAAGCGGTCGGTGAGCAGGTAGCCAGTGGCGACGGCAGCGAGCACCGCGGCAAACCCGAACAGCTCCTGGCGCGCGCTGCCGGGCGGCCCGCCCGGGCCGGTTGCCTCGGGCAAGTCAGGCAACCCGGGCAGGCGCGGCAGCAGCGTCGCCGACAGCACGGCCGCGCCCACCATCAGCAGCGCCATGAAGCGGTAGACCTCGGGCCAGGTCCAGCCGCCGCCACCGGCCGCCACGGCCTGCGCCGGGTCGGTCCAGATCAGCGCGATGCCGCCTGAGAGGATCATCGCGAGGCGGTAGCCCATCACCGCCAGCGAAGCGCCCAGGCCGCGCTCGGCGCGCGGCAGCAGTTCGGTGCGGTAGGCGTCGATCACCACGTCCTGCGATGCCGACATGAAAGCCACCCCGACCGCCAACAGCGCGAAGGCCTGGATGGCGCCCTGCGGCGGCGTGGCCGCCAGCGCCATCAGCACGCCGGCCAGCGCCAGCTGCGTCAGCACCAGCCAGCCGCGGCGGCGCCCGAGCCAGGGCAGCTCGAAGCGGTCCATCAGCGGCGCCCACAGGAACTTGAAGGTGTAGGGCAGGCCGACCAGGCTGAGGAAGCCGATGGTCGCCAGGTCGATGCCGTCGAGCGTCAGCCAGGCCTGCATCGCCTGCCCGGTCAGCGCCAGCGGCAGCCCGCTGGCAAAGCCCAGCAGCGTGACCACCAGCAGCCGGTGCAGCGCGGCGGCCTGTTGCGCCAGCGTGCGCGGCGCCGGGGTGGCGGTGAGGTCGGGCGATCGGCTCAAGGCGGCGGTGCTGGGTGGCGGCGGGCGACGGGCGGCGGGATTGTCGCCCGCGGGTTTGCCGCGACGGGTGAACGATCCGCGCTAGGCGATCAGGCGCGGTGGCCGATTGCGGCTGCTGTCCGGGCGCCACAGGCTGGCCGCCCAGGCCAGGCCGAGCACGGCGGCCAGCACCACCATGCCCTGCCCGGCGCGCGTCTGGCTGGCCAGGCTGTAGGCGTTGCACAGGCGCAGGTCGGTGCTGGCCAGGTACAGGCCCAGCCAGGCCATCATCGGCAGCCCGTAGCCGACAAAGAACAACTGCACCGTCAGCGGCGCCTGCGCGAAACCCTGGCGCAGCGCCGCGCCCGCCACGATCAGGCTGACGAGTTTGGCTGCATCGGCGCCTGGCATCACCACCGCGCGGTCGACGAGCGCCGGCACCATCCAGTAGGCCAGGGTGCATTGCGCCAGCATGAAGCCGGTGAGGCCGTGACGGTTGATTTGCCGGCCCAGGCCCGGCGCCCACGCCGCAGCCGCCCACCAGCCCGCCGCCACCAGCAGCGGCATCTGCACCAGCATGTGCCAGACCATGCTCTGCTCGATGAGGGCGCGGCCCGGCGGCAGCGACAGGGCCAGTGCAGCGGCACCGGAAACCAACGCCAGCAGCGCAGCGGCGGTCATGGCATGCCCCGCACCGCGGCCGGCGCCAACGCGCTGGCCAGGGCCAGGGCCTCGGCGCTCTCACCCAGACCCAGGATGTGCACCAGCTGCCCGCGCGGCGTGACGACGTGCAGCGCCGCGTTGTGTTCGAACTCGCCCAGCGGCGCCGGCAACACCATGATCCCGAAGTCGTCGAGCAGGCGTCGCCGATCGGCCTCGCGGCGCAGGCTCACCATCTGCCACACGCCGGGCAACATGCCCATGCGCCGCGCGTACTCGGCCAAGGCCGGGGCTTCGTCGCGCAGCGGATCGAAGCTGATCGACAGCAGGCCGACGCGATCTTGCAGGCCCCGGGCCACGATCTGCGCCTGCAGCTGCTGGAACACCGTGCCCAGCGACAGGCACAAGGTATTGCAGCGGGTGTAGACGAAGTCGACGATCCACACCTTGCCGTCGGCGGCCAGAAGTTGCCGCATCGCATACGTGCGGCCTTGCGCGTCGACGATCGCGTAGTCGGGCAAGGTCACCGGCGCCGCGGCCACGGCACTTCGGCGCAGTGTCTCGGTGGTGAACGCGGCGCCGCCGGCGGTGGCCTGGAACAGCGCCAGCAGCGCGATCAGCAGCACCGCCAGGGTGGACGCGAATGTCGCCATCAGGCCCTGCTGTGGGGCGTCGCTCATGGCAGGCTGCGGTGCCGCCACCTCAGGGTGCAAGCGCCTTCAGCGCCGCGCCGCCGGCGTAGGGGCCCTTCTGGCCGTCGGTGGCTTCACGCTGCGCCTTCACGGCCGCCGCGGTGACCGGGGCAGCCTGGTTGCCCCAGTCGTTGCGGATGTAGGTCAGCACGGCCGCGATCTCGTCGTTACCCAGCGTGCCGAAGGCCGGCATCGCGCCCCGGTAGGTGTTGCCCATGACCACCAGCTCGCCCTCAACGCCGTGCAGCAGCAGGCTGATGAGCACCTTCTCGCTGCCGACCACCCACTCGGCCCCCGCCAGCGGCGGGAACACGCCGGCAACGCCGGCCCCGCTGGCCTGGTGACAGGCCGCGCACTTGGCGCCGAACAGCTGCTTGCCGTCGACCACGGCGGCCACACTGGTGGCCACGGGCGGGCGCAGCGTGCTCACGGTGCGCTGGTCGCCATAGGCCGAGGCCTCGCCGGACGGCGTGATGGCGATGTAGAAGGCGCCCCACATCCCTATGGCGCCCAGGAACATGATGAAGAACCAGGGCAACGGGCGCACCCGCTCGTCGGGGTCGGCGAGTTCCCGGCGGGTGGCGGATTCGTCGGCCTCTCTCTTTCGCGACAGCGGCGGCCCGTCCATCACCGGGCTCTCTTCTCGGCCGAGCCGGGCGTGGGCAGAGGTTTCAGGGCCGGGTAGGTGCGGTCCAGCGAGATCAGGTAGTCGACCAGCGCAAGGGCCTCGGCCCGGGCCACCACCACCTGACCGGGTTTGGCGTGGGCCGGCGGCAGGTTGACCACCACCTCGCCGGGCCGGGCGTCGCCCTGGCGCACCTCGAACAGATAAGGATAGGCCGGCATGATCGAGCCCGGCGTGTAGGCGCGCGGCGCGTAGAGGTGGCCCAGCTGCCAGTCGCGGCTGGGCTGGCGGGCACCGATGTTCAGCAGGTCGGGCCCGGTGCGCATCGTGCCCAGCAGGTGCGGCGTGTCGTAGGCATAGTCGGCCGCCACGCTGGCGCGGCCCCAGCCGCGCAGGGCATCGGGGGCCTGCGCGATGTCGCGCGGCTGCTGCGAATGGCAGTAGAGGCACCCGTTGGCGATGTAGACCTGCCGCCCTTGCAGCTGCAGTGCCGTGTAGGGCTTCAGGCCCGGCGGCGGCGGCAGGTCCTTCAGCAGCAGATAGGGCATCACCACCAGCAGTGCGGTGGCACCCGACAGGATCAGCATCGCGCCCACCACCAGGCGCAACTCGTCCATCTCGTACTTGCGCGCGAAGATGCTCACAGGCTTGGCCTGGGCTGGATGGGCTGCGTGCTGCCGGCGCGCGGCCGGGCCGGCGCGTCGGATCTGTCGGGCGCGGCCAGCAGCGCCGCGCCAAGCCGCCGCGGCCCGAACTTCCAGCCCATCATGAAGAAGTGCAGCGCGAACACCAGGTGGCCCAGCGTCATCAGCGCACCGCCGACCGAACGCGCCTGCAGGTAGGGGATGGTCAGGCGCACGCTGTCCATGAACGGCACGTCCTTGTCCAGCATGGCCAGGCCCTGGTACCAGCCGCCCCAGGACAGCCCGATGAAGTAGATCGCGAAGCCCCCCAGCACCAGCCAGAAGTGGGCCGAGATCATCCACGGGTAGGGCCACTCCCACTTCATCACCCGCGGCATGATGAAGTAGATCGAGCCGAACATGACCAGCGTGAAGAAGCCGTACAAGCCCAGGTGCGCGTGGGCCACCGTGTAGTGCGTGAAGTGGGTGACGGTGTTGACCGAGCGCAGCGCCTGCAGCGAACCCTGCACCGACGCTGCGGTGTAGAACATGGCGCCGAGCACGATGAAGCGCAGCGTCGGCGAGTACAGCAGCGCACGGAAGTTGCCCAGCACCGTGAAGTGCTGGTTGATGGCCACCGCGAACACCGGCACCACCATCATCATGCTCTGCACGATGCTGATGGTGATCAGCCAGCTCGGCACCGGCCCGCCGATGAGGTGGTGGCCGCCGACCTGGCTGTAGAAGAAGGCCAGCGACCAGAAACCCAGCAGCGACAGGTTGTAGGAATAGATGGGCTTGCCCAGCACCTTCGGGATGAAGTAGTAGGCCGCCGCCAGCCCCAGCGGCGTGAACCACAGGCCCAGCACGTTGTGGCCGTACCACCAGTTCATCGTCGCTTGCTGCACGCCGAAGTGCAGGCCCGGCCAGTTGGCCACCAGGAACAGGATCGGAAACCACAGCAGCCCGGCGGCGATGTACCAGACCGAGACATAGAGGTGCGCCACCTTGCGCCGCAGCAGGGTCATCCAGAGCGGAAAGCCGACCAGCGCACCGCCGATCACGAGCAGGATGTCGATCGCCCAGGGGTACTCCAGCCACTCCATGCCGTCCGAGTAGCCGAGCGCGATGGCCACCGTACCCGCCGCGACGCCCAGCGTCCACAGCGCGCCCCCCCACAGGGCGTAACGGGCGCCGACGAGCTCGGTCTTCAGCAGGCGGGGCACCAGCCACAGCGCCACGCCGATGCCGGCCAACGAACACCAGCCGTAGCCGACCAGATTGAGGTGGATCGGGCGGATGCGGCCGAAGGTGATCCATGCCTGCTCCACCCACAGGTCGGGCAGGTGCAGCTTGAACGATGCAATGAGCCCGGCCACTGACGCGAGCACCAGCCAGAGCACGCTGAGCGTCAGGCACACGCCCACCACCAGCGAGCTGCTCTGGTCCACGCGCAGCCGCGTGGCCACCTCCTGCGCCGTGCGCTGCTCTCGCTCGTGCAAGGGGTCCATGGCCTGTTGCAGGCTGCCGCGCTGCGCCTTGGTGGCCGCAGGGTCCTCGACGATGCCGAGCTCGTGGCTGTCGAAGATCTGAACCGCTGCGTCGCCGCCGCTGCCGAAGAGCCCTTTGCCCATGCTGGCGATGAACACGAAGAGCGCCAACACCGACAACACGAAAGTCGCCAACAAAACACTGACCGTCAGGTCCATCGACTGGAAGCTCCTTTCGGCAGGAACGGCATGCCCGGGTTGCCGCCTCGCACGTATTCTGGCCCTGCGCCGAAACCCAGTCGGCGCAGGGGATTGGCCCTCTCAGGCAAGGCGTCAGCGGCCGCGATCACCCGCCGAATTCTGCGCCAAGACCGTGCGCGACAAACGCTGCAACACCTGCTGCCCCGACAGCGCCACCTGTTGCATCGTGGCCTCGAGCAGGGCCATGTCGTGGAACGACTTCGCCAGGGCCTGCAGCTGCACCGGTGTGTCGCCAGCCTGCGCGCCGGTCTGTTCGGCACCCGCCAACTGCTGCAAGGCCTCGGTCACGGACAGAAAGCTTTGGCGCAGGCGCCCGACCTGCTCACGCAGCAGATCGCAGGTGCTGGCCGACAAGGCCGCCGGGCCGGCGCTGGCCGCAAGCGCGTCGACCGCCTTCATGGTGTGCGTCAGGCTGGCGTCCAGTGCGGTGAACGCGCCGGCCTCCTGCCAGACCCTTTGTCGCGCAGCCGACCGGCCCTGAAGCGTGCGCTCCTGCTCGGACAGCGAGGCTTCGCGCAAGTCATCGAGCTGCTGCTCCAAACCCAGATTCAAGCTGCCCAAACGCTGGCCGACGGCCACCACTTCGCCGAGGATGCGGTCGAGGTCGCGCACCACCTGGCCGATGCGGTCCAGGAAGTGGTTCAGGTCCTGTGCGAGTTCACCGAATTCGTCGTGGGTGCGAACCTGCGCCCGCGGCGTCAGGTCCATCACGCCTTTGGCCAGGCCCGACACGGTGGAACGCAGCGCCAGCAGCGGCGCCATGCGCACCCTCAGCAAGAGCAACAACACCACGGTATGGACCAGGATCTTCAAGCTCAGCGCAGCCGCTGTCAGCCGGACTTCCTGCCACCAGATGGCTTCCTTTCGCGCCAGGTAGCTGCGCACGGCGACGACGCCCAGCACATCGCCCACCTTGGCCTTGACGTGGCAGTTCAGGCAGAACTGCTCGGCCTGCACCGTCACCAGACCCTGCTGGTGTGCACCATCGGGCCATTGCGGCAACAGGCCCTGAACCTCCATGTTGAAGGTCGCCCGCATCGATTCCACGGTGACGGTCGAAGGCAGCACCGCGATCGACAAGCCCAGGTCCTCGTAGTTGCGGTTGAGGATCGGGTACACCGTCTGCGCCGCCAGCGGGCCACCCGAGTTCAGCATGATGGCCTTGATGTCCTGCGCCAGCTTCTGGGTGGCACTGTCCACCCGGGCCGGCTCGTTGATGGCGAAGTCGTAGCGCAAGGCCAGGTAGCGCACACCCAGTTCGGCCGCCGCCACCAGCAGCAGCAGCAAGAAGAAGTCGCGAATCATGTGAAAGACGAAAGACTGCTCGAAGCCTCCCGCCGACACGTTCTTGTCAAGCCCGACTGCTGAACCCTGTTCCATGCCCTGCCCTGCCTCTCGACACCCGACCTGGGGTGATGCCCAGGCACCTCGATGATGGCTGAACCTGAGTCCGGCAGTCATCCGGTGGCCGCAAGCCCTCGAGGCCGCTGGAACGGCCCGTTGCACCGGGTGCAGGCTGGACTATGCGGGCGGCTCCAGCGCGTCCAGCACGCGTTGCGGGCTGAAGGGCAGGGTGCACAGGCGCACGCCGGTCAGCGCCCGGATCGCATTGCCGATCGCCGGCGCGACACCGATGATCGGCGGCTCGCCGACGCCCTTCGCGCCGAACGGGCCGCTGGGCTCAGGGTGCTCGACGATGATGGGCACGATCCGCGGCACGTCCATCGCGCCGGGCACCTTGTAGTCCGCCAGGTTCGGGTTGGTCGATGCGCCGCCTTCCTGCACCAGTTCCTCGTAGAGCGCGTAGCCGATGCCCTGGACCACGCCGCCGATGATCTGGCCGTTCACGCCGGCGGGATTGATGGCACGGCCGACGTCGTGCGCCGACCAGGCCCGGGTCACTGCGGCCTGACCGGTGGCCTCGTCGATCTCGACCTCGAACGCCTGCGCGCCGAAGATGAAGGCGCCCAGGCGGCCGATGCCGTTGCCCGACAGCAGCGTCCGCTTGGGGTCGAAACCGCCGCCTTCGAACATCACGGCGGCATGGGCGATGACCGGCCCGCCGGCCACCCAGTGCGCACGCTGGCTGATCGCGTGGAAGCTCACCTCCATGCCGGGCACGCCGACGAGGCCGACGCGGCCGCCGCTGCGCAACTCGAGGTCGGTGGCCGAACACTCGAGCATCTGCCCCGCGTGCGTGAGCAGCTTGTCGCGGGCGTCCACGGTGGCCTGCGCCACGGCCCGTCCGACCATGTAGGTGGTGCGCGAGCCGCCGGTCGACCAGTTGTAGGGCGAGCCGTCGGTGTCCGCGGGCGCCACGTTGATGCGGTCCAGCGGCAGCTTCAGGGTCTCGGCGCAGATCTGCGCCAGCACGGTCTCGGCCCCTTCGCCGAGATCGACGGCGCCGGTATTGAGCGTGACGCTGCCGTCCTCGAGCACGCGCACGATCGCCGAGGTCGAGAGGATGCCGCAGATGTGCGCCACGGCCGAGAAGCCGATGCCGCGCCGGTATCCTGGCCGGACCTCGACGGTCGGGCGGCGTGCGGCGGCGTCCCGCACCGCCATCAGGCACTCGCGCAGGCCCGCGGCCTCGATCCGCTGGCCACCGACCCAGGTGTCGCCGGCGACGACGCAGTTCTTCAGGCGCAGCTCGACCGGGTCCATGCCCAGCCGGGCGGCGATGTCGTCGATCTGGCTTTCGCCGGCAAAGCTGACCTGCGGGTTGCCGTAGCCGCGGAAGCCGGCCGCGCGCAGCCGGTGCGTGTAGACCGCCAAACCTTCGCAGCGCAGGTGCGCGATGCGGTAGGGCCCGCGCGCCATCAGCAGCGCGAACCCGAGCACGGCCGGGCTGTCCTCGGTGTAGGCCCCGCCGTCGAGCGTCAGGTGCACCGAGCGCGCGACCAGCGTGCCGTCGCGCATCGCCCCGGTCCTGATGCGGATGCGCGCCGGATGGCGCGTGCGCATCATCAGGAACTCTTCGTGCCGCGTCAGCACCAGCTTCACCGGCCGCCGCGTGCGCAGCGCCATCATCGCGGCCAGCGGCTGCACGGTGACGTCGGACTTGCCGCCGAACGAGCCGCCTACCGGTGTGGCGATGGCGCGGATGCGCGACATCGGCATACCGAGCACCTCGGACAGCGTGGCCTGCACGCGGAACACCGACTGGCAGGCCGACCAGACGGTGATCTTGCCGCCCGCTTCCACCTCGGCCAGCGCACTGCAGGGCTCCAGGTAGGCATGCACCTGGGCCGGCGTGCGGAACTCGCCTTCGATCACCACGTCGCAGCCGGCGAAGGCCGCGTCGGCGTCGCCCTCGGACAGCAGCGTGTGCGCGCAGACGTTGGGCGGCAACGGGGCGATGTTGCGCCGGCCGTAGCGCTCGAAGTCCTCGTGCACCCGCACGGCGCCCGGCGCCAGTGCAGCGTCGACGTCGGTGACTGCGTCGAGTTCCTCGTAGTCGACCTCGATCAGGGCGGTGGCCTGGCGCGCCTGCTCCAGCGTGGCGGCGGCAATCGCGGCGACGGGCTCGCCGGCATAGCGCACCCGCTCATGCGCGAGCACCACCTCGTCACGCACGAAGCCGCCGTAGCGGTGCGGGAAGTCGGCGCCGGTCAGCACGCAGCGCACACCGGGTGCGGCGCGCGCGGCCGTGGTGTCGATGCGGCGGATGCGCGCGTGCGGATGCGGCGACAGCAGAAGCGCCCCGTGCAGCAGGCCGGCACGCTGGATGTCATCCAGATAGGCCACGCGGCCCGACACCTTCTCGGCGCCAGCCAGCCGGGGCACCGATTGGCCGACGGTTTCGAACTCAGCCATGGGCCACCTTCAGGGCCGCGTCGACGATCGCGCCGTAGCCGCTGCAGCGGCAGAGGTTGCCGCCCAGCGCCGTGCGCACGGCCGTCTCGTCCGGCTTCGGGTCGACGTCGAGCAGGGCCTCGAGGGCGAGCACGATGCCCGGGGTGCAGAAGCCGCACTGCACGGCGCCGGCGTCGACCAGTGCCTGCTGCAGGTCGGTCAGCCGGTCCGGCTCGGCCACGCCCTCGATCGTCGTGATGGCGCGGTCTTCGCAGTCCGCGGCCAGCAGCAGGCAGGAGCGCGCCAGCCGGCCATCGGCGAGCACTGAGCAGGCGCCGCAGATGCCGTAGTCGCAGCCGCGCTTGCTGCCTGTGAGCAGCAGCTGCTCACGCAGCACGGTCAGTAGCGTGGTCATGCCGTCGACCCGACAGGCCTGTTCGCTGCCATTGACCTTGAGGGTGATATCGATCATGGGTTGATGCCTTCCAGCAAGGTCCGTTGAACCAGTCGCGGCAGGATGCGTCGCTTGTAGGCGGCGCTGCCGCGCAGATCGTCCAGGGGGTCGGCGTCGGCGGCCAGCGCCGCGCCTGCCGCTTCAGCGGCCGCGGCGTCGAGCATGCGTCCGACGAGGCTGTCTTCGACGGCCGTCAGGCGGATCGGCCGCGGCCCCACCGAGCCGACCGCGAGCCGCACAAAGCGGCACCGGCCCGCCTCGACAGCAACATCGACATCGACATCGAGGATGACGGCCACCGAGACGGTGGCGTTGTCGCCGTAGACGCGGGCGAACTTGCGATACACGCCGCGCCCCGCGAGCGGCGGGATGGTCACCGCGGTCACCAGTTCGCCGGTTTGCAGCTCGGTCTGCAGGTAGTGCTGGAAGAAGTCGGTGGCCGGCACCTCGCGGCGGCCGGCCGCCGAGGCCAACTCGATCAGCGCGCCGCAGGCACACAGGGTGACCGGCCAGTCGGCGGTCGGGTCGCCGAAGGCGCAAGAGCCGCCGATCGTGCCGGCGGCGCGCACCGCGGGGTCGGCGATCTGCACGGCGGTGCGCGGCATCAGCGTCTGGCCGGCTTCGAACAGCGTGCTGGTGGCGATCTCTGCGTGCGTCGCCATGGCGCCGATGCGCACGGCGCCACCGGCAAGCCGCGTGATGCCGCGCAGCTCGCGCAGCCGGCCGAGCGAGACGATGAGGCTCGGCTGCACGACCCCCTGGTTCAGCATCGGCACCAGGGTCTGGCCACCCGACAGCGGACGCGCGTCTTCATCCGCCAGCAGGGCCAGCGCCTCGGCCAGGGTCGCGGGTTTGTGGAATCCGACCATCAGCGTCTCCGGTGGCTCTGGAACGGGCGGCCCAGCGCCTTCGGCAGCGCAGCGCTGCGGGCCATCGCCGCCAGCGCTGCGATGCCCAGCACGTAGGGCAGCATCAGAAAGAACTGGTAGGGGACACCCGGCACCCAGGTCTGCAGGCGGATCTGCGCCGCTTCGGCCAGGCCGAAGGTGATGGCCGCGAGCAGCACGCCGATCGGGTGCCAGCGGCCGAACACCACGCAGGCGATCGCCAGGAAGCCGCGGCCGACGACCATGTCCTCGACGAAGCTGTTGATCTGCGCGATGGCCAGATAGGCCCCGCCCAGCGCCGCCATCGCGCCGCCGAACACGGTGCAGCCGGCCCGCACGCGGTTGACGCGGATCCCGGCGGCATCGGCGGCGGCGGGGTTCTCGCCGCAGGCCCGGATGGCGAGGCCGAGCCGGGTGCGCTTCATCACGAACCAGATACCGAACGCGGCAACCAGGGCAAGGTAGAAGAGGATGTTCTGGCCGAACAGCACCGGCCCCACCAGCGGCAGCGCGGTCAGCGGTCCCAGGTCCAGCGGCCTGAACGCGGGTAGCGACGAAGGCGCCCCACCCATCGAGATGCGGAACAGGAATCCCGACAGCCCGAGGCCGAGGATGACGAAGGCGATGCCGGTGACGATCTGGTCGGTGCGCAGCACGATCGTGAACCAGGCCTGGATGCCGGCGAGCACCATGCCGCCGAGCACGGCCAGCGCAAGCCCGCCCCAGGGCGAGCCCGTCGTCAGCGCGCCATAGGCCGCGAGGAAGGCACCGACGAGCATGATGCCTTCGATGCCGACGTTGATCGTGCCCGAGCGCTGCGCGACCGCCTCGCCGAGCGCCGCGATGCCGATCGACATCGACAGCCGCAGGCCGGCGGCGAGCAATCCCGTGAGCAGGGCCAGCTCCATCAGGTTCGTCGCCCGTGCTGCGCCTGCACGGCGCGCGCCGCCAGGAAGGCCAGGATCACGACGCCCTGCACGATCCAGACGAGCGGGAACGGCAGGCTCAGCTGCCGCTGCAGCGCACCGGAGCCGACATGGAAGATGCCGAACAGGATGGCGGTGAACGGGATCAGCGCCGGCCGCAGCCCCGCCATCAGGGCCACCGCGATGGCCGACAGGCCCAGGCCGGCGGCGAAGTTGTCCTCGAGCCGGTGGAACACGCCGGCGATCTCGACCGCGCCGGCAAGTCCGCCGAGCGCGCCCGAGAGCAGCAGCCCCAGCACTACCAGGCGCGCCGGGCGAATGCCGGCGTAGCGCGCGACCTCGGCGCTGCGGCCGATGACGTCGAGCCCGAAGCCGAAGGCGCTGCGCGTCAGGAACACCTGCAGCACGACCGCGGCGGCGACAGCGACGAAGAGCCCTGCATGCAGGCGCGACCCGGCATCGAGCAGGCCCAGCTTCAGCCCGTCGCCGATGACGAAGGACCGCGGCAAAAAGCCCATCGGCTCTTGCAGTGGACCGCGGATGACCCAGGTCAGCAACTGCAGGAAGACGTAGTTCATCAGGATCGTGACGATGATCTCGTTGGCCGAGTAGCGCGTGCGCAGCCAGCCGACGACGCCGCCCGCCGCCGCGCCGCCCAGCATGCCGGCCAGCAGGTAGAGCGGCAGCGCGAACCAGCCGAGCCCCTGCAGCAGTGGCGACGCCGCCACCGCCAGCACGGCGCCGGCGATCAGCTGGCCTTCGCCTCCGATGTTGAAGATGCCGCCGCGGAACGCGACCGCCACGCCCAGCCCGAGCAGTGTCAGCGGGATCGCGCGCACCAGCACGTCGCTGAAGCCGTCCCAGCTGCCCAGCGTGTAGCCGAGCAGCACGCCCCAGGTGGCCACGGGGTCCTTGCCGGCCAGCATCACGAAGAGGCTGGGCACCAGCAGCGCCAGCGCAAGGATCGCGCCCTGCCGGAGCGCAAGACCGCTCATCGCGGACCCGTCATCCAGTGGCCGACCTGGTGCCGAGAAGTCGAGCCGACCGGCACCGGGCCATGCAGCCGTCCGGCACTCATCACCATCACGCGGTCCGCCAGGGCCCAGACCTCGTCGAGGTCGGCGGTCAGCAGCAGCACACCGGCACCACGGTCACGGGCCTGCAGCAGTTGGCCCTGCACGAAGGCGATCGTGCGCGCGTCGAGCCCGCGCGTGGGGTGCGCGGCGATGACGAGCGGCGGCTCATCGTGCAGCTCGCGCGCCAGCACCAGCTTCTGCTGGTTGCCGCCGGACAGGTGCGCCAGCGGCACCATGGCGTCGCGGGCCTTGATGTCGAACTGGCGCAGCGCAGCCGTGCACTGCCGCGCCGCCTCGGCGCGGTCGAGCCAGCCGTGCGGCGCCAGGGCGCGGGGAAACAGCGCCGTCAGCAACCAGTTGTCGGCGAGGGAGAGATCGCCGAGCACGGCATGTCGCAGCCGGTCCTCGGCGATGTGCGCGACGCCGTGCTGGCGCAGCGTGGCGACGCCCTGCGGCCCGATCAGCGGCGAGCCGCGAAGCCGGTAGTCGATCGTGCCGCCGTCCGGCGACTGCATGCCGGCCACGATCTGCACCAGCTCACTCTGCCCGTTGCCTTCGACACCGCACAGCGCGACGATCTCGTGCCGATGCACGGTGAAACTGGCGCCGTCGATGGCCGGCGTGCCGTTGGCCCGGTGCAGGACCAGGTCCTGCACGGACAGCACCGCCTCGCCCGGCACGGCCGGCGCGCGCTCGACCGGCACGATCTCGTCGCCGATCACCATGCGGATGAGGTCGTCACGCGCAAGTCCGGCGACCGCGCCGCTGCCGACGACGCGGCCGTGGCGCAGCACCACCACGCGGTCGCAGCAGGCCATGATGTCTTCCAGGCGGTGGCTGATCAGGACCACGCCGGTGCCCTTGGCCGCCAGCCGCGCGAGCAGGTCGAACAGGCCGGCGCGTTCTTCGGGTGCCAGCACCGCGGTGGGCTCATCGAGGATCAGGATCGCCGGGTCGCCCGACAGCGCCTTGACGATCTCGACCTGCTGCTGCTGCCCGACCGACAGGGCATCGACCTGGGCGTCGAGGTCGAGCTCGATCCGCAACTCGCGCGCCAGCGCAGCGGCTCGGCGCGCGATCGCGCCGCGGTCGACCAGGAAGCCGCCAACGCGGCGTTCACCGAGTGCCAGGTTGTCGCACACGCTCATCGCGCCGATCAGCGTGAAGTGCTGGTGCACCATGCCGATGCCGGCTGCCGCGGCATGGCGAGGCGTGCGCAGGTCAGCCACGCGGCCGTCGACCCTGATCTCGCCGGCATCGGGCGAGACGATGCCCGCCAGGATGTTCATCAGCGTCGACTTGCCGGCGCCGTTCTCGCCCAGCAGGCCCAGCACCTCGCCGCGCTGCAGCGTCAGCGAGACCTCGTCGTTGGCCAGCACGCCGGGGAAGCGGCGCGATACGCCGTCCACGGCCAGCAGCGGCGTTGACAACTGACCGGCCCGCGCGTTCGCGGCGGCGTCGGGTGACCGCAGGCCGCGACTAGCGCACGGTCGGCAGATCACTGATCCTGCCGGCCCGGATGTCCGCGATCAGTTGCCGGATGCGCGCCTTGTTCTCCGCGGGCATGCCGGCGTCGAACTTGCCGAAGCCCGCCAGGCCGATGCCGTTCTCGTTCAGGCCGAGCAGGTAGTTGCGCGGCTCCAGCCTGCCTTCGAGCACACGGCCGATGGCCATCTCGAGGTTGACGTCGAAGTTGATCAGCGCGGTGGTGACGACGGTGTCGGGGGCGAAGGCGGCGCTGTCGAAGGCAGTGCCGATCATCAGCACCTTCTTCTCCTTCGCCGCCTCGAGCGTGCCGATCACGCTTTCGTTGCCGGTGGCCGTCACGACATCGGCGCCGCGTTCGATCAGGCTGAGCGTGATCTCCTTGCCTTTGGCGACATCGGTGAACGAGCCGACGTAGGCCGACAGCATCCTGATGTTCGGATTGAAGCGCTTGGCGCCGCGCTCGAAGCCTTCGTTGTACTCCTGGATCACCGGCACCGGGATGGCACCGACATGGCCGATGACGCCGGACTTGCTCATCATTGCCGCGACAAAGCCGGCGATGTAGCCGGCGTCGCCCCAGCGGTTGTCGAAGGACGCGAGGTTCGGCGCCGCGGCGACCTTCGCCGTGTTGATGATGAACTGCGTCTTCGGGAACTGCTTGTGGATCTTGCTCGCCGGCTCGGCGAACTGGAAGCCATGGCCGATGACCACGTCGAAGCCGTCGCGGGCGTAGGCGCGCAAGGCCTCCTCGGTCTGCGCCAGGCCGATGTTCTCCTGCCTGGTCACCCTGATGTTCGGGAACTTCGCCGCGGCCGACTTGATGCCCTTGTCGGCGGCCGCGTTGAAGGTGCCGTCGGTGACAGTGCCCGGCAGCAGCAGCGCGACCTTCAGCGGCCGCTTCGGGTCGGGCGCCTGGGCGCTGGCGAAGGCGGGGACCAGCAGGCCGGCGAGGAGCAGCAGAGAACGCTTGCGCATGGGGATGGCTTCCTTGTCTGGATGGGGGATCATGGGGCGGGCCGCAAGGCCCGAAGCACTTCTTCGGCACTCATGACGTCGCCGAACTGCTGGATCATCGATTCCAGCGTGCCGCGGTGCTCGTCGTCGGACAGGGCCGCGCAGCAGTCGGAGACCATCACGACCTTGAAGTCCAGCATCATCGCGTCGCGGGCCGTTGCCTCGCAGCAGATGTTGGTCTTGGTGCCGGCGATCAGCACGGTGTCGATGCCCAGGTTGCGCAGCACACGCTCCAGGCTCGACGAGCCGGCGATGAGGGCGCTGTAGCGGTTCTTGATGATCGTGATGTCGTCCGGCGAAGTGTCGAGTTCCTTCCACACCATCTGCTGGCCGGGGGCCAGGCTCTCGATCGTGCGCTGGCGCACCTCGTCGGCCACGACGTGGTTGAAGAAGATCTCCCAGTCGCTGCGCCCCTTGGTGTGGGTGTTGGCATGCAGCACCCAGACGACCGCCGCACCCAGGCGGCGCAGTTCGCGGGTCAGCCCGTTGATGGGGCCGACGATGTCGCGCGACACCGGCACCTCTGCCGGTGAGCCGGGCTGGCAGAAGGTGTTCTGCATGTCGATCACCAGCAGCGCGGTGCGCCGCGGGTCCAGCCGATCGAACCAGTGATAACGACCCCGCCGCGCCATCACGCGGTCGATGATCTCCTGCCTGACACCGATGTCGTGCATGCCGTGCCGCCGCTTCAGAAAGAGAGTCCGTCGGAGAAGACCCACAGGACGCGGGTCTCGCCAGGGTGCGCGTTCTCCCACGAGTGGCGCATGGACGACTTGAACTGCATGTAATCACCTTCGTGGAGATCGACGATGCGTTCGCCGATGCGGTAGCGGATGGCGCCGCTCAGCACGCAGCAGAACTCCTCGCCCGCGTGGGTCATTGCATCGACGCCGCTATGGGCGCCGGGGGCCAGGATGCCCAGGCGCGACTCGAGCACGCCGGGCTCGAAGGAGCCGTTCATGTCCTGCAGCGTGAGGCCCATCTCGGGGTAGTCGATGGTGTCGCGGGCGTCGGCGCGCACGACCCAGCGCGGCTCGGACCGCGCGCGGTAGCGGTCGACGAGAAAGCCGAGATTCTGTTCGAGCGCGGAGGCCAGGCTGATCGCGTTGACCAGACTCGGCCGCAACTGCCCGTTCTCGATCTTGCTGATCGTGCTCCCGGGCACGCCCGAGACCTGTGCCA
>Ga0105046_10001857_pt1 | contig 32868 bp, 32 predicted proteins | sample MAT03_FD_78385 | JGI IMG/M metagenome (GOLD analysis project Ga0105046, IMG submission 78385) | Freshwater microbial communities from Lake Fryxell liftoff mats and glacier meltwater in Antarctica - MAT-03 (megahit assembly) | ecosystem: Environmental > Aquatic > Freshwater > Ice > Liftoff...
CTCAGGTGGTCGCGCTCAGTTGGTCGATGCCTTGGGGGGCGGAATCTTGCCGGCGTAGGCGTAGACCGCCGCGGCAATCGACTTCTCTGCTCCAGCCATGCCGAGCACCTTGCCCGCGCCTTCGATTACCCAGTACTCGTTGGCCGCGTGCGCGCGACCACCGTGGCCACCGCCGCCGCCCACGATCGGCACGCCCTTGAAGGGCGACACCTTCTCGCCGACCTCGCCGTTGCCGAAGAGATACGCGGGCCAGTAGCCCCCAGCCGCGGCGCCGCCGCCAATGCCCCAGTCAGCCCGCAGCTGGCCGTGCGGAATGCCCATGATGTCGTAGGCGCGCGCCATGGCGCGGCCGGCGTCGTTGTCGGAGTTCATGAGCGCCCACGGCACGTCGCCGATGAGCTTCACCTCGACGTCCTGGTAGCCGTTCTTCTCGAGCTGCGCGCGCAGCTTCTTCACGATGTCGAGCCCGTTCTGGCCGGGCACGTAGCGGAAGTTGTGCTTCGAGGTGATCTTGTTGGGCAGGATGGCGCCGGCGCCGCCCGCATACATGTTGCCGCCCCAGATGCCGTCGAGATTGAACGACGTGCCGTAGCGCTGCGTCTTCAGCACCTCGTAGGGATCGTCGAACATGAAGCGCGCGACGCCCAGGTTCTCGGCTGCCACCTTCAAGTCGGTGCCCTTCGACGCGGCCCGAATGCTGGCTTCCTGCTGCGGCGTGAGCGGCACGATGCCGTCGAAGAAGCCGTCGATCTTGGGCGTGTTGCCGTCGTCGCTCACGAGCGAGGCCAGCATCTTGATGTGGCGCCAGGCCGGGCTGTCGGTGCCGCGCTTGTTGCTGCCATGGATGTCCGACACCGTGGGCCCGCGGCCCCAGGCCGTGCCCGAGGTGGTGAGCTCCACGTAGACGCAGCCTTCGGAGCCGCCGCCGAAGCTGCCGCCGCCGCTCGCGCCCTGGCTGCCGAAGCGAATCATCGCGTCGGCGCCTTCGAGCAGCTCGGGATGGTCCTTGACCCACTTGCGCAGGCCGATGTCCATGCGCTCTTCGTCGCCCTCGGCCACGACGATCAAGTTGACTGGCAGCTTGCCGTGCACCGCCTTGATCGCGCGGAACGCGTTCAACTGCACCATCTGCGGGCCCTTGGAGTTGGTGGCGCCGCGACCGAAGAGCACCTTCTTGTAGGGCGCCTGCTCGGCAATCTGCCCTTCGAAGGGCGGATGCTGCCACGCGTCGGGCTGCGTCACCGGCATCGTGTCGTACATCCAGTAGATGAGCAGCGTCTTCTCGGCACCTTCGTCGCACTTGGCGTAGACCACCGGATTGCCGGGCGTGCCGTACTCGGTGATGCCCACGTCGTAGACCTGCGTCTGCTGGCAGCCGAGTTCGTCGAAGAAGCCCTTCACCATCTCGGCCGACTCGGGGATGCCTTCACCGGAGTTCGAGATGCTGGGCTGCTGGATCCACTCCTGCAGGTTCACCACGTGCTGATCGATGTTCTCGTCGATGTGCGTGAACACCTTGGCGAGATCGGGCGGCACCTGGCTCATGTCCGGCTGAATCTCGGTCTCGCCCACCGGACGGATGCCGAGCTTCGGCGCGGTCGCCGACGGCGCGGCGGCAGCACTGGATGCGGCCGGTGGCGCGGCCGGCTGTGAGCATGCCACGGTGAACGCGAGCAAGGGCAAGGACAGATTGAACACGCGCCGCATCGGGGTCAACTCCTGAGGCACCCGACTGTCGTGGAATCGCCAGCGGGACTGCCGCATTGAAACTGTCGCAGCGCAGGAAGTCAATGCTTCTCTGTGACAAGATGTCGCATGTCTCCGATGGTCTCCGCGCATCGACGCTGCACGGCTGCGGCGCGCGCGGGCAGCACGGTGGCGTGGTCGCGCCGCGCGCTGCTGCGCGGGGCCGGCATGACGCTGCTCAGCGGCGCGGCGGCGGCACTCCCCGGGTGCCGTGGTGCAGCGCCGCCCGCCGCGCCGGCCGTGACCGTCGCCGCCCTCGCGGAACGCTACACACGGCTCGCGCTGCAACTGGCCAGGCATCAGCCCTCGCTCGTGGAGGTCTGGCTCGGCCCGCCCACCTGGGCGGCCGGTGTGCGCGTGCCGGTGCCCACGCTCAAGGTCGAGAGCGCGGCGCTGCTCGCCGAGGTGACGCGCGTCGCCGCGACGCGTTCCACCGCCGCGCCGCACACCGACCCGGGCCCGGACGGGGCGCGTCTCGCATACGTGCGCGGACAAGCGGCCGCGCTCGACGCCGCGGCGGGGCGGTTGCTCGGTGAGCGCCAGACGTTCGACGACGAGGCCCAGCGCGCCTTCGGTCACGTCGCTCCGGTCCGCGCTGCGGCCGCACTCGACGCGCTGCGCCAGCAACTGTCCGAGACGTTGCCGGCGGGCACCGGCACGTTGGCCGAACGTCACGCCGCATTCCGCCGCGCGCACGCCGTGCCGCCAACCCGCGTCGACGCGGTGTTCGCCGCCGCCGTAGCGTGGTGTCGCGAAGCCGCCCGCGACCTGCTGCCGCTGCCCGCCGGCGAAACGCTCACCACCCGCGTGGCCGACGAGGCCGGGTGGGCCGGGTTCTCGCGTCCGACCGGACCGCGCGCATCGGACCTGTGGGTGTCGCACGGCGGCGGCGCCGATGCCGCACAGTTGCTGCAGTTGGCGGCGCACGAAGGCACGCCCGGCCACCACGCCCAGCACGTGCTGGCCATGGCCGATCTCGTGGAGGCGCTGGGTTGGACGGAACGCGCGCTCACACCGGCCTTCGGCCCGCATCGCCTGCTGGCGGAAGGCGCCGCTGAGGCGGGCGCCGACCTGTTGCTTCCGCTCGCGACGCGGGCGCGCGTGTGCGGCGAGGTGCTGCTGCCCGCCGCAGGCTTCGCCGGCGACGCGGCCGCGCGCCTCGTGCGGGTCGAGCGGCTCGCCGCGGCGCTCGGGGTGGAGGTGGCCTCAATCGCCCGCGACTACCTCGACTCGTCCATGCCCGCCGACGCGGTCACGACGCGGCTGCGCGACGAGGCGCTGGTGCTCGACCCCGCCGGTATGCTGGCCTTCATCGAGAAGCAGCGCACCAAGGTGCTCGCCTATCCGCTCGGCCGGCAGCTCGTGGCGCAGGCCGTCGAGACCGCGCCCACGAGCGCGCGTTGGTCGCGTTTCCGAGCGATCACCACGACCCTGACACTCGGAGAACAATGGCCGCCATGACCGCCACTCGCTCGCTCCTGATTGCCGCCGCCCTCATCACCCTGGTGGCCGGCGGGCAGGCGCGCCTCTTCCCGTACCTGCCCGGTGACGTCGCCGTGGAGCGTGCCGTGCAGGCGCTGTCTCCTGGCACCGGCTGGGTGGCGCCGGTGATCTCGACCGCCAGCGCTCCCCTCAAGTACGTGCTGATGGCGATCGCCGTGCTCGGCGCGTGGCGGTTGGCGGGCGCACGCGCGGCCCTCGTCGTCATCGCCGCGATTGCCGTGGAGCAAGCCTTCGGCGAGTCGAGCAAGCTGCTCTTCAGCCGCCCGCGGCCGTCGGGCCAGCTCGTGGCCGTGATGGGGGCGCCGTCGGGCTTTTCGTTCCCGTCGACCTTCATGACGCTCTACAGCGTCACGGTGGGTGCGGTCGGCGTGCTGGCGTGGCGGCTCGCGGCCAGCCCGCGGCGCACGGCGGTGCTCGCGCTGTGCGCCGTGGTACTCATGGTCGCGGCCGGCGCGCGCATCGTGCCGGGTGCGCACTGGCCGAGCGACGCGCTCGGCACCTACGCCATCTGTCTCAGCTGGCTTGCGGCGGCCTTCAGCGCCGCCGGCGTGCCCCAGCGATGAGGAGTCACATGCCGATCCGAGTTCGCGCGTTCATTCCGGCGCTCATGCCGGCCCTCCTTCTGTGCGCAGCCGCGGCCTGTGCCCCGGCCACGCCGCCGCTGCCGCCCGCCGATGTGATTCTGCTCAACGCGCGCGGCTACTCGATGTCATGGCCCGACCCGGCGCTCGACGGCACGCCTGCCGGGGGCGCGCCGCACACCGTCGCCGGCTGGGCGCCCGACGTGGCGGCCGTGGCCCTCACCGGTGGCCGCATCGCCCTCGTGGGCTCGCGCGTGATGGTGGAGTCGCGGCGCGGCCCGAACACCCAGGTGATCGATCTCGGCGGCGCTACGCTACTGCCAGGCATGGTGGACTCGCACGCGCACGTGCTCGAGCTGGGCGCGAAGCTGCAGGCCGTGGATCTGGCGGGCGTGGCCACCGAGACCGAGGCCATCGAACGCGTCGTGGCCTATGCGGCGTCAGTGCCCAAGGGCGAGTGGATCACCGGCCGCGGCTGGGACGAAGGCGCGTGGGCCAATCGCTATCCCGACTGGCGGCAGCTCAGTGCGCGCGTGCCCGACCATCCCGTGGTGCTCTACTCGCTCCACGGCTTCGGCGTGTGGGCCAATCGTCTGGCGCTCGACCGCGCGCAGATCACGCGCGCGACGGCGGCGCCGGTGGGCGGCGAGATCCGGAAGGACGCGAAGGGCGAGCCCACGGGCATCTTCCTGAATCGCGCCACCACCCTGATGGTGGCGGCCGTGCCGCCGCCCACGCCCGCGCAGATCGAGAGTCAGCTGCTGGCCGGCCTCACCGAGATGGCCAGGTCGGGCTACGTCGCTATCCACGAGGCGGGCGTCGACCGCGCGATGCTGAACGGGCTGATGGCGCTCGACGCCAGGAAGCAGCTTCCGATCCGCGTCTACGCGATGCTCTCGGCGCGCGACCCGGAGCTGTGCCGCGAGTGGGCCGCCAGAGGTCCGCAGGGCGCACCCGGCGACATGCTGGTGGTGCGCGCGGTGAAGGCCTACTACGACGGCGCGCTCGGCTCACGCGGCGCGCGGCTGCTCGACGACTACAGCGACCAGAAGGGCCACCGCGGCCTCAGCGGCGCCGGCTACGGCTTCGACCGCGACGTCGTGGCCACCATGATGCGCGCCGGCTTCCAGGTGGGCGTGCACGCCATCGGCGATGCCGGAAATCGCGAGACACTCGACTTCTTCGAGGGCGTGCTCGAGAGCGACGAGCGCGCGCGCCAGGGCCGCCATCGCATCGAGCACGCGCAGGTCGTGTCGCCCGCCGACCTGCCACGCTTCCAGCGCATGAGCATCATCGCCTCGATGGAGCCGCCGCACGCGGTGGAAGACATGCCCTGGGCGGAGGCGCGGCTCGGCGCCGAGCGCGTGAAGGGCGCCTACGCCTGGCGCGCCTTGCGCGAGCACGGCGCGCGCTTGATCTTCAACTCCGACCTGACGGGATCGGACCACAACCTGTTCTACGGCCTGCACTCCGCCATCACGCGGCAAGACAAGACGCATCAGCCGCCCGGCGGCTGGTATCCGGCCCAGCGCATGACGCCGGAGGAAGCGGTGCGCGGCTACAGCACGTGGGCGGCGTATGCGGCGTTTGCCGAGGGCGACACGGGACAGCTCGTGGCCGGCCGCCTGGCCGACCTCACGGCGCTGGCGGTGGACCCGCTGACGCTCGGCACGACCGATCCCGGTGCGCTGCTCGCCGGCCGCGTGCGCCTCACCGTGGTGCACGGCAAGATCGTCTACGACAGCCGCTAGCGATTTGTAACGGGACCTGGCACGGTTACCTCTCGCGGTGATGCAGTTTCTGCCATCGGGGTCTGACCCCGATGGCATGGAAATCGCGCGGCTATGCCATCGGCGGTGGGCCGCCGTTCACGAACGGCCGCAGCAGGGTCTCGATGAGCGCGTGCGTCGGCGTGGGCACACCCGACTCGGCGCCCAGACGCACGACCGCGCCACTCAGCCACGGCAGCTCGAGCGGCCTCGCGCGCTCGAGGTCTTCGAGCATCGACGACTTGGCGCCTGGCGGCATCGACCGCACCATGCCGAGCGCCTCTTCCATCACGCTCGCGGGGAGCTCCACGCCGCGCGCGCGCCCCACGGCCAGCGACTCGTGCACGGCCCGTTTAAGCAGGGCCATGAGTGCCGGCTCGGCGCGCAAGACGCCGAGCGGCGAGCGGGTCGCGGCGGTCAGGCCACTGAAGACCGACAGGCGGGCGAACTTGGACCACTGGTCTACCTGGATCTGCGCGCTCGCCGTGAAGCTGAACCCGGCCAGCGACGCGACATCGCGCAACGCCACGAGGCGCGGTGACAGCGCGCCGTCGAGTTCCCCGACGATGAGCGCGTCGAGGGCCGTGTGGCGAATCACGCCAGGCGCCTCGATCACCGCTGCCACATAGGCCACGCCGCCCGCGGTGCGCGCCCGACCCACGTGTCGCGCCACCATGTCGGTGGCCTCCACGCCGTTCTGCAGCGTGACCACCATGGTGTCGGGCCCGAGCAGCGGCCCGAGCGTGGCCGCGGCGGAGTCGACGTCGTACATCTTCACCGTGAGGAACACGACATCGGCAACGCCGAGCTCGGCCGGATCGGCGCTGGCCCGCACCGGCGCCACGTGGGCATCGCCCTTGGGACTCACGAGGCGCAACCCGTCGCGCCGAATCGCCTCGAGATGCGCGCCCCGCGCCACGAACGACACGTCACACCCCGCCTGCGCCAGGCGGCCTCCGAAATATCCGCCGACGCCGCCGGCCCCGAACATCACGATCTTCATTGGTGACCTCAAAAATCAGGGGCTGGGGGCTGGGGGCTGGGGCCGCCACGCTGGACAGAACTCGATTTCCGGTTCGGAGTTCACGCCGTTGGACACTGCACGCCCGAGCCCCGAGCCCTGAGCCCCGGGTCCCGCCGAATGGCGTCCAAACAGACCACCGGCTCGTCGCCGATCACGGCGGCGGTGTGACGCCGCCCACGCGGCACCTCCACCCAGTCGCCCGGGCCGAGCTGCGCGGTGTGGCCGGCGATGACCAGACGGAAGCGGCCGCTCACCACCGCGTCGATCTTGTCCACCCCGTGGGCGTGATCCGGAAAGCGCGCGCCCGGCGGGTACTCGCAGCGGGCCACCACGTAGCCGAGGGCTTCGAGCTTCTGGCGCAGCGCGGATTCAGTGAGCGGCCCGTCGGCAGCGGCGTTCCAGCGGCGCACCTGCACGGCAGATTCGCAGACCTACGCGCCGGCGTCGGCAGGAGCAGTGGGCATGCCGGGCACGGTGCCCTTCGCCAGCTCCTGGTCGATCATGAGCAGCCCCACGCCGGTGGTGCCGCCCAGGCGGATGCGGCCGAGAATGGCACGCGCCGCCGCTTCTTCTTCCATCTGCTCGTTCACGAACCACTGCAGCAGCACCACCGCGGGGCGGTCCTTGGCGGATTCGGCCGAGCCGTACAGGTCGTTGATCGAGGCGGTGACGGCCTGCTCGTTCTGCAGCACGTGCGTGCACAGGGCTTCCACCGACTTCCACGTCATGGGCGGCTGGGCCACGCCTGGCAGCGCAACTTTCTGATCGCGCTCGACCAGGTGGTCGATGAACTTCTGCGCGTGCAGCAGCTCGTCGCCTGACTGCTTCCGCATCCATGTGGCAAAGCCGGGCAGGTCGTTGGTCGACAGCCACACGGACATCGCGAGGTACTCGTGCGAGGCTTTGAACTCGAGCTTGAGGTGCTCGTTCATCCCCTTGAGCAGTTTGGCATCCATGGACGCCAGATTATCACGCGGTCCAGCGGCGCCGGGCCAGCTCGAAGCTGAGTCCGCCGAGGCCGACGAAGAGCGTGCTGCCTACGAGGGCAATCGGCGTCTGCTGCTGGCTCACGAAGTAGAGCGCCGCGGACATCGCGGCCACGGCACCGAGGGCGGTGGCGGCCACGGGCCACAGCGGCGGACGGGAGGGCGAAGGGGGCGGGGGCATGGAACCTGAGTGGAATTGTCTCATGGCTGCGCGGAGATGCGGTCGCCGAGCATCGCGACGCTGAGCGCGTAGGCGTTGGCGCAGTTGTAGCCCAGGATGGCTTCGTAGTTGGCGTAGACGAGGAACTGCCGATCGCCGGCGTCGAGCAGCGAGGCCAGGCGTTCCAGCTTGGGCAGGTCGCCGCCATCGGCGGCGCGCACGCCCATCTCCTGCCACTCGGCCAGGAACCGGCGGCGCGACAACGCGCGTTCGGCGCGGCAGCCCTCGCCGCGTGAGCCGGCGCGCTCCGCGGTGTCGCCCACCGACCGCGGCAGACGTACCTGGCGCCCCCACGTGGCCTCGCCGTCCCACCCATAGGCCTTCAGGTAGTTGGCAATCGATGCGAACACATCGGCCTGACTGGTCCAGATGTCGCGCCGGCCATCACCGTCGAAATCCTCGGCATACTTGAGATAACTGGACGGCATGAACTGCGGCTGGCCCATGGCGCCGGCCCATGACCCCTTCAGCCGATCGAGATCGGCGTGACCACGTTCCACGATGCGCAGCGCGTCGAAGAGCTCGTTCTTGAAGAGCTCGCCGCGGCGGCCGTCGTAGGCCAGGGTGGCCAAGGCCTGCACCGTGGGCCGCACGCCCGTAAAGGCGCCGAAGTTCGATTCGAGCCCCCACACGGCCACGAGATAGCGCGGCTGCACGCCGTAGGTCTTGCCGATCGTGTCGAGTATCGCGCGATGCTGCATGAACATGCGCTGCGCCTTGCGCACGGTGGCGGTGGTGAGCCGGCGGCGCACGTAGGTGTCGATGCTGAGCACGGCCTCGGCCTGGTCGCGGTCGCGGGCCACCACGACCGGCAGCGGTTCGAGCCGGTCGAGCGCACGCGCGGCCACGGCGGCGGAGATGCCGCGCGCGACGGCTTCCGTCTTCAGCGTCTCGAGGAATGCCGCGAAGCGCGCCCGCTCGTCGCCCGGCGGCGCCGGCTCCTGCCGTGCGCTTACCGCGCTCACGGCCGCGGCCGCGACCAGCGCGGTGAGCAGGACGACGCGGCGCGCGATTGGGCTTCTGAACATGAGCCACTCCATTGTGCCACCACGGGCCGTCGGCGGGTCACCCGGCTCGGGATATGCTCTCGCCATGCCACGCTATGATCTCGCTTCCTTGCCAACCCGCGAGTTGTTCCCCGGGTTCACGGCTCGTCTCCTCCACACGTCCCGAGTCACGCAGTCGTTCGTGCACGGCACGGCCGGTCACGCCTTCCCTGAACACGCGCATCCGCACGAGCAGATCGTCACCGTGCTCGAGGGCGAGCTTGAGCTGACCATCGGCGGCGAGTCGATCCGCCTGACGCCGGGGGCCGTCTACGCGATTCCGCCCGATGTGCCGCACGCCGGCCGCGCCATCACCGACTGCCGCGTGCTCGACACCTTCGCGCCCACCCGCGAAGACTACAAGTCCTAGCCGGCCGCTCTCCCCATGGCCGAACTCTCACCGCAAGACTTCGCGGGCCGCGTGGCCCTGATCGCGGGCGCGGCCCGTGGTCTGGGCCGGGCCGTGGCCGTGCGCCTCATCGAGCGCGGCGCCCAGGTGGCGATCAACGTGCGCGGTCGGGCTCGGGCCGAGGCCGTCGCCGCCGAGATCGGCGCCTGTGCCGTGCCGGGGGATGTGGCGGAGCCGGGCATGCCCGCGCGGCTCGTCGCCGCCACGGTGGCGTGCTTCGGCCGGCTCGATGTGCTGGTCAACAACGCCGCCTTCGCGCACACGACCCGCTTCGAGCAGCTGACCCTCGAGCAGTGGCGCACCGCGCTCGAGGTCAACATGACGGCGCCGTTCCTGCTCATGCAGGCCGCGGTGCCGGTGATGAAGGCGCACGGCTACGGCCGCATCGTCAACCTGTCGTCGACGGCCGGACGCATGGTGAGCACGGCGCGCTCTACACGGCTTCCAAGACCGGCCTGCTCGGGCTGACCCGCGCGGCGGCCAAGGAACTCGGCCAATACGGCATCACCGTGAACGGCGTGTGCCGGGCGACGAAAGCCTCATCGCGCACGCGCGGGGCTATCCGGTGCCGCGCCTGGGCACGGCGCGCGAAGTCGCCGACCTCATCTGCTTTGCCGGATCCGAATTCGCCGGCTACCTCTCGGGCGCGTCGTTCGACATCAGCGGCAGCGACCTGATGACGTAAGGCGCGCCAGCGCCGTTCTCCTGCAAGGATCCCGTGACTGACCGCACCCGCGTCGCCCTCGCTCTCGGAGCCGGTCTCGCCGGCGGCGCCGCCATTGCCGCCTCGGGCAACGCGTCGCTGCTCGGCGCGGCCGACGGGCTCACGCCCATAGGCACCATCTGGGTGAACGCCATCCGCATGACGGTCATCCCGCCGGTCGTGTCGCTCATCGTCACCGGCATCGCGGGGGCGTCTGACCTGAGTGCCATCGGCCGGCCCGGCACCCGCACGGCGGTGGTCTTCGTGGCCATGCCGGCCGGCGCCGCGGGCGTGGTGGCCTGGCTGGTCTCGATCGTGCCCACCAATCCGATCGCCGCGGCCGCCAGCGGCAACATGGTGTCGCTGGTCGTCTTCACGGTGCTGCTGGCCGTGGCCATCGGGCAGACCCCAGCGGCGTCGCGCGACGTGCTCGTGAGCGTCTTTCGTGGCCTCGCCGACGCGATGCTGGTGCTGGTGCGCTGGGTCGTGACCCTGGCGCCGATCGGCATCTTCGGGCTCATCCTGCCGCTGGCCGCGCACGGCGGCGCGGGCGTTGCCGGCGCCGTCGGCACCTACGTCGTGATCTACTCCGCCCTGTCGATCCTCGCCGTGCTGGTGACGTATCCGATGGTGGCGCTCTTCGGCGGGGTGTCGATCGCGGCCTTCGCGCGCGCGGCCTTGCCGGCGCAGCTCATCGTGCTCAGCTCCAGCTCGTCGATCGCGTCACTGCCGGCGCTGGTGGAAGCCGCGGCGACGCTGAACCTGCCTGCGCGTGTCACCGGCTTCGTGCTGCCGCTGGCCGTGTCCACCTTCAAGTTCGCCGGACCGGTGTCGTGGACCACCGGCGCGCTCTTCATCGGCTCCTTCTACGGCATCCCGATCGGCGCCACGCAACTGGTCACGATCGCGCTCGCCTCAATCTTCCTGGCGTTCGCCGCTCCGGGGGTACCGCGCGGCGCCTTCCTGATGCTGACGCCGCTCTTCCTGGCCCTCGGGCTGCCGCCGGAAGGTATCGGAATTCTCATCGCCGTTGACGCCCTGCCCGATCTCTTCGCCACGGTGCTGAACGTGACCGGCGATCTGGCCGCGGCCGTGATCATCGCCCGTGCCGACACGCGGGCCTGACCGTGTCGGTCCGCAGCGGCCCGGACCGGCCGGGCCGGCAGCGGCCGCTCGATCGCGCCGCTACAGCGCCGCGGTGGCGCCACCGTCCACGATGATGGCCTGACCGCTGATGTAGCGGCCGGCATCCGACGCCAGGAACACCAGCAGGTTGGCGAACTCCTCGGGCGTGCCCAGGCGGCCGAGCGGAATCGACGCCACCGATTCCTTCTTCACCTGCTGCAGGTCGACGCCGCGACGCGTGGCCATCGCGTTGTCGAGCTCCTCGATGCGCTCGGTCTGGATGCGACCGGGCGCCACGACATTGAGCAGGATGCCGGCCGGGCCCAGTTCCCTCGCGAGCGTTTTCACCAGGCCGTAGACGCCGGTGCGAAACGCGTTCGACAGCACCAGGCCGGGAATCGGCTGCTTGATCGACGACGACGCGATGGTGAGGATGCGTCCGCCGCCCGCCTTCTTCAACTCGGGCACGGCGGCGTTCACGAGGCGCACCAGGCTCATCAGGTTCTGATCGAAGGCCTTCTGCCACTGCGCGTCGCTGAGCGACAGGAACTCGCCGGCCGGAGGCCCGCCGGCGTTGTGCACCACGATGTCGAGCCCGCCGAGCGCGCTCACGGCGTGGCCCACGAGCCGCGCGGCCTCGTCGGCCGAGCTCACGTCGGCGACGAGCGCCTCGACGCGCGTGCCGGTCTCAGCGCGGATCTTCTGCGCGGCCTCGGTGATGCGGGCCTCGTCGCGGCTGCAAATCACGAGCGCCGTGCCCTCGCGGGCGAGCCCGAGCGCGGTGGCGAAGCCGAGGCCGCGGCTGGCGGCGGTGACGAGGGCGCGCTTGCCAGTGAGATTGAGATGCATGGGGATCCTTGGCGGGACTCGGGGCCCGGCTAGCTGGCCACGGCCTTCGGCGCGAGGGCAAGGCGGCGCAGCAGGTCGTCGAGATCGGCGAGCGTGCCGGCGTCGACCGGGCTGAACGGCGCGCGCACGCGGGGCGAGGCAATCACCCCGCGCAGGTGGTAGATGTGCTTGCGCAGCGCCAGGTTGATGCGCGGCTGATTCTCGAAGCGGATGAGCGGGCAGTACTTGTAGAACACGTCGGTGGCGGTGTCGAAATCGCCGGTCGAGAACGCGCGATAGATCTGCACCAGGATCTCGGGGAAGGCAAAGCCAGTCATCGTGCCGACCGCGCCGTGCCGCAGTTCCTCGAGGAACATCAAACCGCCGAGCCCGCCGAAGATCTTCACGGCCGGATTGAGCGCCAGCACCTGGCTGACCTTCATCGGCGACGGTTCGTCTTCGAGCTTCAGGTGCGTCAGGCGCGGCGAGGCGGCGGCCAGCCCGGCGATGAGTTCGGGCGTCATGGTGATGCCGCCTACGGCGGGTGGAAAGTCCTGCACGACCACCGGGATGTCAAGCGCGTCGGCCACCGCCACGTAGTGCCGGTGCAGGGCCGCGTCGCTCGTGCGGGCCAGCTTGGGCGGGGCGACCATCACGGCCTTGGCGCCCAGCATCTGCGCGCGCTTGCCGTAGGCGATGCAGCCGTCGGTGCCGGCATGGGTCGTGCCCACGCAGATCGGAAAGTCGTCGCCGGCGGCGGCCATCGTCGCCTCGATGACCTGGTCGCGCTCGGCCTCGGTGAGCTTGTCGGCTTCGCCCAGCACGCCCAGGATGGTCATGCCGTTCACGCCGGCATCGCGCGTGAAGTGCGTGAGGCGGGTGAGACTGGGCAGGTCGAGGGCGCCGCCTGGATGGAACGGCGTGGGCGTGATGTTGTAGACGCCTGAGAGATAGTCGGACATGCGCTCGATCATACCGGACGGGACGGACGCACGAACTGCCCGTGTCCCGCGCGGCCCACCACCACGCCGTCGCGACACACCGACACGCCCCGCACGATCGTGTGCACGACGCGGCCGTGCAGCTCGACGCCGTCGTAGATCCGCATGTTGGCGCGCGACTTCGTGAGGGCCGCGGCCGAGTCGTAGGTCCACACCGCGCTCAGATCGACGATGGTGAGGTCGGCGTCGGCGCCGGCCGTGAGGCGGCCCTTCTGTGGCAGGCGGAAGAGGCGCGCCGCATTCTCCGAGAGCAGCCCGGCCAGATCCTCGAGCGTGATCCAGCCGCGGTGCACGGCCGTCAGCATCAGCGGCACGAGCACCTCGAGGCCGGCGAGGCCGGGCGGCGCCAGGAAGATGTTCTCGGCGCCGCGGTCCTTGTCCTCCGCCAGGAACGGCGAGTGGTCGGTGCCCACCACTTCGATCAGCCCCTCGCGCAGGCACTGCCGCAGGCCGCGAACTTCCTGCTCGCCCCGCAGCGGCGGATTGCACTTGGCGTAGGGTCCGAGCCGGTCGAGCGCTTCGTCGGTGAAGAAGAGATACGGCGGACAGGTCTCCACGGTGGCATCCACGCCGCGCCACCGCGCATCGCGCGCCATGTGCGCCGCGCGCGGACTCGAGCAGTGCACCACCTGCACGCGCGCGCCCAGGTCCTCGGCCAGCGCCAGCACGATCGCCACCGACAGATCCTCGACCACCGGCGGACGGCTCGCGGCGTGCGCGGCTCCAGTAATCCGGCCGTCGGCTTCGAGCTGCCGCTGCATCGCCTCGAAGGTGGCCGTGTGCTCGCAGTGGAAACAGTGACGCAGGCCCGTGGTCTCCACCACGCGCATCAGGTCGCGCAGCCGCACCTCGTCGGTACACCACAGGCCGAAGAACTCGTCGAGCCGGGCCGGTGGCGGCGGCTGCAGAAAGGTCTTGAAGGCGATCGCCCCGGCCTCGGCCTGCCCGGCAATCGCCTCGAGGTTCTCGTGGCCGGCGCCGCCGTAGAGCGCGTAGTCGATGAGGGCCGTCGGCTGCAGCAGCTCGGCGCGCCGGGCGAGCGATTCGCCGGAATTGACCGGCAGTTTCGAGATCGGCATCTCGAAGAGCGTCGTGATGCCGCCGGCCGCGGCCGCCGATGTGCCCGACTGAAAGTCTTCGCGTTCGGGCACGCCCGGGTGCCGCGTGTGCACGTGGGTGTCGATCACCCCGGGCAGGATGTGCAGGCCCGAGGCATCGAGCGTGTCGGCGGCATCGGCGCGACCATGTGGCGGCAGCACTTCCGCGATGCGCCCGTCGCGCACACACAGATTGGCCGCCCGCATCCCGGCGGAAGTCACCAGGGTGCCGCCCGTGACGAACAGGTCGAAGGACACGCTCGCCATGCTACGCGCCCGCGGCCCCGCTGCCAAGTTGTGGCGGCGCGCGGGTGACGGCTACGGCGTCAGCGGCGTCACCGCGTCGCTGGGCTGCCGAACTTCTGCGGTGATGTTGGCCGAGCGCACCAGACCCACGCCGTTGGGCGAGAACGGCGTGCCGCCGGCGAAGTCCATGCCGGGCAGCGGCGCCCCCTGATCGTCCATCGGGGTATGGCAGTCGGCGCACACCGCTGCGTTCACCAGATAGCGCCCGTAGGCCACGCGGTCGGAGGCGTCAGGCAGCGGCCCATGTGATGGCGCGGTGGGGATGGTGCGAACGATGAGCGGCAGCGGAAAGCTCAGCTGGCGGGGCGGCAGCGACTGTATCGGCAGCGGCGGTAGCGTGCGCAGGTAGACCACGATCGCCTCGACGTCTTCGCGCGCCATCCTGGCGTATGTCGGATACGGCATCAGCGGAAAAAGCGGCGTGCCGTCGCGTGGCACACCACGCCGCCGACCACGTTCTCGACCAGATACTGCCCGCGCGCCAGGCGCTTTGGCGTGGCCTGAATGCGCACGTCCTCGGGCGCCGGGACCGCGGGATAGCGGATGTAGAGATAGACGAGGCCGGCGCCGACGAGGACGACGACGACGCCAACCAGGGCCACGAGCAGCTTCACGAGAATCTTCATGAGAGGTCCGAAGACCCTGATTTCATCGCTGTTGCGACGTCCCCCGCGGCGCCTTCTTCGAGGCCGCCACGATCGCCGCCACGTCGGCCGCGAGCTTCTTGGCGTCGTAGAGAATGCCGTCCTTCATCACGTAGTCGATACCGCCCACGCGCTCCGGCTTGTTGGTGGCGTCGTTCAGGCGCACGGCGCCGGTGATGTAGAGCGTCTTGAAGTTCTGCAGCGGGTTCTGCTTCGTGATGACGAAGTCGGCCTTGAGGCCGGCGCGCACCAGGCCGAACTCGATCGGCTTGCCCTTGGGCTCGTGCAGCGCCTGGGCGCCGTAGTAGGTGGCCGAGCGAATCACCTCGAGCGGATGGAAGCCGGCCTCCTGCAGCATCTCGAGCTCGAGCAGGTAGCCGAAGCCGTAGGTCTGGTAGATGAAACCCGAATCCGAACCCGTGGTCACGCGCCCGCCGGCGTTCTTGAAGTCGACGACGAAGTCCATCCACACCTGGTAGAATTTCTTCCACGCCACTTCGTCTTCGGTGGTCCAGTCGAACCAGTAGGCGCCGTGCGCGTAGCGATTGGGCTGATAGAAATCCCACAGCGACTGAAGGGTGTAGGTGTCGTGCCAGTCGGCGTTGCGCATGCGCATCAGGTCGCGGCCGGCCGAGTAGATGGTCATGGTCGGGTCGAGGATGAACTTCCGGTCGACCCATTCCTTGACGAGCGCGTTCCACTGCTCGCTGCCGCGCGGGTGGATGCGATCCCAGTTGCGCGCCACCTGGCCGAAGCGGTGCTGTTCGTCGTTGTAGTTGATCGCCGGGTCGTAGGGCTGGATGCTCGTGTCCTTGAAGAGCGACTCGAACAAGCCGTAGTAATGCGTCATCGCGCCAAGGCCGAGCCGCGACGCGTCGAGCGCGGTCATGCGCCCGACGCCCATCTGGTCGAGGTGGGCGGTCGAGCCGAGATTGTGCTTCTTCGCTTCGTCGAGCAGCGCTTCCATGATCTCGGGATCGTGCGCGCCGAGCTTCAGGCCGTCGACGCCTTTCCTGGCGGCAAAGCGCACCCACTCGCGCGCCGTCTCAGGCGTCTGCGGCGTGGTGCGGTCCCAGCCCTCGCCGCTGAACGGCCGGTGGTAGGCGAAGATGCGCGGCGCCACGATCTGGTTCCTGGCGCTGAGCTCGCGCTGGGCGAGGTCCCAGTCCATCGAGCCGCACGGCACTCCGCGCACGGTGGTGACGCCCGAGGCGAGCCACAGTTTGTAGACGTACTCGGCGTTGGTCGCCTGGCCGCCGCCGCAGTGCACGTGCGCGTCGACGAAGCCGGGCATGAGATACATGCCGGCGCCGTCGAATTCCTTGGTGCCCTTCTCGGGTCGCCGGCTGGTGATGGGCACCTTCGGGAAGCCCACGCTGACCACTTCCTTGATGAGGCCGCCTTCGACCACGACGTCCATCGGCCCGCGCGGCGGCGCGCCGGTGCCGTCGATGACGGTGATGCCGCGAATGACCATGCGGTCGAAGGGGCCTTCGCCCTCGCCGGTCTTGCGGGTGGGGGTCGGCTGCATCTGCGCCGACAGGGACACGGTGGCGGTCACGGCCACGAGGCCGAACGCCAGGCGCGAGGCAAGGGTCTTGCTGAGCATGGGGTCCTCCGGAGCCGGCATTGTACCAGCGGCGGGCCGCGCGCACGCGGCGCCCGTCGCCGCGGTTGCGGCTCACGTCGCGCCGGGCACATAATGCCCGCGTGAGTGTCGACCCGCTCGCGGTGGCCCGCCGCGTCATCGACGTGGAGATTGCCGGGCTGCAGGCCCTGGCCGACGTGCTCGACGACGGCTTCGCGCGCGCCGTCGACCGTCTGGCGGCGCATGCCGACCGCGGACGCGCCGTGTTGTGCGGCGTGGGCAAGAGCGGCCACGTGGCGCGCAAGATCGCCGCCACCCTCGCCTCCACCGGCACGCCCGCGCAGTTCGTGCATCCCACCGAGGCCAGCCACGGCGACCTCGGCATGATCACCACCGACGACACGGTGATTGCGCTGTCGAATTCGGGCGAAACCAAGGAGATGGCCGACGTGGTCGCCTACTGCCGGCGCTTCGGCATTCCGCTCATCGCCGTCACCGTGCAGCCCGCGTCGATGCTCGGCCGCGCCGCCGACATCGTGCTGCGCCTGCCCGACGCGCCCGAGGCCTGCGGCGTCACGCAGGCACCCACCACCTCGACCACCCTGCAGATGGCGCTCGGCGACGCGCTCGCGGTGGCGCTGCTCGAGCGGCGCGGCTTCACCGCCGACGACTTCGTGGCGTTCCATCCCGGCGGCACGCTCGGCGCGGCGCTCATGAAGGTGTCCGAGCTGATGCACGGCGGCGCCGACTGTCCGCTCGTGGCCTACGACGCGCGCATGGGCGAGGCCATTGCCGTGATGAGCGCGAAGGGCTTCGGCTGCGTCGGCGTCGTCGATGCCGGCGGCGTCCTCGTGGGGGTCGTCACCGATGGCGATCTCCGTCGGCAGTTCAGCGACGGCCTGCTCACCCGTCCCGCCCGTGAGGTGATGACCCGCGCGCCTCGCACCATCGCGCCCGATGCCCTGGCCGGCGAGGCCTTGCGCGCCATGACCGATCAGCCGCCGCGAGTGACCGTGCTCTTCGTCGTGGCGGAGGGCTCGCCGGTCGGCCTCATCCACATGCATGACCTGTTGCGCGCGGGCCTGCGGTAACCGCGGCAACCGCTGGCGTCCTCACCGAAAGCTGTTGCCATGAACCCGCCCGCCGTTTCCGTCGCCGGTCCGAACCCGATCGTCGAACTCGCCGTGATCACAGGCCGGGCGGTGCGCGTTGGGCAGACGCTGCCGCTCGTGTTCATCGCGGGTCCCTGCCAGATGGAGAGCCGCACGCACGCCCTCGAGGTGGCGCATGCACTCCGCGAGATCGCCGACCGCCTGGGCGCCGGTCTGATCTTCAAGACCAGCTTCGACAAGGCCAATCGCACCAGCCTGTCGGCCGAGCGCGGGCTCGGGCTGGAGGCCGCACTGCCCGTGTTCGCCGAGATCCGCGAAGCCACGGGGCTGCCGGTGCTCACCGACGTGCACACCGCCGAGCAGTGCGCCCGGGTCGCGGCCGTCGTGGACGTGCTGCAGATTCCCGCGTTCCTGTGCCGGCAAACTGACCTGCTCATGGCGGCCGCGCGCACCGGCCGCGTCGTGAACGTGAAGAAGGGCCAGTTCCTGGCGCCGTGGGACATGGCCAACGTGGTGGCCAAGGTGACCGGAGCCGGCAACCCCAACGTGCTCGTGACCGAGCGCGGTGCCAGCTTCGGCTACAACACGCTCGTGTCCGACCTGCGCGCGTTGCCCGTGCTGGCCGCCACCGGCGCGCCGGTGGTGTTCGATGCCACGCATTCGGTGCAGCAGCCTGGCGGCCACGGCACGAGTTCGGGTGGTCAGCGCGAATACGTGCCGGTGCTGGCGCGCGCGGCCGTGGCGGTGGGCGTGGCCGCGGTGTTCATCGAGACACATCCCGACCCCGACCACGCGCCGTCGGATGGGCCAAACATGGTGCCGCTGGCCGAGTTCGAGACGCTCGCGCGCATGCTGCAGGACTTCGACGCGCTGGCCAAGCGCCTGCCCCGCGCGTCGCTCTAGTCCGTGCGCAAGGCCGTCAGCGGCTCCACGCGCATCGCGCGGTGGGCCGGCACGGCATTGGCGAGGGCACCGGCGGTGAGCAGCGCCAGCGCCGCGGCACCCCACGCCACCGGGTCGAGCGGCGTCACGCCGTAGAGCAGGCCTCGGAGCAGGAACGCGACACCCGCCGCCAGGGCCGCGCCGGCGCCCAGGCCGGCGCCGACGAGCGCGAGCCCCTGGCGCATCACCATCGTCATCACGGCCGACGGCTCGGCGCCGAGCGCCATGCGGAGGCCGATCTCCATGGTGCGGCGCGCCACCGAGAAGGCCACCACGCCGTAAAGGCCAATTGCGGCCAACAGCGTGCCTAGCGCGCCAAACGCCGTCGCGAGAATTGCGCCCACGCGCGCCGGCATCAGCGCGGCCGCCATGTGGGAGGTCAGGGTGCTCGCATCCATCACGACCAGGCCCGGCTCCAGGGCCACGAGTTCCCGCCGCATCGCCGCGACCAGCGCCGTGGCATCGCCGCTCGTGCGAGCGACGAGGAAGTTGTAGCGGCTCGGACGTTGCGCGGCCGCGAAGTAGACAAACGGCGCCGGCCGCTCGAGCACGCCGTGCTGCTTGTGGTCGGTGTTGACGCCCACCACGCGGAAGGTGCGCCCCGTGCTCGCGATCGTGAGCGTGTGCCCGAGCGCAGACTCCCCCGGCCAGTAGCGCCGCGCCATGGTGGCGTTGACGATCGCCACGCCGGGCGCCCCGTCGATGTCGGCGGCACCGACGTCGCGACCCGCGACGAGCCGGACGCCGAGCGTGGCCAGGTAGCCGGGCGAGACGGCGCCGTTCTCGATCGTCTCGCCGCGCTGGCCCTCCGCATACGTGCGGGTGTCGACCTTCACCTCCTGCTGGCTGAAGTTGAAGGTGAATGGCAGCGTCGGCGTCACCGTGGCGGCCGAGGTGACCTCGGGCAGCGCCTCGATGCGGGCCAGCGCCGTTCTCCAGAACTCGAGGCCGCGCGCCGGCTCGTAGCGCATCATGTCGGTGTCGAAGGCCACCGCGGCGAGTCCGCGGGGTTCGAAGCCGACGTCGGCCCGCTCGGATGCGCCGAGGCTGCGGAGCAGCAAGCCGGCCACCACGAGCAGCACCGCGGTGAGCGCGACCTGAGCCACCACGAGGCCGTCGCGCAGCGCCCAGCGCCGGCCGCCCACCCGGGCCGCGGGCGCGTCGCCGCGCAAGTCGCCCGCGACGTTCGGCTGTGACGCCTTCAGCGCCGGCAGCAGGCTGGCTGCTAGACCGGTCACTGCCGCAACCGCCAGCGTAAAGGCCAGCACGCGTCCGTCGAGCCGCAGATCGAGCGCGACCTCTACCGGCAAGGGCAGCTCGATGGCCATCAGCGCGCGGATGAGCGCCCAGGCCGACGCCACGGCGGCGGCCGCGCCAAGCGTGCCGAGCACCAGGCCCTCGACGAGCAGTTGCTGCACGAGCCTCCCGCGGCTCGCGCCGACGGCCAGGCGCACGCTGATTTCGCGGCGCCGCGCCGAGGCCCGCGCCAGCAGCATGCCGGCGACGTTGGCGCACGCAATCAGCAGCACCAGACCCACGATGCCCATCAGCCCGGCCGCGCCCATCGAGAGCACGCCGGCGGCCTGCGGCACGAGCAGCCGCACGTCGCTGCTCGGCACGACCGAGACGTGCGCGTCTTGGTTGGTCTGTGGGTAGGCGGCGGCCAGTTGCGTGCCGATGAGCGCCACGTTGGCGTGCGCTTCGGCGGGCGTGATGCCGGGCTTCAGACGCCCCTTGATGAACATCCAGCGGGCGCCGCGCCGTTCGAGCCGGGTCCGTCCGGGGCCCGGCACGTTGTTGGTGATGCCGATGGGATCCACTTCTTCGGCCTGGGCCATCGGCACCCACAGTTCAGGCGTGAGCAGCGGCACCACGCCGGTGAACGCGGCGGGCGCTACTCCGGCCACGGTGTAGACGAGCCCGCGCAGCGTGATCGGCCGGCCGATGATGCCCGGGTCGGCGCCGTACTCGCGACGCCACATCCGGTCCGAGAGCACGACGACGCGGGCGGCCTCGGCACGGTCGTCGGCCGGCACCAGCAGCCGGCCGAGCTGCGGCTGGATGCCGAGCATGGCGAAGTGGTTGCCGGTCACGACCTGGCCGAGCGCGACGCGCGACCGATCGCCCAGGGCGAGCGGCGCCATCATCGGGCTGTAGGCGGTCATGTCGGAGAAGACGGTGTTCTGGGCCTCGAGATCGAGGAAGTCGGCGTAGGACGAGGTGGCGTATTCGTCGCCATCGCCGCCAGTCGTGAAGAGGTCCATGAGCGCATCGGGCGCGGTCACGGGCAGCGGACGAAAGAGCAGCGCATCCACCAGCGAGAACATGGCGGTATTCACGCCCACGCCCAGGCCGAGCGACAGCACCGCCACGGCGAAGAACCCGGGGCTGCGGCGCAGCGCGCGGGTGGCGTAGCGCAGGTCCTTCATCACGGCTTCGAGCATCGCGACCTCCATCGGCCCAGCCGACCTGCCTCTCACATACGGGCGGCGGCCACGAAAGTTCGCCGCCGTGACGAGGGCGGGAACGAACGGCTAGCGTCGGGCGCGCCGCGGCCCCTTTCCGGCCGGTCCCGGGCGGTATTCGGCCATCGCGATCATTGCGCCCACCGTCTGGTGCGCCTCCACGGGGTGGCGCATCGGTTGGTCCTGGGCGATCTCATACTCGTTCTGCCGCCCGGCGCGACGCCGGGTGAGGTATCCGCCCTCCTCGAGATCGGCCACGATGCGCTGCACCGCGCGCTCGGTCACGCCGACGCGGAGCGCGACATCACGCAGCCGGACTTCGGGTGACTGGGCGAGACAAATCAGCACGTGCCCGTGATTGGTGAGAAACGTCCACCGCGGCGACCGAAGCTCCTCTCGTAGCATGGATGACAGTGTATACACAATTCGCGTATTTAAAAACACGATACGTGTTTCATGTAATATAACGCGTATGTTGTCCCCGTCTTCACCAGCAGGGTCGAGTGACGCTCTCGGCGCGCAGGCGTTCCGGTCGATCGTTGAGTACCTCGCCGGCGCGCACGGCCTCGAGCTCGATGCTGTGGCCCTCGATGCGACGCTGCGGCGTCTGGGCCGCGACGGCGGGGCGTACGAGACGGTGCGGTCGCTCGCGGGCGCCGTCGGCCTCGTCACCGCGCTCGTGCGCCGCCCGTTGACCGAGGTGATGGCGGACGCGGACCCGGCGTATCCGTGGCTGGCTCTGCGCACCGGCCCCGACGGCCGGCCCCAGGGCATCGCGGTGCTCACGGCCGCACGGGGCGGCGCACTCGTGGTCGTGCCGGGGGGGCACGCGCGGCCCGCGCGCTGGACCACGGCGACCCTCGTGCAGTGGCTGGGCGTCGCCGACGCCAGCGTGCCGGTCGACTGGGTGCTGGCGGAGCCGGCCGCACCCCTGTCCCCGATGCGGTCGCGCGACGGGGCGCCGGTGCTGCACCCCTACACCCGGCTGCGCGCCCTGCTCGAGGGGGAGCGCCGCACGCTCTGGGTCGCCGTCACCTACTCGGTGGTGATCGGGCTCCTGTCGCTGGTCGTACCCATTGCGGTGCAGTCGCTGGTCAACACCATCGCGTTCGGGTCCGTGCTGCAGCCGCTCGTGGTCTTGACGTTCTTTGTGTTCGTGGCGCTCGGTTTCTCGACCGCCATGAACGCGCTGCGAGCCGGGGTCGTCGAGATCATTCAGCGCAGTATCTTCGCGCGCGTGACCACCGACGTCACCTGGCGGCTGCTGCGCGTCCGCGTCGGGGCCTTCGACCGTTACCACGGCCCGGAACTCGTGAACCGCTTCTTCGATACGATCACGATTCAGAAATCGGCGGCGCTGCTGCTCAGCGACGGCCTCAGCATCCTGATGCAGACCGTCATCGGCATGGTGCTGCTGGCGCTCTACCATCCGTGGCTGCTGGCCTTCGACGTGCTGCTCATCGTGGCGATGTCGATCATCATCTTCGTTCTGGGCCGGGGCGCGCTGGGCACGAGCATCAAAGAGTCGAAAGCGAAATACGCCATCGTGGCGTGGCTCCAGCAGCTGGCGGCGCACCTGGTGACATTCAAGTCGGCGGGCGGAGCCGAGTACGCGATGGAGCGCTCGCATCGCCTGCTCGAAGACTACCTGTCGTACCGGGCGAAGCACTTCAGGATCCTCATTCGGCAGATCATCGGATCGTTTGCCCTGCAGGCCGTGGCCAGTTCGGCGCTGCTCGGCATCGGCGGGTGGCTGGTCATCAATCGGCAGCTCACGCTGGGCCAGCTCGTGGCCAGCGAACTCATCGTCGCCGGCATGCTGAGCGCCTTCACGAAGTTCGGAAAACAGCTCGAGGTATTCTACGACCTGTGCGCGGCCATCGACAAGCTCGGCGTCCTGGTGGACCTGCCGCTCGAGCGGGCGGGCGGCGAGGCCGAGGGGACGGCACAGGGCCCGATGCGCCTGACGCTGCGCGACCTGCGCGTGCAGTACTCCGACAGCACGCGGCCGGCGCTGGCCGTGCGCGCCTGGGATATTCCCTCGGGCGCGCGAGTGGGTGTGACCGGACCGAACGGATCGGGGAAAAGCACGTTGGCCGACGTGCTCTTTGGCCTGCGCGAGCAATCCACGGGATCGCTGCGGGTGGACGGCGTGGATGTGCGGTCGCTGCCGCTGAGCAGCCTGCGCCGCGACGTGGCACTCGTGCGCGGCGTCGAGCTGTTTCCCGGCACCGTGCTCGACAACGTCCGGCTCGGCCGCAACGATCTCTCGCACGCCGACATCAGCCGCGCGCTCGAAGACGTGGGTCTGCTCGAGGAACTGCTGAGCATGTCCAAGGGGATCGATACCGAGCTGCACGTTCACGGACGGCCCTTGTCCCACCGCCAATCCTGCCGGTTGATGATTGCACGGGCGATCGCGGGCCGGCCGCGCCTCGTCATCCTTGACGGCGCGCTCGATCAGGTGGACCGGCGCGAGGATCGGGGACGTCTCGCATCGGTGCTGTTCGCACCCGACGCGCCTTGGACGCTGATCTGCGTCACCGAGCGTACCGACTTGTTAGCCTTATGCACGCAGGTGGTCCGCCTCGAGGACGGCGAAGTCCGCGACGCGGTCGCCGAGGACACGACATCATGAGCGCGCCCGACCGGTCGTCCAAGTTTGGCTGGAATATGGACCAGCGTCTGGCGCTGCACAACGTGCAGGCCCCGCGGTCATCGCGTCTGCTCGCGCGGCTGCTGATCGTGCTGCTCGTGGTCACCGCAGTGGCGCTCACTGTGACCCCGTGGCAGCAGAACATCCCGGGCTCGGGGCGGGTCATCGCGTTCAATCCCGAAGAACGGCAGCAGCAGGTCGAAGCCGTCATCGAGGGCCGCATCGTCAAGTGGCACGTCGTCGAGGGAAGCATCGTGACACGCGGCGATCCGATCGTCGAGCTGACCGACAATGACCCGTCGATTCTGGTCCGCCTGGGAGAAGAACGCGATCAGAACGTGCGCACCATCGAACAGGGCGAGTCGCGCTCCGGCTCGCTGGAGGATCGCATCACCAGCCTGATTGACACGGCGACCAGCAGTGTAGAGGCCGCCGAGCTGCGCGAGCAGATGGGGCGCGACCGCGTCACGGCCGCCGAACAAGGCCTCACCGCCGCGGGAGCGGCGAAGGTCACGGCCGGGCTGAACATCGAACGCCAGCGAGCCCTCATGGCCAAGGGACTCACGTCGACCCGCGGCGTCGAGCTGGCGGAACTGGAGGCGGCGACTCGGACCGCCGAAGTCGAGCGCTCGATCGCCACGCTGAGTGCGGCACGCAGCGAAGCCGCGTCGCTGAGGGCCGAGTTGCAACGGACCCGCGCCGATGCGGGTGCCCGCGTGGACGAGGCCCGCGCGGCGCTCGCGGCGGCCAACGGCGAGGTGGCCAAGTCACGCGGCGAGCTGGCCAAGCTGGAGGTGCGCGTCGCCCGTCAGCGGAGCCAGCAAGTGACCGCGCCGATCGACGGCACGGTGCTACGGGTACTGGCGCGCCAGAGCGGTGAACTGCTGAAGGCCGGTGCGCCCTTGGCCGTCATCGTGCCTTTGTCGACCAAGGACGTGGTCGAGCTGTGGGTGGACGGCAACGACATGCCCATGCTGGCGCCCGGAAATACGGCGCGACTGCAATTCGAGGGCTGGCCCGCGCTGCAGTTCTCGGGCTGGCCATCGATTGCCGTCGGGACCTTCGGCGGACGCGTGCTGCTGGTCGACCCGACCGACAACGGCAAGGGGAAGTTCCGGGTGCTGGTGGAGCCCGACCCGAACGACGACCCCTGGCCGTCACGGCGCTTTCTTCGTCAGGGCGTGCGCGCCAACGGCTGGGTGCTGCTCAACATCGTGCCGATCGGCTATGAACTGTGGCGGCAGTTCAACGGCTTCCCGCCGGTGATTTCTCTCGACGAGCCGGCGGCCTTGGGGTTGGATCGGGCGGGGGAAGGTCCGAAGGCCGACGACCGCGGTTCTTCCGGGGAAGGCGATCCCAAGTGACGGGCTCAACGGTGCGTCGCACGATGTCGGTCGTAGCCGGGGTGCTGGTCGCTGCGTGCGTGGCCCAGGCCCAGACCGTGCCGTCGCCCTCCGTGCCGCTCACGACGACCGAGTTGCTGCGGGCGGTGGAGCGCGCGCTGCCGCTGCTCGAGCGGGCCCGCCAGGATGTGGCGATTGCCCAGGGCGAGGCCCGGGAAGCCCTGGGCGCCTTCGACCTGTCGCTCGAGGCCACCGCCAAGAGCATCCGCGGGAAATACGACAACGGGCGGGTCTCGGGCATCCTCGAGCAGCCCCTGGCTCCCCTCGGCATCACGCTCTACGGTGGCTATCACCTGGGCCGCGGATCGTTCGGGTCCTACGACAGCCGGGCGCAGACGCTGCGTGAAGGCGAGGTCACCGGCGGCATGGAGCTGCCGCTGCTGCGCAATCGGTCGATGGATGGCCGTCGCGCCGCCCAGCAGGTGACGGCACTCGGCGTGGATGTGGCAGAGCGCGGGCTCGACAAAGCGCGGCTGACCTACTTCGCGCAAGCCCTCGCCGAATACTGGGACTGGGTGGCGGCGGGCCAACAGCTGGGTGTCGCCCAAGGGCTGCTGGACCTGGCCGAGGCGCGCGACCAGCAGCTGGCTGAGGCGACGGCGCTGGGCCAGATCGCCGCGGTCGAGCGCACCGACAACCGGCGCGCCATCCTGCAGCGCCGCTCGGCGCTCATCCTTGCCGAGCGCCAGTTGCAGATGAAGGTCATCGACCTGTCGCTGTATCTGCGCGCATTGGATGGCACACCCGTGCGGCCCGGCCAGGATCGCCTGCCGCCCCTGATGCCGCCCGTGCCGCAAGACGAGCCCGATGAGAACGCGGCGCTGCGCCTCGCGTTCGATCGCCGGCCCGAGCTGGCGGCGCTGCGGCTGAAACGTTCTCAGCAGGAGGTGGAGTTGCGGCTGGCGGAGAACGCGATGTTGCCGACCCTCAATCTGTTCTCCGAGGTGTCGCGCGACGTCGGCAGCGGGTCCGCCAGCCGCTCGGGCAATGGCGTCGATTCCGGCGTGACTTTCCAGCTGCCATTCCAGCGCCGGAAGGCGACGGGAAAGACACTGCAGGTTCGAGGGAAGCTGGCCGGACTCGATCAGGATCTGCGCTGGGCCCAGGATCTGGTGCGCGCCGACGTGCAGGACGCGCTGAGCGCGGTGCGCGCGGCCCGCGCCGTGTTGGACGTAGTGACCGAGGAACTGGCGGTCGCGCGCGACCTCGAGTCACTCGAACGGGACCGCTTCGCCCTTGGCGACTCGACGCAGTTCGTCGTCAACCTGCGCGAGCTGGCGACCGCCGATGCTGCGCTGCGCGAAGTGAAGGCGCTGGCCGACTTCCAGACGGCGCTCGTGAATGTCGCGGCCGCTACGGGGCAGTTGCTGGACTGGGCGCCGTGACGCGCTCAGACCTTGCGATAGTGCCGGGCGTGCCGGCCCACGGCCGCGCGCGCCACCGCCGCCGGCAGGTGCTTGGCGCCAAAGGCCACTAGGCGGTTGACGCGCCCGGGCACCACCAGCGACTGCCCCGCCATCACCGCCGCGTAGCTCTCGTCCACGACGTGGGGCGCGTCGAGCCACATGAAGCGCGGCAGCGCCTGCATCTGCTGGCGCGTGCCAGTGACGTCGTGGAACTCGGAATAGGTGAACCCCGGGCACGACGCGGTGACGTGCACGCCGTGCCCTCGCACCTCGCCCGCGAGCGCCTCCGAGAACTTCACGAGGAACGCCTTCGACGCGGCATAGAGTGTGTGTCCCGGCGCCGCGGGCACGAGCGCCGCCAGCGATGCGATGTTCAGTATTCGGCCCCAGCGCCGCTCGATCATGCCCGGCAGCAAGCGATGCGTGAGCTCGGCCACGGCGGTGACGAGCACCTGGATGAAGTCGGCATGGCGCTGCCACTCGCTGCGCTCGTAGGCGCCGGGCACGCCGTATCCGGCGTTGTTCACCAGCAGGTCGATGGCCAGGCCGCGCGCCTCGAGCGCCGCGCACAACGCGGCGGGGGCGGCCGGGTCGGCCAGATCCGCCGGCAGCACGTGCACGGTCACGCCGTGCGCGGCCCGCAGCGTCGTGGCCAGGGCCTCGAGGCGATCGACCCGCCGGGCGGTGAGCACCAGGGCATAGCCGTGCTCGGCGAGACGTTCGGCGAAGGCCTTGCCGATGCCGGCGGAGGCGCCGGTGACGAGCGCCGTGCGGCCCTGCCCCTCGCGTGTCATCGCGGCATTATCCTCCGGTATGATGGACCCTTACCTCGGGAGGTTGCCCATGTTCGCGAAAGTCGCCACGGTCGCGCTCGTCGCCACGCTCTGCACGGGCTGCATTCGCAGCGCCACGGTCATCAACGTGAAGGCCGATGGCGGCGGCACGGTGGAGCAGACGATGCTCGTGAACCTGGGCCTCATGAAGGGCATGCTCGGCGGCCTGGGCGGCCAGGCCACGCCGGCGCCCGGCGCGCTCAACGAGGCTGATCTCAAGCGCACCGCCACCCGCATGGGCGAGGGCGTCACCTACGTGTCGGCCGAACCGGTGAAGAGCCCGGACGGCTTCGAGGGCACGAAGGCAATCTATGCCTTCACCGACGTCACCAAGCTGCGCGTCGATCAGGATCCGAACCTGTCGGGCTCTACCACAGGCGGCATCGCCACGCCGCCGAAGGACAGCAATCCGGTGACCTTCGCGTTTGCCGCGGCGGGCGGCATCAACACGCTCACCGTGTCGCTCAAGGATGAGCCCAAGCCGGCCGACGGCAAGACCCCGGCGCCCACGGGCGGGCCCGACATGGACAATCCCCAGATGATGGAGATGATGAAGTCGATGTTCAAGGGCTTCAAGGTGAGCATCGACGTGGTCGTGGACGGCGCCATCGTCGAGACCAACGCCGATCACGTGGCCGGGTCACGCGTGACGCTGCTCGAGATGGACATGGAGACGCTGCTCAAGGACGAGGCCAAGCTCAAGGAGCTGCAGAAGGTGCTTGGCCCGGGCGCCTCGGTGAGTGAGCTGAAGCCCTACCTGAAGGACGTGAAGGGCCTGAAGATCAACGACCCGGTCGTGACCATCGCCTTCAAGTAGACCGGCCCCGCCGGGCGCGGGTTCGGGCGGCGTGAGTTCGCGCTCGATCATCGCCGTGCGCTCGCGGTGCCGCAGCTCGGCCACCTTGCCGTTGCGGATGACGGTCGCCACCATCACGGCGAAGCCGCCCAGGATGAACAGTCCCGGCAGCACCAGCAGCCGCGACGCAAAGACAATCTCGTTCTCGCTCACAGGGTGCCCTCCACCTTGAACGTGTAGACTCGCGCCACCCCGCGCTTTGTTTCACACTGGGCTGCAACAATCCGGCCCCTCCGCCTGCTCTAATGGCAGAGCGCATGTCCGACACGTCTGAACGCGATCTGGTCGCGCGCTATTCACCCACTGCGACGGACGCCGCGATGCCCTGCTCGAGATGGCGGCCGGCGCGCCGATCCCGGCCGCCGACCAGGGGCACCTCGACGCCTGCGCGGTCTGCCAGGCCGAGCTGGCGCTGGCGCGCCGCATCGAGTCCCTGGCGGCCATCGCCACCGGACTGGTGGGCGTGCTGTGGGTGGTGGGCGCCACTGCCGGTCTCGACGTCGCCCCGCAGCTCGCGCGCTCGGCCGTCAGCGCGCTGCTCGACGTCGCGCGGGCCCAGGCGCCGGTCGTGGGCTCCGCCAAAGCGGATTGCGTAGCCGAGGGATCGGTACAACTTCTCGATCCGCGTTGTCGCTTGATTCACAAGTACTACCAGCCCATCGTGTCGCGACGGGGCGCGTGCCGTACGCTCTTGGTCAGGCCACGAAAACCCGCCCTGCGAGTAACAGGTGAACTCCACGTCGTAAGTCGGATCGGCATAGACGAAGTCACCCGACTTCAGCGCAACGGCCTCGCCATCTCCAGCCGTGAATTCCCACTGCGAAAGAGCCTCACGCAACGTTGGGAAGGTCTGGGCGTAGGAGATCGACTTGTCTTGCCCGAACGGCACGTTGAATCGCTCGCGCTGCTTGTAGAACAACGCCTCGTCGTTCGCCACTTGAATGGTGACGCGCAGTCCCTTCTTTACCCGACGGTAGAAGTTGATCAGGTGAGGATTGGCCCAAGGACAACCGCGGGCATCGGCGTGAACGGTAGTCTACGCCAACATCATCTTCGTTGTATCTTCGCGTCAGGTCGGGCCCGAAGACCGAGGCCCGAGAACCGGGATCCGGTCCACGAACTCGTGGTCCGCAACCTGCTGACTGGGACGTCTGGGCTGTTGCCCTAACCGAACGGGCGGGGCGAGACCGAGACCGTGTGCAATACCATCTGTTGCGCGGCCAGGCTCGAACCGAAACAACCGAAGACATGGGCGGAAAAGGCCCGCGCAGGAGGCGCAGACCGCCCCCTGGACAGCCCGGAGAACCGTGCTACTCTGGCAAGGATAGACCTTGCGAAAGTGGCGGAACTGGCAGACGCGCCGGACTTAGGATCCGGTAGCCGCAAGGCTTTGGGGGTTCGACTCCCCCCTTTCGCACCAGCCGCGCCCCCTCCTTCCACACCCCAGAACCCTAGATGAAGACTGAACTGGTAGACGTCAACGAGACGCGGAGAAACCTGGTCGTGGAGATTCCCACGAGCGAGGTCGAGTCGGCCATCGACCGGGTCACCCGCGAATACACCAAGTCGGCGCGACTCCCTGGCTTCCGGCCCGGCAAGGTGCCCGCTAAAGTGGTCCGTCAGCGCTTCCGCGCCCAGATCCTGCACGATGTCGCGCACGACCTCATCCCGCGCACCATCGACCAGGTGCTGTCGGACAAGGGCGTCGAGCCGGTGGACACTCCCGACGTGAAGGACGTGGTCGTCGAAGAGGGCAAGCCGCTCTCGTTCACGGCCAGCTTCGACGTGGTGCCCCCCTTCGACCCGGGCGGCTTCGGTGACATCCAGCTGCGCCGCGCGGCCGTGTCGGTGGACGACGACGCCGTGCAGCAGACACTCGAACGCCTGCGCGAGCGCGCTGCCCGCTCCGAGCCCGTGGAAGGCGGCGTAGCCGAGGGCCACACCCTGGTCATCGACCTCGAACGCCGCGCCAGCGGCGCCGACGGCAAGGCCGCCGCGCCCGACAAGCACGAAAAAGTCTCGATCGAAATGGGCGCGCCCGCCAATCCCCCCGGCTTCGACGCCGAGGTGATGGGCATGACGGTGGGCGAATCGCGCACCTTCACGCTGAGCTACCCGGCCGACTACGCCGTGGCCGAGCTGGCGGGCACCTCGGTGGGCTATACCGTGCAGCTCACCGAACTGCGCCGCCGGGTCGTGCCGGCCCTCGACGACGAGTTCGCCAAGGATCTGGGCGAAGACCTGGATTCCCTCGACGCGCTGCGCGCCCGGGTGCGCACCGACCTCGAGGCCGAGTCGAAGGACGCCTCCGAACGGCAGCTGCGGGCCGACCTGCTGAAGCAGCTCTCCAAGCGCCTGCCCTTCCCGGTGCCCGGCGCCCTCATCGACCGTGAGATCGACCGCCGGGTCGAGGAATTCGCGCGGCGGCTCATGTCGCAGCAGATCGATCCGCGCCGCACCAAGATCGACTGGGCCGCCTTCCGCCAGGGCCAGCGCGACCCGGCGCAGGAAGCGGTGGCCTCGGCGCTGGTGCTCGACCAGATTGCCCGGCGCGATGGTATCGAGGCGGGCGAGGCCGACATCGAAGAAGAGTTGGCCCGCTACGCCGAGCGCACCGGGCTCACCGAGCCGGCCGTGCGCGCCCGGCTCGAACAGGAAGACAGCGGCCTGGCCCGCATGCAGATGGGACTGCGCCGCGAGTCGACCGTCACCACGGTACTCGGTCGTGTGCAGGTGGTGGAGTGAAGGACGCGCCCGGCGAGCCGATTGACCTCATGAGGAATGGCACCGTGACTGACTCGCGCATGACGCTCGTGCCCATGGTGGTCGAGCAGACCAACCGTGGCGAACGCGCCTACGACATCTTCTCGCGGTTGCTCAAGGACAACATCATCTTCCTCGGCACGCCGATCGACGACACGATCGCCAATCTCGTGATCGCGCAGATGCTCTTCCTCGAAGCGGAAGATCCCGACAAGGACATCCTGCTCTACATCAACAGCCCGGGCGGGGTGATCACTGCCGGCCTCGCCATCTACGACACCATGCAGTACGTGCGGCCCGACGTGCAGACGTTGTGCATCGGCCAGGCGGCTTCGATTGCCGCCGTGCTGCTCACCGCCGGCGCCAAGGGCAAACGCGCGTCGCTGCCCAACTCGCGCATCCTGATTCATCAGCCCTGGATGTCGGGGCTCGGCGGTCAGGCTACCGACATCGCGCTCGCGGCGAAGGAGATTCTGCGCCAGCGTGAGCGAATCAACGAGATCATGGAGCTGCACACCGGACAGCCCTTGAAGCGCATCCAGGACGACACGGAACGCGATTACATCATGTCGCCCGATGAAGCCAAGGAATACGGAATACTTGACGACGTGATTCGGAAACGGGTGTAACATCGAAGAGAAGCGTCCCCCGGACGCATCTCCTGCCGCGAGATTCCCTATGGTCAAGAAGAACGGCGAAGGTGAGATCCTGCGCTGCTCGTTCTGTAACAAAGATCAGAACGACGTCAGGAAGCTCATCGCCGGCCCCACGGTCTTCATCTGCGATGAGTGTGTCGAGGTCTGCAACGACATCATCGCCGACGACAACCGCGAGAGTCGCAGCGTGCGCTCCGCCCTGCCGTCGCCGTCCGAGATCAAGAAGTTCCTGGATGAGTACGTCATCGGCCAGGAACGCACCAAGAAGAAGCTCGCCGTCGCGGTCTACAACCACTACAAGCGGCTCGAGATACAGAAGCAGCCGAAAGGCCGCACCGATGTCGAGCTCACCAAGTCGAACATCCTGCTCATCGGCCCGACCGGCACCGGCAAGACCCTGCTCGCGCAAACGCTCGCCAAGCTCCTCTCGGTGCCCTTCACGATCGTCGACGCCACCACGCTCACCGAAGCGGGCTACGTCGGCGAAGACGTCGAGAACATCATCCTCAAGCTGCTGCAGGCGGCCGGGGGCGACATCGAGAAGTGCCAGCAGGGCATCGTCTACATCGACGAGATCGACAAGATCGGCCGCAAGGACGAGAACCCGTCGATCACCCGCGATGTGTCGGGCGAAGGCGTGCAGCAGGCGCTGCTGAAGATTCTGGAAGGCACGGTGGCCAACGTGCCGCCCCAGGGCGGACGCAAGCATCCGCACCAGGAATTCTTCCAGATCGACACGACCAACATCCTGTTCATCTGCGGCGGCGCGTTCGTGGGCCTCGACAAGATCGTGGAACGCCGGCTCGGCAAGAAGACGCTCGGCTTCCGGGCCGACATCAAGTCGCGCAAGCAGCGCGACACGGGCTCGATGCTCGAACAGGTGGAGCCGCAGGATCTGATCCGCTTCGGCCTCATCCCCGAGTTCGTCGGCCGTCTGCCGGTGCTCGGCACGCTGCACGAACTGGATCGCCCGGCGCTGGTGCAGATTCTCACGCAGCCGCGCAACGCCATCGCGCGCCAGTACCAGAAGCTCTTCGAATACGAGAACGTGAAGCTGCGCTTCACCGACGACGCCATGGAAGCCATTGCCGACATGGCCCTCGACCGCAAGATCGGCGCGCGTGGGCTCCGCATGATCATCGAAGATCTGATGCTCGAGCTGATGTACACGCTGCCCGGCCAGAAGAAGGGCCGTGAATA
>Ga0105046_10001859_pt1 | contig 32860 bp, 33 predicted proteins | sample MAT03_FD_78385 | JGI IMG/M metagenome (GOLD analysis project Ga0105046, IMG submission 78385) | Freshwater microbial communities from Lake Fryxell liftoff mats and glacier meltwater in Antarctica - MAT-03 (megahit assembly) | ecosystem: Environmental > Aquatic > Freshwater > Ice > Liftoff...
CCCAACAGGCTCTAGGGCGCGGAAGTCGGGAGCAGCAGCGCAGCACCTCACATAACCAGAGCCGGTTGTGCAGAAGAGTTGCCAGTCGCTCGCTCCCTGGGCAGGCCTGCGATTAGGTCGGCGTGATGCGCCCACACAGTGCGCAGTCATGGTCGAACCCACTCTCCTGGTTGGCACCGAATGCAAGGTTCAGCAAATTCAGATTCGCGCCGTGGTTGAGACGGAAAGAGCGGCTGTCGAAATTCGTGGAGCAGCCCGACGAGAACACGCCGTGCGAATTGATCTGCGCGTTGGGCACGATGATGCGAACCTTGACGCCGAGGCGCGCGGCATCGACCACGAGTTGGATCGCCATCGCATCGGGCATGTCGCACGAATTCGCCTGTTCAATGCTGCGCCTGGCTGCGGTAATCGCCAGCGGGTGCATCAGCTGCGTGTTCTCGCTGCCGCCGCTCGGCGAGTTGCAGAACATTTGCGTAGCCAATTCGTCGGTCGGCTTGAGGGCCGGGAAGGAGGCGTGTCGCCATGCAATACGGCACCGGTTGCGCGCATCCAGTTGTCGAGGAACTCGCGGCCCGACCAAGAAGCAGAGAGAGCGCCTGAACTCGCCGTCGTCGCGCTCGCACCAGCGCGGCCAGAGCCGATAGAACGACCAGCCTGATCCTGCACGCCATGTCACGCCATGTGCACCACGACTTCGATTCTCCTTTGAGTGCGGGTAACGACCGCGCGGAACTACCAGGCCAAAGCTGCACGCTGCCTGTCGTCGCTTGCATGGCGTGAAGTGGAAGTCGCGAATGAGGCGGGGCCGCCATCAGCATGGCGTTGGCGGGGTGGTCTTCGACGTACAGCACACGGCAGAGCGGTCGGGTTTACCGGTAAGTTCGTCATGACGAATCCGAACGACGAGGCTGGACCCGTTGCTCGGCAATCAGCATGTCCACATCTCGCGGCGCGGCGCAGTCCCTCCAGACGGCGTGATACTCAAGTGCTAGACGGAGACCTGCGAGATGCCCCATGCCCTGGTAGTAGACGACGACATCGATTCGGCCACGACCTTGCGCGAATTGATCGCCGGTGAAATGTTCACCGTCGCGATGGCGCACAACCTGCGAGACGCGCGGCGCCAGATTGCGATGCAGCAGCCTGACATCTTGTTGCTGGATTTGCGCCTGCCGGACGGCAATGGCATGGACCTGCTGGCCGACGCGCAGATGGTGGCCAACACCGAAGTCGTGCTGTGCACGGGCTACGCCAATCTGGAGACCTCGATCCAGGCACTTCGGTTGGGCGCGGCTGACTATTTGGTGAAGCCTGTCAACCTGAAGCAGTTGCAGGGTGTGCTGTCGCGCATCATGCGGCCGGCCATCCTGAAGGCTGAAGTCGCTGACCTCACGGCGCAGGTTGCCAGCAGCGGCCACTTCGGCCATCTGTGGGGACAAAGCGCGCCGATGCTGCGCATGTACGAACAGATCAGCCGGGTTGCCGGCACCAGCGTCACTGTGTTCATCACCGGCGAGAGCGGCAGCGGCAAAGAGGTGGTGGCCCAGACGGTGCACGACCTGAGCCGTCGCCGCAAAAGACCCTTCCTGGCCGTGAACTGCGGTGCCATCAGCCCCAACTTGATCGAGAGTGAGATCTTCGGCCACGAGAAGGGCAGCTTCACAGGTGCCGAACGCATGCACCAGGGCTTCTTCGAACGGGCCAGCGGCGGCACCTTGTTTCTGGACGAAATCACCGAGATGCCGCTGGAATTGCAGGTCAAGCTGCTTCGGGTATTGGAAACCTCGCGTTTCATGCGCGTAGGCAGCACCACCAGTCAAGAGGCCGACGTGCGCATCCTCGCCGCCACCAACCGCCCGCCACACCAGGCCGTAGCCATGGGCAAGCTGCGCGAGGACCTGCTCTATCGCTTGAACGTGTTTCCGTTGGACCTGCCGCCGCTGCGCGCACGACTGGAAGACGTACCCCTGCTGGCGCGCCATTTCCTGACCGCCATCAGCGAACAAGAAGGCCAACTGCGCCGCTTTACGCCGGCCGCGCTGGCGAAGTTGGGCCAATACACGTGGCCGGGCAACGTGCGTGAATTGCGCAACGCTGTTCAGCGCGCCTACGTCATGGCCAGCGGCGAGTTGATCGACGAGGCCTGGCTGCCCGGACGCGACGGCACTGCGCCTTCCGCGGCTGCCCCGCTCGCTGTCCCTCTTGCTGCCCCTCTGACTGCCGCGCCCGTTCCTGCGGTGGTCAAAGTTGCCGGGGGTGCCGAGCGTGGCGGCTGCGATGAACTCGACAGCGGCGCGCACATCAAGCTGGCTATCGGCACAAGCCTTGCGCAGGCCGAGAAGGTGTTGATGCTGGCGACACTGCGCCACTACAACCATCACAAGGAACGCACCGCTGCTGCGCTGGGCGTCAGCCTGAAGACGCTCTACAACCGCCTGAAGGAATATGGCACTGAGGCGGCCACAGCCGCGGCCGCCGACAAGCGCGAGCCGGACTGATCGCCGGGTCGACCGGCACATCAAAAAGATGCTGCCGTTCTGTAAACGAGCAGCATCGACGCCCTCTCACGGCCGCTGCGCGGCCTTCAGTGGAGCGAGAGAGTTGCTTGCGAAGCGGCGTCAGTTGCGGTCGCTGCGCGGAGCGCGGTTGCCGTTGACATCGACCATGCCGCTGTTGTTCGATGTGTTGTTCGTGCTGTTCGTGCTGTTCGTGCCAGTGTTCCGGTTGTTGTTCAGGTCTGAAGCCGTGCCGGTGCCGTTCATTCCCGAAGAGCCCGACATGCCCGTCGACGAACCCGAAGGGTTGGTGCTGCCCATGCTGCCGGTGTTGCCGGTGTTGCTGTTGTTTCGGTCGTTGCCCATGGCACCACCGGGGGTGGTGGGACTGCCGTCGCGCTGCATGTTGGAAGAAGGTTGCTTGTCGCCACGTGTGGCGTTGCCCTGCCCGGTAGCCGAAGTGCCGCTGCCCGTACCGGTGCTTCCGGTGTTCTGGGCGATGGCCCAGCCAGCTGCAACCGCCACGCTTGCGACCAAAGCCACACGGCCCATTCGAGATACTTTGCTGTTCATGAGGAATTCCTATTCAAGTTGATGACCAAGCGCACGATTCGTACGCCACGCCATGGCTGAGGGCAATGGCCGTGCCCGGTAAGACTTATCGAACAAAAGGGTCCACCACCGAAACTGATGGCCAACAGGTCCGCTTCAAAGCCGACGCAACGCGCTTCTCGGCACTTCAGGCTCTGCTGGCGCGGCTGGTGCTGCATGATTTACCGGCTCAGCACGACGCCGATGCATGACGCTGGCGGCACCGTACTGAGGCGTCCACAAAAGGCTCCGACTGTGGCCAACGTTCGCGCCTGCGCTTCGTGTGCGCCGTCCTCGAAATCCCGGTCAGTTTGGTTCCCCCGCGGCTGCAGGGTCTCGGTCTGCAACTCGTGAACATTGCTGGCGCTGCGCGACCAGTCATTTGGGGGAAACAAGGTTGAGCATGGCAATCGCGCGCTGGTACCGCTTGCCCAGCGTCAAGCCAAAAAAAGCCTTGCAGGCCTCGATCCCGCGTACAGCCAGCCGCGACAGCAGGTATTGCGGTCACTGAAACAAGAAGTCCCAGCGCTGATGGCTGAACACCAAGCGCACAGGTAGCGAAGCCGGTGCGATTGAAATGACGAAAGTCGGATTGCTGGTCATGGCGCGCGTGCGTTCAGGCGCTGTGTGAGGGGTTCGCGGCCGAACGCTTGCGTACCGGGACAGCCGACTCGGCCAGCTTCTTGGGGTCGTCCACGCCTGTACCCTCTTTGTCACCGTCAGCAACGGAGTCGCGCGCTTCGGTGTGCGGAGTCAACTCTGCGCGGCGCTTGTTCATCTTGGCGGCAAGGATCTCCCAGTCCAGACCGACTTTGTCCAGCTGCGGGAACATCTCGCCTTCTTCTTCCTTCAGGTGGTGCAGAACCGTACTCGCTCAGCACGGTGAAGCGGGCGCTGTACTTGTCGTCGCCGGTGCTCATCTCACGCAACTGGTTGATGAAGGTGTGAACGGACTCGTGTTCGACCTTGGCTTCGTCGATCAGATCTTCAGCTGCGATGACGCCGCGAGCAGCCGGGTATAGCAATTCCTCTTCCAATGCGGCGTGAACCGTCAGTTCGTCAAACACTTGCCAAGGATCTGGTTTCGGGCACTGGCTGCGGCACGGCTGTTGGCGCGTGGCGAGCCGGTGCTTGCAGATGAGCTGGAGGGGCTAGACATGGTTGCTCTCCAAGAAAAGTCAGGGTGGTCTGTGTAAGGGGTGGCCAAGCACAGGCCTCTTGGCAATCGCTGTGCCGTCAACTCAGGAGATGTGGCACGGCAACGCCAGCGGCGATTTGCAGCCCCGCAGCCTGTGCAGTTTTTGCCGCAAATTTCGCGTGCTTCGATGGCGCATCGGTAATTGCTTGCAGGCCTTACCGGCGCCGCCCCGCACGCGTGACACCGCTGCGCTGCCTTGTTCCTTGGTAGCGGCTACGGCGAGCGACGCCGTGGCCGCGCATCTGTGAGCAACGGTGTCCTGAATCACAACCCGGCACGGGGGTTGCGTTGAGAGGTTGCTTTCAACGCCCTCCACACCACAGGGCTCGTACATGAGGAGAGGCTGCATGACCACGATGGACTTCCGTGCGGATCACAAGCAATTACAAACGCTTTCACCACGTTTGCAGCATGCAGTGCGGCTGCTGCACATGTCTTCGCTGGACTACGCAGCGATGATGCGAGACACCCTGAGCAAGAACCCCTTCCTGGAAGTCGAAGAAGGCGAGGATCATGATCCGGATTGGGCACCGGTCGAGCCTAGCCGGGCCGACAGCACCTTCGATTCCCTCTTTGAAGCGCAGGGTCGTGATGAAGACGGCGACCCCTCTGCGGGCCTCGAAGACGGGGCCAGACTTTCCGCTGATTCCAGCCCTGGTGCTGAAGACAATCACGACTATCGCGATGACAGCGACCGCGACCTGTGGTCGACCCAAAGTGGCAGCGGCCAACGCCAGCAAGAGGATGGTGAGTTCTCGGCCTTGGACCTGATGTCAGCCCCGACTTCGTTAACCACTCACTTGCACGGCCTGTTGAACGTGCTGCCTCTGCCGTTGCGCGATCTGATGCTGGCGCGTGCCCTGGTTGAATCGCTGGACGACGACGGGTATCTGCGAACGCCGCTGGAAGAGCTCTTCACAGTAGTCGAACTCGATCCGCCGACTACAGCAGCCGAGTTGCAGATCGCACTGAAACGCGTCCAGGCACTGGAACCCGGTGTGGCAGCGCGCAGTGTCTGCGAATGCTTGCAGTTGCAGCTGCCCGCCATCGCCTGCCCGAACATGCAAGCACTGGCGCGCAGCATCGTCTGCAGCCATCTTTCGATGCTCGCCGCCCGCGACGTGAATGGCTTGGCGCGCGCGCTGGGACAGACGCCGTCCCGAATCGAAGAGGTGTGCAACCGCATCCGTCGGCTTGACCCCCGACCGGGCTGGCGTTTCAGTTCGTCTGAAGTGGCTTATGTCGTGCCCGACGTGATCGTGCGCAAATACAAAGGGCAGTGGAATGTGCAGTTGAATCCCGCCGTGATTCCCAAGCTGAGACTGAATCAGGTTTACGCGCAACTGTTCCAGCGTCATCGCAACGCGCAGAACCGCGAACTTGGCGCGCATTTGGACGAAGCGCGCTGGACGCTGCACAACGTCGCGCAACGCTTCTCGACCATCCTGGACGTAGCCCAGGCCATTGTGCGTCGACAGAAGAATTTTTTGGACTACGGTGCGATGGCCATGCAGCCGCTGGGATTGAAAGAAATTGCGCAAGAGATAGGCGTCCACGAGAGCACTGTCTCGCGCGTTACCAACAACAAATTCATGTCCACGCCAGTGGGTGTATTCGAACTGAAGTCTTTCTTCTCGCGTGCAATGGTTACAGCCAGTGGTAGCGCGTGTTCAGGCACGGCCATCCGCAGCCTGATCAAGGACTTCATCGAGGCCGAAAGCGCCAGCACCCCACTGTCAGATGCCGAGATCACCCGCCAGTTGGCGCAGCAGGGCCTGATTGTTGCGCGGCGCACGGTGACCAAGTACCGACAGACGCTAAAGATCGAAGCCGTCGATCGTCGCAAACGGCATGCACTGGCAGCCTAGCAGAAGCCACGGGAGCGCGGCTTGCCAGAGCAACCGCCTCACCCTTTTCACCACCCTTTCTCAACGGAGATCCTTTCATGGTCAACAACCCCACATCCATTAACGCAATTACTTCCACCACCGCCGGCACCACCACGACGGGCAGCGGTGCCAGCAGCATTGCCGGCAGCACCACCGCTTTAGGTGCCAGTTACGGGAACAACATGGGCTCCGACGGCAGCCTCATCACCGGGAGCAGCGGGGCCGACACAGACCGTTACCTCACGGGCCTTTTTCCTGATCGCGACAGCGCCGAACTCGCCTATCAGGGTGCCGTCGACCGCGGCTACAAGTCGGGCGATATGAACTTGGTGATGTCCGACGAAACGCGCGAACGCCACTTCGCGAGCAACAGCAACAGCAACAGCAACAGCAGCATTGGGCTGGAAACTGAACTCGGCCACAAAGCCGCTGAAGGTGCAGGCATCGGTGCCGGCATAGGCGGCACGCTGGGTGCCATTGCTGCGGCAGTGGCTGCCGTTGGCACCAGCCTTGCGCTTCCGGGTCTGGGCCTTGTCATTGCCGGCCCCATCGCCGCTGCGCTTGCCGGTGCAGGTGCTGGTGGTGCCGCAGGCGGCCTCGTGGGGGCACTGGTTGGCTGGAACATTCCTGAAGAGCGCGTAAAGGAATACGAGCAAGGCATCAAGCAAGGCGGCATCCTCATGGGCGTGCGAACTCGCAGCGATGACGACGCTTCGCAGCTCGAGAAGAACTGGCGCGACGCCAATGGGCAGTCGGTATTTCGCTGACCGGCTAGGCTGCCCATGCGGAGCCACGGCGGCGTCGACGAAGGTCTCTGCCAAGACAGTGGAAACGTTCAACTAATTGCCCGTCGCTGGGCTTGCATTACCCCGCTGGTGGCCCTCCCCTGGAAGCTCGGCAGTTACACAGTGACCTTTGCTGTAGATGCAATGTCTACTCAATTCGCGACCAATCGTCCAGCAGCCAATCACGGGGGCTCCTTCACAACCCCAAGTTGGCCGCTCGTACGCAAGCGCACCGATGTCATATGAGAGTCCTTTCATCATCGAAACAGTGAGTCGGCTTTTCGCGTCGCCCTGCATCCAGTTGCCCGCGGGCAGCGTAAGTCAGACATTCCGGCAAGCGCCCGCACCGGCTTACAGCAATCGAATCCGATTCAGGAGATATCCATGACCCGTTCCATTCTTCGCACTGCTCCCAGTACCGCCGTTGTGGCCACCGCGGCAGCCGCCGCGGCCTTGTGCCTGGCCACCCTGGCACAGGCCTCCAGCCACCGTGAGGCGCCTTTCATCACCACCAGCCCCAAGGTGGACGCCAGCGACTTCTACATGTTCAGCAGTTACGAAACCGGCCGCGCCGGTTATGTCACGCTGATCGCAAACTACCAGCCGCTGCAAGACGCCTACGGCGGTCCGAACTACTTCAAGATGGACCCTAACGCGCTGTACGAGATTCACGTCGACAACAACGGTGACGCCAAGGAAGACCTCACCTTCCAGTTCCGCTTCGGCAACACCCTGGCCAACGGCGGCAACGGCATCACGCTGCCCATCGGCGGCAAGAACATGGCCATCCCGCTGACACAAGCCGGTGCCGTAGCCAACGTCAAGGACGGCAACTTGAACGTGGCCGAGACCTTCACACTGACCGTCGTGCGTGGCGACCGCCGCAGCGGCACGGCCAGCGCGGTCACCAATGCCAGCGGCGGTGCCACGACGTTCGACAAGCCTTCCGACAACATCGGCAGGAAGACCATTCCCGACTATGCCGGCTACGCCGCCAAGCACGTGCACAACGTGAACATCCCGGGCTGCGCGATGCCGGCCAAGGTGTTCGTGGGCCAGCGCCAGGAATCGTTCGCGGTGAACCTGGGCACCATCTTCGACCTGGTGAACGCACCGGTGGCGGTCATTACCGACCCGGCGCTCATCAACGCCGCCGCAGCCAATTCCATCCAGGACAAAAACGTCACCAGTCTTGCGCTGGAAGTGCATAAGAGTTGCCTGGTCAGCACGGGCGACGACGTCATTGGCGGCTGGACCACAGCCAGCCTGCGCCAGGCGCGGTTGCTGAACCCGGCACCGCAGTCGGGTTACCAGTCCAGCGAAAAGCCGGGTGGCGCGTGGGTGCAGGTGTCCCGCTTGGCAATGCCTTTGGTCAATGAAGTGGTGATCGGCCTGAAGGACAAGGACAAGTTCAATGCCAGCATGCCTTCGGGCGACGGCCAGTTCATCGACTACGTCACCAACCCCACGTTGCCGGCCCTGCTGGAGATCGTGCTGAGTCTGCCGAACAGCGCGCCACGGAACTTCCCGCGCAACGATTTGGTCACCACCTTCCTGACGGGCATCGCCAGCGTGAACAAGCCCAAGACCGTGACCCCCAGCGAACAATTGCGCCTGAACACCGCCGTCGCGGCCGTGCCCTTCGCACAGCAGAACCGCCTGGGCATTGTCGGCAACATTCTGGCGGGTGGAATCGACAACGCGGGGTATCCGAACGGGCGTCGCCCCAAGGACGACGTGGTCGACATCAGCCTGGTGGCCGTGATGGGCGGCCTGTGTATGGCCAACGGCACCAACAACGCCCTGGGCTTCGGTGCGGAATGCAACCCCAGCATCGTGCCCCTGGGTGCCACCGCCTTCAGGCTGCACGACGCCGTGGACCAGGCTGTGGTGCCTTTGCTGGCCGGCTTCCCCTACCTGAACACGCCCAACCCGGGCAGCAAGTAAGCCAACAGCCCTGAGTGAAAGGACACGATCATGAAATCGCATCACCTGCTGATCGCAAGTTGTCTGGCCCTGGGGCTGAGTGCCTGCGGCGGCGACGACGAAGAGACCATCGACTTGCCGGCCGCACCGGTCGCAGCGGCAGAAGTACCGGCCAGTGCCACCGTCTCCACCACGGCTTACCGCACGTACGTGGCATCGCTGGTCAACAGCGAAACCGCCGCGCCGCTGGACGTGAACAAGGTCGTTGCGCCCACTAGCGAAACCGAAGTGGCACAGCCCATTTGAACTGGCTTTACGCCTGAAAGTCGGCCCTCACGAGGGGTCGGCTTTTTTCATGCGCGCTGTGCCGTCTCAAGACGCCCACAACATCTGCCACTGGCCGTCTTCTGGAAGGATGTAGACGAGCCCGGCGTGCCGACCGAGCAGCGGTTCGACAACCGATACGTAGAAAGCGGGCGGCACCACCACACAGCCGGCTGATGCACGATTGTCTTGTGCGCTGCTGGTACTCAAACGCTTTTGGCGCTCAGCTGCGGCGGGACCCGCGCGCAAGCGGTGGATGGCCAGCGCCGCGCCGTAGTCCAACCACACAATGGCCTCACCCTGGTGATTGCGGCCAGGCTGGCTGCTGAAGCGGCCTGCAGGTGTAGTTTCGTCGCCAGGCAGCAGTCGCCCCGTTTGGGTGCGCTCGCCCACACCGGCAACGCTGTGGTCACCGGCGGTGCGCCCGATGAGAACCGCTGTCACGCCTGCGAGCTGGCCGTGTCTGTCGAACACCACCAGCTGCGCGTGGCGCTTGTCGACGATGGCAAAAGGTCGCCCGGTGGCGTCACCATCACGAAGGATGCGCTGCGACACGCCGAAAGCGTCGGCAGACATTGTTGGCGCAACCCGCTGCGCCGTCGCCAAAGCTGCTTTGGGCGTGCCTAGACACGCCACCAGCAGGCCGCAACAGATTCGCCGCAACAGCATTTCGACCGCCTCTCACCACACCGGGAAGCACCGAGTCTAGGAACCCAGTGTTCGGCCGATGCGTGGAAAAGGCCCCGAAATCCTGCCCAATCACAGCGAACGTGGCGAGCTTATCGAGCCCCCCAGGTGTGCGCGTACGCGACTGCCAGCAGCGATTCGGTCAGTCGAAACTTGCAGCAAGTTTCCTGCGGGATCAGGCCTTCGGATCGCCCGAGCCGGCCCTGCGGTCGACTTCGGTGTCGAAGGTCTTGGTCGAGGTAGGACCCGTGCCATCAGGTTCGACGCTGACGATCTTGTCCGTCAACGCTTCACCCTTGAAGTTGCGCGGCTGCTGCGCATTGGCTGTCCGTTCGGCTTCGATCAGCGCGTCGAACTGTGCCTGCGGCGACCCGGGTAGTGATGTCGCGTCGGGTGCCGGGTCGTGTGTTGTGGTGGACATGGAACTCGCCTTCAACGGAAGAAGAAGTACAGCAGCAACAAGACGATGCCCGGCACGCCCAGGATCCAAGCCAGAAAGTATTTGCCCATGATTGATCTCGCAACATTGGTTAATGTTGTTTGAGTGTGAAGCGCGGCTTTGCAGTGCACGCTCGGACAAGGGCGCGGATAGGAGTAGGACAACGCGCCTCGAATCGCCAGTGGGGCTCATGCCATCTGCCTCAACGTCCAGCCACGACAAGTGGCCCCCATGTTGCTAAGGTAGTAGGTGGCAATGGGTTGGTCGGTCATCAAGTGCCCGATGCCATCGCGATAGAAAGTCTTGGCGATGACGCCCGGTCAGGCAAGGTCGATGACCAAGAATGCCACTGCAGTGGCCGCATAGGCGGCGAGATAGCTCAGCAGGCTGGTTCCATCTTTTTTTGTTATTGGCGAATCCGGAATCCATGCTGCGCGTGGCCAGCAAGGGCGGCTTCGTGGCAAGCTTGCGCACTGTGGCCGCACTCGGCGCTGTGCCTGGCGTGGCGGCGTTCCCAGGCTTGCGTTTCGTCAGACTGGCGGCGGGCAGTTGGGTCAGCTCCAAGACGTTGCCGGAGCCCACCTCTGAGGGTGTCTCTTCCAGCAGTGTCACTGTCCCGGTCTGGCCTGCTGCCTCCTTCTTGCTTACCAATGCCTGAATGGCTGCGCTGAACTTGTCGGTGTGCACCTGAGCGGCCCAAGGACCCGTCATGTCCCTGATGGGCTGTGCGGCCATCTTCAACTCAACAGGCTTCAGGCCTGCCGCGGTCTTGCCGGTGGCTGGCAGCTTGAGTTCATCCAGCGCACGAATCTCAGTGGCCCAGCGGATGGTGTTGAGCACCAGCGCAGCACCCGCGGGCACCAACGCGGCGAGGTGCTCCTTGCTGTGCATTTGGGCACCGCCCAACTCTTCATCGCGCCGTCCAACTGCAGCCTGAAGTCATATGCAGGCTGCTGGCCCGATGTTTCTGGACCACGAAGGACAAGGGCGCTTGGCCAGAGACGTCAACTTCGGCACCCTGCTGCGGCTCTGGCGTGCGCGCAAGTTCTCGCTTGGCTTTGTAGGCCTGAAGGGGGTCCCCAGGCTGCGGCTTTTGTGGAGTTGGGGATTTGGTCACATCGAAATTTCCGGGCAAGCCTGATGGCAGTCCACGAGCGAATCACAGCAAACAGTCAAGTTATGCTCCAATTGGATTCCAAATAGGATCCAGGTGGATGAAATGGCAACAACGAGCACAACAGGATTGGAACCGAGGCCGCGCGCAGGTGAGACCGAAAAGATGACGGTAAACGTCGGCGTCGTCGACCTGGGCCACGTGGACTTGCTTGTGCAGGAGGGTTTCTATTCGAATCGCTCCGACCTCATCAGGACGGCGCTGCGCAACCAGATCGCGCTGCATGCCGACACCGTCAGGCAGACCGTGGCGAGGCGCACCCTGACGGTAGGGCTGCAGCACTTCAGCCGGGCCGATCTCGAACGCGCGGTGGCGGCGGGCCGGCGTTTGCAGGTGCAGGTCGTCGGGCTTGCTCGCATCGCGGACGACGTGAGCCCTGAACTGGCCCGCGCGGCGATCGAATCCGTCACCGTTCTGGGCGCGTTCCAGGCCAGTGCCGCCGTACGGCGGGCCTTGTCCGACCGCATCCACTGATCACTTCATCAGACTGACAACCGGCCATCGCCCAATGAAACGACCATTCAACATTCGAGCGCCGTCCTTCGACGCACAGGCCATCAACGAGACGATCCGAAGTGCGCTGGCCAGCGCTGGACTCGACCCGGCTGCGCGCCCGATCCACGACGTGAGCCATACCGTTCGTCAGGCACTGTCGGCAGCCGGCATCACGGCGACCCAGGGTGGATGGGGCGCCAACGAGAGCGTCGTCGATGTCGTCGCGCACGTGGTCGAAGGTCGACCGGACGCCAAGGCCGAACCGGCTCGTCGGCCATTGGTGCATGAACCCAAAGCACCTGCCGGAAGCTTTGAGGCTCTTCAGTACGCCCACCAGGGCAGCACTTGTGCCTACAAGTTGTATGCGCCCGTGCGGGTAGGCGCCGCGGCGCCGCTGCTCGTGATGCTGCACGGCTGCACCCAATCTGCGGACGACTTTGCGGCGGGCACACAAATGAACCGCTTGGCCGACGAGCACCGCTTTCTGGTGGTCTACCCCGAGCAGGCAACGAGCGCAAATTCCTCGAAATGCTGGAACTGGTTCAAGGCGCAAGACCAGGTGCGTGACTCTGGCGAACCTGCGCTGATTGCCGGCATCGTGCGCGAAGTGGCCGCACGCCACGGCGTTGACAAAGGACGCATCTTCGTGGCGGGGCTCTCGGCGGGCGCGGCGATGGCGGTGATTCTGGGCGAGACCTATCCTGAACTGATCGCCGGAGTGGGCGCGCATTCCGGCCTGCCGTACCGCAGCGCGCACGACGTTCCGTCTGCAATGGCGGCCATGAAGGGCGGCCGTAGCGGGATCACGGGCCTCAAAGCCAGGCCGAAGCCAGCTGCCGCACCGCGCAGGCAGGTCGCTCAGGCCGTGCCCACCATCGTGTTTCACGGCGACCGCGATCACACCGTTCAGCTTTCCAACGGAACGGAGATCGCTCAGCAGGCCGGGAACGCACATTCGGCGGTCTTGCCAACCGCCGCCCTGCGCGTCAGCACAGAGCAGGGCGCGCCGGCAGGGCGGCGGAGCTACAGCCGCACGGTACACGCCGATGCAGCCGGTAAGGCGCGGGTCGAGTTCTGGACCGTGCACGGTGCGGGCCATGCCTGGGCGGGCGGCAGCATCTGCGGCTCATACACCGATGCCAGAGGGCCAGACGCCTCGGCCGAGATGGTGCGCTTCTTCCTGTCGCTGCCCCGCGCCGGCGCTGCCTGAAGCAGCCTGCAAGGTGCAAAGCGTGCGCCTGGCGCTGACCCAAGGCGAAAGACGTTCGCTACACAGCGCTCTCCAAGTTCGAAGTCGAATCGCGTGTGCGGGGTGCGGATTGCCGCAACATTCACCGACCCCTTGCTTGGTTGATGTCCACACCGCTACAGACGACTTGCCGAGATGCATCAGCGACATGCCTCCGAGCAAACAGCCGAACTGCTGCGGCTGCGTGACGCTGGGCATGACGACTCATCTTTGCAAGGCACCGTGAACAAGGTCGTCGTGGTCTTGCGGGACTGGCTTTCCGACCTGGACCGCGATGTGTTGCCGGCCGTACGAAAAGGCGAGGAGTCGCTGCGCGACGAATACAAGAAAGCGCTTGATGCACTGCGAACGCAACAGGACCCTGCAGTTGTCGCTTTGCTCAAGACACAGTGCGACTCGATCGACAGCGAAATCGCGAAGCTGCCCAAGAACTGAGGCACTGGCTGTTACGCGATGGTGTCGGGCGGCGCTTGCAGCATGGCGCGCGGCCCTTAACATCGCTGCGCGCCGCTGGACGAACTGGCACCTGGGGTTGGAAACCAGTCCAGCGAGAGCATGGTCGAATCGATGATCCGAAGCAAATTTTCGGGATCGGCGGGCTTGACCACATGATGGTCGTAGCCCGCCGCAATGGCGCGATGCAGATCCTGTGCACTGCCGTACCCGGTCAGCGCAACCAGGATGGGTCTCTTCGTTGGCCAGCGCTTGCGCATTTCGATGGCAACCTCGTAGCCATCCATGCCGGGCAAGCCAATGTCGCACAGCACAAGCTGCGGTTTGAAATGATCACAGCATCCAAGCCCGGCCTGACCGTCTAAGGCAACGCTGACTTGGTGACCCGCTTGGCGCAGAAATTGGGCCAGCACTTCGCCGGCATCGACGTTGTCCTCGATCAACAAGATTCGGGCCGGCAGCGGTGCCAACAAGCCGCGGGTACGAAGCGCCGTTTCAGCTTCTCCACGATGTTCCAGCCTGGGCAACGTCACGATGAATTCGCTGCCCTGGCCACGGCCACCACTGAAGGCCTCGACCGTGCCCTTGTGAAGCTCGACCATGCGGCGCACGACAGCCAAGCCGATACCCAAGCCGCCTTGGCTTCGTGCTATCGCGCGTTCACCTTGTGCAAACAGATCGAAGACGTAGGGCAGGGCGTCGGGTGAGATCCCCATGCCGTTGTCGATGACGCGGACGACGACCGCATCGCCCTTGCGCTCTGCGCGCAAGGTGATCGAGCCGCCAGCCTGCGTGTACTTCGACGCGTTTTGCAGCAGGTTAAAGAACACCTGGGAAAGGCGCACGGCATCGCCATGGACATGGAGTGGGGAGGCAGGAAGTTCCAGCGTCAGCTGCTGAGTTCGCGCCTTCACGAGATCGTTGGTCGATGCGACGGCCTGATTGATGAACTCGGTGATCGCCGTGGGCCGCTGCTGCAAGGTGACTTTGCCCTGCGTCAGGCGGGCCACATCCAGCAAGTCATCGAGCAGGCGCACCATCTGTTGCACCTGGCGCCGAATGATGTCCAGGATCGGCCGCGGTACCGGTTGCCCGGCATCCAATCGGGCCAGGATTTCCACGGCGTTGCGGATGGGGCCCAAAGGGTTGCGCAACTCGTGGGCCAGCATGGCCAGAAATTCATCCTGGCGACGGCTTGCAGTCTGCGCAGCCTCCCGAAGTTCCTGCGCTTCAATCGTGGCCACGATCAAATATTCGTTGGCCAGACGGACTTCGCTGCTTTGCGTTTCGAGTTCGCGCAGGGCTTGCTCGCGGCGGTCCAATGCCGCATCGCGCTCATCCAGACTGAGCGCAAGCCGATTCAGCCGTCGTTCGCGCTGGTGGAGCTCATCGTTGGCGCTCACGATGGCATGCCCCCTAGTTGAAAGCGATGGCGGACGTTGGCCGCGGGTGTCCCGTCAGCAGCGCTGCCATTTCCGGGCAAGGCGCGCCGATGACGATGCCGCTTTCGTTGATCTCGTACAGGCGCAAAGCGTGGCTATGATTTCTGTTGCGCACCTTCACCACGGCCATCACGCGCTTGAGTTCGCTGTTCAGTTCCACATACCGTTGCACGATGATCGCGTCGGTCAGGAAGGCCGCGCCGTAGGGGCTGAAGCGCAGGTCGGCGTAGCGGTCCTCCAGTTCAGAGACCATCAGCACGGTGGCACCCAAAGCTGTCAGCACCGCCACCATGCGGTGCAGCGACTCGCGGAAGTCTTCGTGGAAGGCCGGTGCCAGCGCCAGCTCGAACCCTGAGAGCGAATCGATGACGACTCGCGTGGCACCGGTGGCCTTGATCATCTGCGTGAGGGCAAACAGGGTCTCGTCGATCGACAGATCCAGCGCCCGCGTGTCGATGACACCGACATGGCCGCTTTCCACGAGTTGAGAAAGGCGCGGGTTGTGTGGCTGGCCGGGGCCGATCTCGAAAGCTGCGACCACACCCTTCTCGCCCTGTCGCGCACCCTCTTCCAGGAAGGCCGTCGACAGCAGCGACTTGCCGGAACCGGAGGGGCCGGCAACGAGCAGCGAATAACCGGCGGGCAGGCCGCCGCCCAACATCTCGTCGAGCACTGGCGTTCCCAACGAAAGCGCGCCGCGCGCCGCCGACTTGGGGTCATTCGCGTCCCGTTTTTGGGCACCCACCGGCAAGATTCGGGGAAACACCTGAATGCCATCGTCGGTGATGCGAAAGGTGTGCAGCCCCGCCACGGTGGCTTGTCCACGCATCTTCGAAACCTGCATCTTGCGCACCATCGAGTTGCGCGTCAGGGTTTGTTCAAGCAACAGGATGCCATCGGCAATGGCGAACACCGGGTGCGTCTGGCTGTCGAGCAGGTTGTATTCACCGATCAGGAAACTCGTGGCCTGCCAGCTCGTCATGAGAATGCCGAGGCGTTGGACGAAGTTCTGCAGCGCGCCCTGCTGCCCCGTGGCACTCGCCACCTGGGTCACTGACCGAAAAGAATCGACGAACACGAAGGCTGGGTCGAAACCCTCGACCTCTTGAACGATGCGATCCAGGACGCAGTCGAAGTCGCCGCTCATGACTTCTTCGCCCAGATTGATGAAGCGGATCGAGTCGTCGAGTTTGGCGCTATCGAAGAAGTTGTACTGCTGCTGATAGCGCAGCATCTTCAGCGCGGGTTCGCCCAGCACGGTGAAGCACAGCGCCTGTCGTTGCGGGCTCGCCATCGCGAACATCATCTGGTGGGCCAGGGTCGTCTTGCCCGAGCCCGGCTGCCCCGCAATGATGTTGAAGGAAAACTCGGCCAAGCCGCCGCCCAGCAAAGCATCCAGTCCGGGCACGCCGCTGGGCAGGCGCAGGATGGGAACCTTGTTCTTGTTCATGTCGGTTTCACCTCGGCAGACGTGGCCACGGGACCTTGTCCCCACGCCTTGTGCAACAAGCGGTTGGTCAGTGCTTCTCCGATCAAGGAGACCAGGAGATCGACAAGTGCGCGCAGCAGGGCCCGGGCGGCACCATGGGCTTGCTCAGGCGCCCGGGACACCAGGTCACGGTAAAAGTGAGCCAGCAACTCATCTGCTGAAGTCAGCTCGGTGCCGGGGCGCTCGAAAGAAGCATGCGCCAAATGCAGACTGCGAACAAACAGTGCGCGCACGGCAAGCATGCCAATCAGCGGCTTGAGTTCGGCAAACAACAAGGTCAAGGCTCGAACAGCTTCACCGGCAACGCCTGCAGCGCCTGTCTCTGCTGCTTCATCCAGCAAGCCTTCAATGATCATTCTGGGCATGGTGTTTTTCATGTTCCAGGTTGATATTCAGCTTTGAATGCTTGGTGACAAGGGATGCAAACGACAAAAACCTGTTCGAACCGAACAGGCTTGAATTGCCGCCAGCAAACTGTCGCGATAACTGCGCAAGTACAAAACCCTTCAAGGCCAAGTATGCACAATCGACCGTTGCCTTAGTTCAGTCTCAGAGAGAACGACGAATGCACAACACTGGCACCATTAGTTCGAAGGCGCACGGACACACCCTGCTCAAAGTGCTGCGGCACGCGCAGCGATGCTCGCTTATTGGGATACGTCGCTGTGCTGTATGTTTGCCAACCAGGCTTATGAGCGCATGTAGGCGGAAGACCGGTGAAAGTCCGCAGGTGCCGGCTTCGACAGCCACTGCGTGAAGCCCGTCGATCAGGCGCAAGCGCCTTGTGTATCTTTCCCGTGAGGAACAACCTGCTGCCGCAACCCATGTCCGATTACTTCTCCAGATTGCGTACGGCGAGCATCGGCAACCAGTTGTTCGTACTGACGCTCGGCACGCTGCTGCCGTTGGTGCTGTTCGCTGCCGGGCTGGCCGTTGTGCAAGCAAGGCAGGAACGCGACACGTTCGAACGCGGTATGCACGCCCGCGTTGTCGCTATAACAAGCGCTCTCGACGCCGAGTTGCGAGTCGCCTTGGCCGCGTTGCGCACACTGGCGGAGAGCCAGGTTCTTGCCGATGGCGACCTCGAGCGTTTTCACGACCTCGCGCTGCGGGTCAAGAACGTGCATCCAGACTGGGTGACGGTGATTCTGGCCGACGCCGACGGCCTGCAACAGGTCAACGCGATGCGACCCTACGGTACCGAGCCGCTGCGCACAGACGAAACCGTCAGCTTCGAGGCCGTGCTGCGCACGCTGCAGCCCGCCATCGGCAGTTTGTCGGCGGGGACGGGCGGTGTGCGACAGGCATTCGCCGTTCGCGTGCCGGTGCTGCGCGCTGGCCGTCTGGCCTACGTGCTCACCGCCGTGGTCGACCCGGTTGCCATCTCGCGCATCCTGCGCGAACAGGGCATGCCCGACGACTGGGTCGCCTCGGTGGTCGACGTTCAACTCCTGCAGGTGGCCCGCTTGCTCCAGGGGCAGTTGCAGGTCGGGGTGACGGTGGCACCGGCGTTTCGTGCAGCACTCACCTCGGGCGCAACTGAAGGGGCCTACCGCGGTGCCACGATCGAAGGCACGCCTGCGTACGTGACCTGGCGTCGCTCAGCATTCAGCGGCTGGTCGGTGGGCATCGGGGTGCCTGCCGAAAGCGTCGAGGCCGGCGCTTGGCGCGCCCTTTTCGGCAGCTTGCTGGGCGTGGTCGTCTCCGTGGCGTTGGCGCTGCTGCTCGCGCGGTTGCTCGCCCGTCGCATCAGCGAACCCGTGGCACAGCTCGTGGGCCAGGCGAGAGCGTTGCGGCGCGGCGACTGCGGCGTTTCGCTGCAACATACAGAGCCCGAAGCCCCATCGCTGGCGCCTGCCGCCGAGCGGCCTGAGCCTACCGACGCGGCACTGCCGAGTAACGCGCCCGAGCCGACGGAACTTGTCCTGCCGGAGCTGCGCGAACTGCAGCACGCCCTGGGCGACGCGGCGCAGGCAATGCAAGCGCTCAGCCGGGCCCGTTCGCAGGCCGAAGCCGCCAACCGCGCCAAGGATGAGTTCCTGGCCATGCTTGGACACGAACTGCGCAATCCGCTGAGCGCGATCACCACCGCTGCGCAACTGCTGCGCATGCGGCCCGAAGGTGCCGCAGCGACTCTGGCGCAGGGTGTGCTGCTGCGCCAGACCGAGCATCTGACGAAGTTGGTCGACGATCTGCTCGACGCAAGCCGGGTCAGCCAAGGCAAGATCGAGCTCGAGCGGCGGCCGCTGGCGTTTGCTGGAGTGGTGCGCAGACTGGCCGCGCAGATTGTCGGCAGTTCGCCCAGGCACCGGCTCGAACTGCACCTTGAACCCGCCTGGGTGTTGGGCGACGACACGCGGCTGGAGCAGATAGTGACCAACCTGCTGAGCAATGCGGTGCGCTACTCGCCCGATGGCGGTGCCGTCAAACTGGTGCTCACACGCACCGCCGATCGCGTGCTGCTGACCGTGCGCGACGAAGGCGTCGGCATGACCGCTGATTTGGTGCCCCGCGTGTTTGACCTCTTCGTGCAGGGCGAGCGCGGGGCCGCACGGTCACAGGGAGGGCTAGGCATCGGACTCACACTCGCGCGGCGGCTCGCTGAATTGCACGGTGGGCGGCTCGACGTCCACAGCGACGGCGAGGCCCAGGGCAGCACATTCACGCTGACACTGCCCAGCGTCGAGCCGCTGTCGGTCAGCGAGCCGGCTCCGATGCCTGTTGGCCTTGCCGCTGTGGCGCGGCTTGATGTGCTGCTGGTCGACGATCACGAGGACGGTCGTAGGATGCTGCGCGCAGTGCTGGAGGGCGCGGGGCACCGGGTGACGGAAGCCGTGGACGGGCCACAGGCCCTTGAACTCGCAAGCGCCGAGGCGTTCGACGTCGCGCTGATCGACATCGGCCTGCCGGGCCTCGACGGGCTGGAGGTGGCCAGGCGGCTGCGCGCCATGGGCCCGCGATTCGCCAGCACGCTCCTCGTGGCGATCACCGGCTACGGGGCGCCGCAGGACCACGCCCGCAGCCGCGAGGCTGGCTTTGACCTGCACGTGGTCAAACCCGTCGATGGCTCCGCCCTGCTGGACCAGGTGCAGCGCCTGCTGCGGCCCGCCCGTTGAATCTTCACGCAAGATTGCGCGCCAATCGCGACGCGATTCAACGCCTCAGTGCGCGGCCGCCGGTACGCCGACACGGCGCAACTCGTCACGCATCACGTCGAGCAGCAGTGGCTTGCAGAGGTAACCACTGACGCCCGCTTCAAAGCAACGTGCCACCGTCTCGGGGCTGTCATCGGCGGTGGCTATGACGATGGCGAACGGTGCCATGCGGCCGGCCTTCTGCAACTCGACGATGCGTCGGCTGGCGTCAATGCCGCCGAGCACCGGCATGTTGACGTCCATCAGCACCACGTCAGGCGGCGTGTGCTTGCAGTACTCGATGGCATCCAACCCGTCGGCGACTGCCACTGCCTCGTAACCCAACACTTGTAGCAAGGCGCAAGCGACGATGCGGTTGATCTCGACGTCGTCCACCACCAGCACCGTGGGGCGCCCCTGCAGGCCAAGTGAGATGTTCCCGGGGCCGCGGTTCGAGAACTCGGCGTCGAGTCCGAACACCGAGGCCTGGGCCAGATCGGCTGGGCTCAGTGGCTCGACGCGCACGTCCCAACCGTCGATTTCAGCAGGGTCGCTCAGCGCTGTGCCTCCTGCGCTCACCAGAAGCAAACAGCATGTGCGATTTGGCATGCGGCTGCGCACTGCCGCCAGCGCCGACCGCGAGGTCGGCGGATCGTCGTGGACCACCAAAAGCGCCGGGCATTCTTCGACAGTGGAAGTGTTGATATGCCCGGACGCTTCGACCAAGCACGCAAAGCGCGAGACCCGCCATCCCAGACGCCGCAGGCGGCGCTCGAGTACTGCCGGCTCGATCGTGCGCGCATCGACGATCCACGCCCGCGCGCCGTCTACCCTTGGCGGGGTCTCGCGTTCGACCGGACTCACGCTCAGCTCGAAGCGCAACAGCACGCCTTCACTCGGGTGGCTGGTATAGCTGACGGAGCCGCCTGATTTTGGGAATACGCCGCAGGCCTCAATGAAGCCGCTGCCGTCTCGCTTCGCGGCCGTGACTGCGCCGCTGGCCAGCCCAAGGCGAAGCAAGACCTCGGTCCTGTGCAATGGTGCCTCTGGCCGGTCGCTTCCCGCCACGTTGACTGTCAGCTTCTGCGTGCCAAGCTCGTCTGCGACCGAGCTCGCGGCGACCATGACGATGCCTTGACCCATGAGTTCGAGTGCGCCGCACATCAGGCGATAGAAGTCCGATTGCAAATCAAGCTCGTCTGCGCAGACCACGAGCTCTGGACCTTCGCCGTCGAACGACAACTGCTGGTGGTTGGCGGTCAACAAGGGCAGCACTTTGCGGGCTGCCTTCGTCAAGGTGTCGAGCAACCTGAACTCCACCACCGCGTTGGTGGTGCTGACACCCTGCCAGTGCGTTCGCAACGTCGCGAAAAGCGTCGCGTGGTCCAGCGGCTTGGCAAATGCCCGGTCGAAGCGCGCGTCGACGTGCGCCAATTCGCCAGCCAGATCGCGACGCCCCGTGATGGCCAACAACAGTGGCGGCTTGATCGAGCCCGCTTTTGCTCTGGCGATGCTGGCGACTTCCAAGCCGCTCAAGCCTGGCATCCGCAGATCAAGGATGAGCGCGTCGAAGGGTGCGGAAAGTGCAAGCCGCAACGCCTGTTCGCCGTCGTATGCGGTGACGACCTGACACCCGATTTCCATGCGCATCAGCGCGGCCAGCACGTCCGCCCCGTCCTGGTTGTCGTCTGCAACCAAGACTTGCATGTTCGTGATGGGTTGTTGAGTCGCGATTTCGTTTGGCGGTGGCTTCGTCATCGCGTCCGCTCATCTGCTGGAAGTTGCAGCGACCTTGGATTGAATTGCTTATGAAATCTGTTCGATAACTCACGCAGGGCTGCGAATCGCTGTCCGCTTCCGAGATCTCTCGCCAGGCATGCGCTTTGCCGTGGGTGCCGCAAACCATGAAACACCTTCCCATCGACGCCGCTGCAGGCACCGCAGCGAAGCACACCCTGCTAGACGCGTCGCGCTGGTCGGCGGCGCAGTGGTGGGACGTCATCAAGGCCTCGGTCGCGGCATGGAGCGACGACTACGCGCCAAGTATGGGCGCGGCGCTGTCTTACTACACCGTCTTCTCGCTGGCACCGTTGCTGGTGATCGTGATTTCGGTGGCGGGGCTGATCTTCGGCGCCGATGCCGCCCGGGGTGCCATCTTCAGCCAGATCGACGGTCTGATGGGCGCCGAGGCTGCGAGCGCGGTCCAGGATCTGCTCAGCAGTGTCAGCTCAATGAGTACGGGCGTGATCGGCACGATCGTCGGCGTCGTTGGGCTGTTGATCGGTGCCACCACCGTCTTCGGCGAATTGCAGGACGCCATGGACCGCATCTGGCGCGCTCCGGCTCGCGCCAAGTCGGGCGGTTGGCTTTCGCTGGTTCGCACCCGGATCCTGTCGTTCGGCATGATCCTGGGCATTGCATTCCTGCTGATGGTTTCACTGGTCACAGGCGCTGCCATCGCGGCGCTTGGCAAGTGGTGGGGCGGCTGGTTCGCAGGTTGGGAACTGCTCGCGCACATCATCAATGCGGCGATCAGCTTCCTGCTGACGACCGCCGTGTTCGCACTTATCTACAAGCTGATGCCGCGCGTGAAGGTGGGTTGGGGCGATGTTTGGGTCGGTGCCGTAATCACCGCTATGTTGTTCACTATTGGCCGTTTCCTGATCAGTCTCTACATCGGAAAAACCGGCGTGGCCAGCGGCTTCGGCGCGGCCGGCTCGGTGGTGGTCATCTTTGTATGGGTGTACTACTCGTCGCAGATCTTCCTCGTTGGTGCTGAATTCACCTGGGTCTACGCACAGCGCCTGGGGTCTCGAAGGCATGGACCGCAGCACTGATTCTGCGACGCAGACCGTGCCACGACCGGCGTCAGTTGAACTGATCGCGGGCGGCATGTTCGTGTTTGTACAGTTCCTGATCGGCGGCGTTGACTGGGGCTTGGCCAACGGCGAGCGAGTACCGCACCGTCAATCCCAGTGCCGTTAGTTTCGGTCCAGACGCGTTTCGCGTGTGCCTGTGCCGATGTTGTCAGACGTGCTGGTACCTCTCGCAAAGCATGTGCCCAGATGCATACTGCGACGTGGCGGCCGCCAGGTCGCCGCCATCAACGCGGTGGACGACGCGATGCCGAGCAGGCACCATCTACGTGTTGATCGCGTCGTGCAGCTCGTGCAGCAGATGGTCTTGCGGGCAAGGCTTGCGCAGCACCTTGAACTCGCCCTGAGCTTCGGCCGCCGCCTCGCTGAAGGCGGTAATGAGGATGACTGGAAGCGCCGGCCGCAGGACGCGCAGGCGGCGCGCCAGTGCCAGACCGTCCATGGCACCCGGCATCATCACATCAGACAGCACGACATCGAACCCGGTGCCGGTCTCGATCAGCGCGAGCGCCTGCTTCGCATCGGCCGCGCATTGCACCAGCGCGCCGTGGGCCGTCAGCACCGCGGCGGTGGCTGCGCTCAGCGCCTCGTTGTCGTCGACCACCAGCACGCTGGCACCGTCGACCTTGTGTTTTGCAGCAGGCGCAGCAACGGGCCCAAGCGGCGATTTGGCGGCGGACGGCAAACAGGCCAACGCCAACGCGGCCTGCTCGCCGGCTGCCGGCAGCAGCAGCACGACCGTGGTGCCCAGGCCGGGCGTGCTTTCCAGTCGCGCGGTGCCGCCAGCCTGTGTGCAGAACCCGTGTACCTGGCTCAGCCCCAGACCGCTGCCCTGGCCCAAGCCCTTGGTGGTGAAGAAGGGCTCGAAAACATGGGTCAACACCTCAGGCGCGACACCCACGCCGTCGTCGCCGACCATGATGAGCACATAGCGACCGGGTGCCAGAGTGGGACTGTCGGCGAGATCATCTGCGTCGGCGTTGCGTGCTCGGAACCGAACTTCGCCGCCGCCGGGCATCGCATCCCGAGCGTTCATTGCGACGTTGATCAGCGCCAGTTCAAGCTCAGCCGCGTCGACATGCACCGGCGCAGTATCCGCGGCAACCTGCACCGCCACCGTCACGTGCCGACCCAGCATACTGTGCAGCAAATCTTGCATCTCGGGCAGCGCCACAGAAAGGCGCAGTTGCTGCGCGCGAAGTGGTCGGCGGCCGGCGAAGCGCAGCAGGTTCTGCGTGACTTGGCTGCCTGTCGCGACCGCGCGCTGGATCGCGGCCACCGGCCCGGCAAGCTCGGCCGCTGCCGGGTGACGCTGCAGCAGGTGGGCGCTGTTGCTGATCACGCCAAGTAGGTTGTTGAAGTCGTGCGCGACGCCGCCTGTCAGACGTCCGACCGCAGCCACACGCTGGCCCTGCGCCGCGTGCTGTTCGGCCAACCGAGTGCGCTGCACGGCTTGCGCAACCTGGATTTCGAGATCGCTTCGCGCGTGTTGGATGGCCGTTGCGGCTTCGGCAAACGCAACCCGCACCTCGTCGCATTCGGCCACGCCTGTGGCATGCACATCCACGGGCTGACCGCTTTGCAACTGCTGCGCGGCCAGCCTCAGGTCGCTCACCGGCCGAATGATGCGCTTGGCCAGCCACAGCGCACCGACCACCGCAAGAGCCAGCAACAGCAAGGCACCGAACACGATGCGCCAAACCGTGCCGGGTACCCCGCCAGCCAAAGTTTCGCTGGGCATGCCGGCGACGTACGACCAGCCCATCGGTGCGCGACTGAAATAGACCGCAGTCGGTTGGCCGCCGAGGGAAACCGACTGCACCAAGCCTTCGCGCGACTCTTGAAGGTGGCGGCGCAAGTCAGGCGTGGCCGGATGGCCCGGGTAGGCCGCACCGTCTGGGTAACGGGCGACCACAGTGCCGCGCTCGTCGAGCACCACGCCAACCCAGTCCGGTGCCTGGGCCTGCGTGTTGATGATGCGCTGGATCTCGGCCGGCAGCAGCGTCACGATGAGTTCGTACTGCGTGGCCCCGCCGCGCTGTACCGGTTGCAAAAGTGGGACATGCGAAACCGCGCCGGCGGCGACTTCGGCGGCACTGGCCACCCACAGCGGGCCGATGCGTGGCGCATCGGCAAGCGCATGTGTGGCGATCGAGCGGCCAGCGAAAGGCGCGCCCCGCGTGTCGATCAGCACCCGTTCGGTGCTGCGCAGTTCGATCCAGCCGTCGATGCCAGACAAGGCGCGGATCGCAATCTGCTCGAAGCGAGCCAGTTGCGCACGGTCGGTCTGCAGCGGCCCGTCGAGCAATATCGACTGCGCCAGAACGTGGGCGATCGTGTCGCGGCGCAGCAACTCGCTGTCGATACCCAACGCCATGGCGCGCGCCGAGTCGCGCAGCGTGCGCACATGGACCTGTTGTTCGGCGAGAAAGGTGTCGCGAATCAACCAAGCCACTCCCAGCATACCGGGCAGCAGCACAGCCATTACCAGCAGGACGACATGAGAGCGGATCGATGTGGATTTCAAGGCGAAGGCTGCAGGGATTGGGGCAAGTGCACGGGGCGCGCTTCCAACAATCGTAGTAGTTAGCGGCAGGACAAGCACACCCAGCGTACGCGCAGGTCGAGTGAGTCGCCGTGTTCCGGCCAAAAGGCTGCGCGCAACGGCTCAGCGCCGACGCTCAGCTTCCAGCAGAGCTTCGCGCTTCTCGTGATCCATGCCCGGCGTGCCGTGCATGTCGGTGTCCACCAGACCGGCTTCGATGTCGCGCGCCGCCTGTACAACCACAGGGTCTGGCACGGCGGCGGTCTGGCCCGGTGATTCCTCGCGCTGGTGCGCAAGCGGCAGGCTGACGCCGTCTCTGTGGGCGGCGGAGCGACTCCGATTTCGGGTTCGCCCGGTGTCGGGTGGCTCGGGTATGTTGGCAGCGCTCATGGACAGGCTCCGAAAAAGAGGGTTCTCCGTCAGGGGCACGCGTCGTGCCTGAGGCTGCTGGCCGTCGGCATCGCGGCCGTCCTGGTCGCTGTCCGCCATCTCAACGGCCAAGGCCCGCGCTGCCTGTTAGCGCAGGGTCAGCGGCGGGTCAGCGGCGGGTCAAGGCTCGCTTGTACCGCAGCCGACTGGCGGACTTCTGTGCGTTCAGCTCTGGCGGTTGCGCTCGGCGGCATCACGCACGGCTTCTTGGGCGTCGCCCAGGGCCTTCTGCGACTTGCCGACCACCTGGCGGGTGGCACCTTTGACTTCCTGGCTTGTACTGCCCACGGCTTCGCCGGTCTTGCGCTGCACCTTGCCGGCAGCGTCCTTCACGGCACCTTTGATCTGATTGACATTCATGGTCATCTCCTGAGGTGCGGACGCAGGATGCGGCCGCGGAAAGACCACGTTAGACCTGCGAGCGAGGCGCTGGCGTCAGGCGAGATCGCAGGTGTTTGTGGGCATTGGCCTACGCGCAGGCGAGCCATTGCGACCTGTAGCCGAGACGACTTCTCGCGACAGGACCGCATTCGGCCAGTGCCATCGGCCAGCGGCGCGTGACGGCGTCGGACAAGGCCCCGCTCTGCTGGGCGTGAGCGTGCTGCAGGGGTGTAACTTTTCCCGAAATTACACGCTCTCGCCACTTTTTCGGCATCTTTTACTTGGCCCCTTTTGGCAGGGCAGAAGCGATCGCGCTTGCCGAAGGCGAGGGCGAAGGCTAAGGCCTGTTCCCGAGCCTGGCAGCTTGGCACCGCTGGCGCTGGGCTTGGGCGCGCTGGTCGTCAGCAGGTGGCGGCGTGAGCCAAGTTCCGCTCGGTGGTGTCCAGGGGAGCGCACCAAGGGTTGAGTAGTGCAAGGCATCCCGCTTGCCGTGAACAGTGTCATCGCCAAGCGCCGCTCAGTGCCACCCGTGCGAAGCGAACGCCTCAAGCCGGGCTGCAGGTCAGCTTGGTGGGCAGCTGACCTCATCACGACCCCTAAGGTTCCCTATGCCCAACTCCAAGGCCGCCCTTTCTTCGCGGACCGATCCGGCACATTCAACCCGCGCTGCTGCAAGAAATACTGACAGCGTCCCGGCAAGCCCGGGTACACCAGCGCCTGGTGACTTGTCGGCGAAACGCACAGCCCAGACGCAAGACCTTGTGGCAGCGATGCCCGCGAACACGAACAAGCTGCTGGAATACGGGCGTGAAAACGGGCTCGCACCGCCACTTGGCTTGACGGCTGAGCCAGCGTCGCGTCTGCCCACCGGCAGCACGCTGAGCGAGTCGAACAGCAATGACAAGGTGGGCACGGTGGCATCACAAGGCGTGAACGCCACGATCGAGCCCATGGACCGCGTTCGAGTCGACGCCGCGGGTCAAGTGTTGACGACCAATCAGGGAGTGGCCATTGCGGACAACCAGCATTCGCTGAAAGCCGGCGTTCGAGGCCCGGCGCTGCTCGAAGATTTCATCCTGCGCGAGAAAATCACGCACTTCGACCATGAGCGCATTCCCGAACGCATCGTGCACGCGCGGGGCTCCGGCGCGCATGGCTTCTTCGAGTGTTACGAAGCCCAGACCGCCATCACCAAAGCTGCGCCCTTCAAGCAATGCGACAAGCTGACACCGGTGTTCGTGCGCTTCTCAACCGTGGCCGGCGAGCGCGGCTCGAAGGACACCGCACGCGACGTGCGCGGATTCGCTGTCAAGTTCTACACCGATGAAGGCAACTGGGACTTGGTTGGCAACAACATGCCGGTGTTCTTCATTCAGGACGCGATGAAGTTTCCCGACCTCGTCCACGCGGTGAAGCCAGAGCCCCACAACCAGATGCCGCAAGCGGCCTCGGCGCACGACACGTTCTGGGACTTCGTATCGCTGATGCCCGAGAGCACGCACATGCTGATGTGGGCCATGTCCGACCGGGGCATTCCGCGCAGCTACCGGATGATGCAGGGATTCGGCGTCCACACCTTCCGGCTCGTCAACGACGCTGGTGACAGCGTCTTCGTCAAGTTCCACTGGCAGCCCAAACTGGGCACACATTCCATGGTCTGGGACGAGGCCGTGAAGGTTTCCGGCGCCGACCCAGACTTCCACCGGCGCGACTTGTGGGAGGCCATCGAGGCCGGCGAATACCCCGAGTGGGAGCTGGGCCTGCAGGTGTTCACCGAAGCACAGGCGGAAGGCTTCAGCTTCGATGTCCTGGACGCAACCAAGCTGGTGCCGGAAGAGTTGGTGCCGGTGAAGATCGTCGGGCGCATGGTGCTCAACCGCAACCCCGACAACTTCTTCGCGGAAACCGAGCAGGTGGCCTTCTGCACCGCCCACGTGGTGCCCGGCATCGATTTCACGAACGACCCCTTGCTGGCGGGCCGCATCCATTCGTACGTGGACACGCAGATCTCGCGCCTGGGCGGACCCAACTTTCATGAGTTGCCCATCAATGCCTCGGTCGCGCAGGTTCACAACAACCAGCGCGACGGCATGCACCGGCAGGCGATCCATCGAGGCCGTGTGGCCTACGAGCCCAATTCACTTGCGGGGGGTTGCCCGTTTCAGGCCGGTGCCGCCCAGGGCTTCGTCAGCGTGGCCCGTCGTGTGGATGCCCAGGAATCCGTCGACAAGGTGCGAGCCAAGCCCGAGAAGTTCGCCGACCACTACAGCCAGGCGAAGTTGTTCTTTGAAAGCCAGACTGACGTCGAGCGGGCGCACATCGCTGCCGCGTTCCGCTTTGAACTCTCGAAGGTGACGGTTCCTGCAATCCGACAGCGTGTGATTGCCATGCTGCGCAATGCTTCAGAAGTCTTGGCCGGCGAAGTGGCTGTGGGCATTGGCATGAAGACGCTGCCGCCGCCATTGCCTTCCGCGCTGCAGATTCCCGTCATACCCGAGGTCGAACGTTCGAAGATGCTGTCGTTGTTGGCGAGACCGGGGGATGGTGGCATCCGAACCCGCAAGGTGGCGATCCTGATCGCGGATGGCGTGGACGACGCCACCGTGTTGCTGGTCCGTTCCGCCTTGCTTGCAGCGGGCGCAGTACCGCGGCTGGTGGCACCAAACATCGGTGAGTTTGTAGGGACCAGCGGCGCGATTCTCCAGGCCGATGCCTCACTCGAGAACGAGCCGGGCTTCTTGTTCGACGCGGTGGTGCTGCCCGGCGGCGAGGCCGCTGTTCAGGCGCTTGCTGCCGATGGCCACACCGGCGAATTCCTGAGGGATCAGTACCGTCACTGCAAAACCATCATGACTGTCGGCTCATCGATCGAGTTGCTGGGGTTGTTTGACATTCCAGGTGCGCTGCCCGACGGGGGGGCCGACCCGGGGCTGATCACTCCGGCGGCCGAAGAAGACTTGGTCGAAGCAGTTTCTGCATTCATGGCGGCCCTAGCGAAGCACAGGCACCCTGCTCGCGACCGCGATCCGCCTCCAGTCTGAGTGGGCTCGCCATGCAGCCTTCCAGGATGGACATGCCGAGGATCCTCTATGTCGAGGACAACGACGATCTGCGCGAGACGATCGGCTTGTTGATGCAGGAAACGCCCTGCGATCTGGTGCTTTGCGCGTCTGGCGAAGCAGCATTGAGTGCTTGGCGTGCGGTGCCCTTCGATCTCATCGTCACCGACATCAGCCTGCCTGGCATGTCGGGTGTCGATTTGGCCAAGCAAGTTCTGGCCGTTACCCCGCGGCAATGGATAGCCATTTGCTCCGGCTATGACATGGGGCAATCGCTGGAATCTTTTGGTCCGAATGTGCGTACCTTGCCCAAGCCCTTCGAAGTCGATGAGCTGTTGGCCCTTCTGAACGAAATCAGCGGACGCGCATGAAGATTCTTTGGGTGGAAGACGATCCCATCCTTGTTGTTTGTCAGCGGCCAGTGGCTGCCGCGCTGCGAACCAAGGTGCAGCGCGTCGATGGCAGCGTGCGCCGCTTCGGCGTGAAGGCCCGCGAGAGCAGCCTTTTCATGCAAGCGCAGATGAATCCAGTTGCAGCTTTTGCCGTCGGCCCGAGCGTCTTTGCCCTGACGTTTGTACTCAACCGGTCTGGCTCGAGAAGAGCCCGCTAGAGCGCCCGCTAAAGCGCTCGCTAAAGGCGCAGGCCTTGGGCGCGATGTGCGCAGCGCGGTCCTTGGTTCGGCCTGACCGCCAGGGCCACGACCGTGACGCCGGCAAGGAGGATCAACGCGTCCTCGATCAGACCGCTGCGCGTCTGTCCCATTTGCGCCATCGCGCGCTCACGGCAGGCCAGCGTCACGTAGGCCATCGGTACAGCGGCTGCAACCGCGGCTGTTGCGCCAGCCTTCTCGCGACCGCGCGGAGCCAATGCAGCGCCTGCGATCCCGGCACTCATCACGCGCGCCAGCAGTCCCAAGAACACCGTGCGGTCCGGAGCGGTCTTCATCTTGTCGCCGAACATTTCACCAACGCCCATCGCCAAAGCGCCGAATGTGAACAGCGGGCGATTCAGCAGGACGAGTCGCCCGGGCGTGCGCCGTCCCAGCAGCCGCGCGGCAGCAAGGCTGGCCATAGGCGTCATGGATCGCGCGCTGGCAACAGCGCCAATCAAGACAGGGAAAAGCAGTCCGGGAATTTTCATGATTCTTCCTGTAAGGCATGTCGATCGGTTTCGCTCTTGTTCTTCTTCATGCCGCGAATGTTCATGGCTGCCAGTGCCGCCTGCAGTACCACCAGGGCCCAGGAGCCGCTGCTCCAGCCCCAGGTCACCCATAGCACATTGCTGACAAGGAAGACCCAGAACCCCTGCTGACGCCGCCGTTCGACGCTGGACGCCACCAACCAGGCCGCGACGACCGTGACGACCATCGCAGGCCATTGCAAAAGGTCCAGGGCTTCCGTCATGCGGGCTCCAGCCAGTGCACTGAAAACCAGCGCGCGTCATCCACCCACACTGCGCACGGCACCCAGCCTGCCGACAGGGCCAGACGCTGGAAGCTCTCGACTGTGTACTTGTACGAGCACTCGGTATGCACGCTAACGCCTTCAGCAAACTCGATGCGCTGACCACACAACTGAACGGTTTGTCGGCGGCGGCTGACCAGGTGCATCTCGATACGCGAGAGCGGCGGGTTGAAGAAGGCGCTATGGGCAAACTGCGTCAGGTCGAAGTCGGCACCCAGTTCTCGGTTGGCTCGCCCCAGCAGGTTCAAGTTGAAGGCCGCTGTCATGCCCTTGGCGTCGTTGTGGGCGGCTTGCAGCAGGGCCGGTTCTTTCACCAGGTCAATGCCGACCAGCAGCCCGCCGGCGGCCATCCACCCCGCCATTTTTCGCAGCAGCGCTTGCGCTTGTACGGGTTCGAAATTGCCAATCGAGCTGCCTGGGAAGAAGCCCACCCGTCGGCCCATGGGCGGCGGCAGTTCCAGTGCCTGTGTGAAGTCGCAGACGACCGGCAGCACGGCCAAATCGGGATGTTCGCGTTGCAGCAGTTCTGCCGCCTTCGCCAAGTGCACGCCGGAAATGTCGATCGGCAAGAAGCGCCGCGGTGCCTCAAGGGCCGACAGCAGCAAGCGCACCTTGCGGCTGGCACCCGCACCGAATTCGACGACCTCGGCACCCGGGCCGATGTGGGCCGCCATTTCGGACGCATGACGCTCCAGCAGCGTCATCTCGGTGCGTGTGGGGTAGTACTCGGGCACTTGGGTGATCTGCTCGAACAGCAGCGAGCCTGCCTCGTCGTAGAACCACTTTGGCGACACCACGCGGGGTTGCGCATGCAGGCCGGACAACAACTCACGGCCGAAAGGGCTGCTGCTCAGTGCGCAGCAAGGCTCGCTGTGGAACACCGCGCGAGCCGCGTTGTCAAGCTGGTCGTGCCTCATAGATCACGCGCCAGGCGCAGACCGCTGAACTGCCAGCGGGCCGGAGATGGGAAAAAATTGCGGTAACTTTTACGCCCATGGTCGGGTAGCGTGGCCACATTGCTGCCACGCAGCACGATCTGCCCAATCATGAAATTGCCGTTGTATTCGGCCGCCGAACCTGCCTTTGGCCTAAAACCCGGGTAGGGGCCATGGAACGAGCGTGTCCATCGGCAAACGCTGCCGAAGAGGTCAGCCGGTGCCTCGGCCCGCCAGGGCGGCGAGCCATGCAGCCCGAACTCTGCCACGGGATGCCCTTCGGCCGGCATCTGCCAGCACAGCGGTGCATCTCATGGTCGAAAGCGAAGACACTGCCCGCCGGTTGGCCGACCGCGACCAAACCACCGGCATGTTCGGTCCAGCCATACCCTAGAGGTGCCGAATGCCGCGGCGCGCAGCGGCTGCGCAGCGCGGGAAGCCGAGCTGCTGCCGTGAAGCTGTCATGGTTGGCTTCGGCGATGAAGCGCTGTAAGGCCGCGTCCACCTCAACGCGGTAGCTCAGCACCTCGGCTTCGTCAAGGCCAGAGTCTGGGCACGGACGGCGGACAGTCGATCGGAAAGTGCGAGGCGGAAAGTGGGTGTGGTCATGGCTGTATCCATCGTGGCTGGCACGCACCGGGTCACAGCGCCGGCGCGATCGACCGCCATGGCAGAAGTCGTGCCTGCCCCATGCAGAACTTTGCCTTTCGTTCGCATCGGCAGCGCTCGCGCACCAGCTCGAACAAGGTGGCTCAGGCTTGCCAACGTCCTCGATCTTTAGCGGGTTGGTCTTGTTGTCGAACGCGTCGAGAAAAACCACTTCCATGGCTTGGAAGCAGTCCTACTTGCAGACGCGCCAGCGCGTGACGTGCAGCCCCATCAGGCTGCGTCAGCATCACGACATTGCCACCGCTGCCGCACCAAACCCATCTACCCTATGTTGTACGCCGCCCTTTTTCCCTGCTGCGCCTGCCTCGTCCTTCGCCGGTAGATCCCAACGGCCCGCTTGGCACGTGTTGCTGACCGAGCCGTGGCGTGCTGCGGGCGAGTACGTAAGTTTGAAAGCGCGAGGTGGTGTGAGCGGCAACGCGCCTGAATAGTCGGGGGATGGCCATCCGGTCGTGATCTTTCCCGGCCTGGCTTCAGATGAACTTGCCATTGCCCCCTGCTGGCCCATTGCCGCAGCCTGGGTTATGCGGCCATTGATTGGGGCCAAGGTTGGCACATCGGTCCCCAGGGTGACCTCGATGTCTGGCTGCAAGACCTCACGGTGCAGCTTCGCCGGAGGCTGGGCCCTTTGCGCCAAGCGCCCACGCTCACAGGCTAGAGCCAGGGAGCCTTTACGCCCGCGAACTAGCCAAGCGGCGCGAATGGCCGATACGCCAAGTCATCACTATCG
>Ga0105046_10001860_pt1 | contig 32857 bp, 22 predicted proteins | sample MAT03_FD_78385 | JGI IMG/M metagenome (GOLD analysis project Ga0105046, IMG submission 78385) | Freshwater microbial communities from Lake Fryxell liftoff mats and glacier meltwater in Antarctica - MAT-03 (megahit assembly) | ecosystem: Environmental > Aquatic > Freshwater > Ice > Liftoff...
CCGCAGCCACCGCAGCCACCGCAGCCACCGCGGCCAGGCGACGCATCGTGAGCGTGTTGGTGGCGGCCACCAGACCGCCGATCAGCAACCACCCGAGCACCGGGATCGACATCATGGCGAACCATCCGTGGCGCAGCGCCGCGAGGTGGACCTCCGGATCCACGAAATAGACGAAGGTGACAGGCGTGACAGGCGTGACAGGCAGACCAGGCGTGGCGGGCGTGCCCGGCGTGCCCAGAGGCGCGTCCAGCGTCGCCTGGTAGCAGTCCTGCTCGTAGGGCGGCGCGCGCACAAAGGTGTTGGTCGGCGTGGCCCATCTATCCCGGCAGTCGCCCTCCGCGGCGGGGCACGCGGCGTAGAGATGGACCGGGTCGCCGGGCTGCCAGGTGCCGGGCACGATCGGCGCGACGACGTGCTCGGGGTAGGTGGTGGTCTTGCCGGACCTGTGCGTGTGGACATGCGTGCGGGTGGCGGCGAGATCGATGCGGGCGTCGTGGAGGCCGATCCGCGTCACGCCCGGGCGCTGCGCGAGCAGCTCGGGCGCGTCGATCGCCTCGTCACCATTCACGATCCAACTGTACTCGGCGAGCGCGGGGCCGCCGAGCAGCGCCAGCAAGCCGGCCATCACGGCGGTGACTGTCCCCCACACGCGAACCGTGAAAGCGAGCGGCGCGCCGAGCAGCACGACCACCGCGACGCCCGCGATCGGGGCCTGGGTCACGTAGGTCACGACGTCGGCGAGGACCGTCAGGACGAACGCGGCCGCGGTGAGGTACGCGAACAGGCGCAGCGCGCTGGTCGGTGGGGTGGTGGTCACCGCGTGGTTTTACCGGGGCGGAGGGGGACGCGACAAGGCGCGACCTCGACCGGGCGCGCTTCGTGCGACACTGCGGGAGGCGCCGCGCTTTTGGGGCGTGAGGACATGATCGCATGACCGAGAGCTACGCCTTCAACCCCTTCGTGCCCGGCTTCGACGAGGACCCGGCGCCGGCGTACCGCGAGCTTCGCACGCGCGCGCCGGTGTACTTCTGGCCGATGGCGGAGGCGTATCTGGTCAGCGGATATCACGACATCCTGGCGATGATGAAGGACCCGCGGCTGTCGCGGTCGCAGCGCGACGGCGCGCGTTATCAGCCTCTGCCCGACATCCCGGAATATGTGGAGTATCGGTCGGCGACCGAGAATGGTCTGTTTCAGGTCGGCCGCGAGGATCACCTGAGACTGCGCCGGCTGGTCAATCCCGGGTTCACGCCGCGGGCGATCGATCGGCTGCGGGCGGACATTCGGGCGATCACCGTGGATGCGCTGGATCGGCTCCCGGACGGCGAGGTCGTCGATCTGGCGGCGATGGTCGATGACATCCCGCTGCGGGTGATCGGCCGCTTGCTGGCGATCCCGGCGGCGCTCGAGCCAGGCTTTCTGGTGTTCGCGCGCACGCGACTGTTGCTCATCAGCCCGGGCCTCGCCGAGGCCGAGCGCGACGAGCTGGTCGGCAGCCTCGGGCCCGGCTACCGCGACATCCGGGCGCTGATCGACGAGCGTCGACGGGCGCCCGGGCCCGATCTGCTGTCGACCCTCATCCACATCGAGGAGGAGGGCGTCCGTTTGAGCGAGGCGGAGCTGATCGGGCTGGTCGAGTCGATCATCATCGGCGGCGCCGACACGACGGTCCACACGCTGCGCTTCATGCTGCTCAATCTGCTACGAAACCCGCCTCAGTTGGCCGAGGTGGCCGCAGATCCCGCGCTCGCCCGCGCGGCCATGGACGAGACCCTGCGCTTCGACCATTTTAATAAATTCGGGACACCGGCCTACGCGCTGGCGGACGTGACGATCGGCGGGGTGGCGATCTCGAAAGGAGATACGGTGTTGCCGATGCGGGCCGCCGGGGCGCGGGATCCCGGGGTGTTCGCGGATCCAGACGTGTTCGACATTCATAGGGCCGACCTTGACGCCGCCCACAACTTCGGGCTCGGGCCGCACACCTGCCTGGGTATGCACCTCGCCCGTCTGCAGGCCGAGATCGTGGTGCCGACGGTCCTCCAGCGACTGCCCGGTGCGACCCTCGCCGGGCCGCCCGAGTTCACGCCGCACCTGTTCTTTCGCGTCATGCATCGCCTGCCGGTGCGGCGCGGGTAACGGCTCACGCGCGGCGTTTGCCGCCGCGGTGGACCAGGCGGGCGAACAGGCCGCGGGGGACGACCGAGTGCAGGGGCTCCTCGCGCACGCCGCGGCGCTGGAGGAGCACGTTGGCTGCGAGCATGCCGGTGGCTACGGCGCGCTCCATGAGGGCGCTCGGGAAGTCGGTGTGGACGAGGTCGCCTGCGAGCACGAGGTCAGGCTCGGGCGTCATGACGCGGGGGCGCTGGCGGGCGGTGCCGGGGCGAAACGCGGGGCAGTCCTGATGTTGGAGGTATCGCTGCTCGAGGATCTTGGCGCTGCGGGTCTCGGGGTAGAGCAGGTGCAAGGTGGCGAGCATATCGGCCTTGATCTGCGCCTCGGACAGCCCTTCGGGCAATGCGTAGGCGTGCAGCTCGATGATGCTGCCGCCGGTGCGCGCGGCCCAGTCGCGGCTCTCGTCCTGGAACAGGTGATATAGTGAGATGTTGTCGAGCAGGCCGAGGCCGGTGGTGCCGACGAAGGGGGCGCGGCCGGTTTGCGTCGGGGTATCGAGCCAGAGGCGCCAGACGGCGAAGGGGTTGGTGACGGTTTGGGAGGCGATGGCGGCGCGCCAGGTCGGGTCGCCGATCGTGGGGGAGCGCTCGATGATGGCGCGTAGACCATCGACGTGCGGGGCGAGCACGACGGAGTCGGCGGTGGTGTCGCCCGCGCTGGTGGTGATGCGCCAGCGGCCGTCGGCGCGAGAGAGCTTCTCGACGCGCTCGCCGAGCCGGATCTCGACCCCGCGCAGCTCGAGCCAGCGCTGCATGGGTCGCCACAGGGTCGTGGAGAATGGGCCGTCGAGCACGTCGAAGACGATGCCTTCGGGGTTCCCGATGAAGTAGAAGTGGAACATTATCATCAGCTCGGCGGCCGAGAGCGTGGCCTCCGGGTTGAAGAAGGAGTGGGCGAACACATCGAAGAGCATCTGCCTCGCGCGCGGCGGGAAGCCGAGGCGATCGAGGAATTCGCCGGCGCTCATATCATCGTACTTGGCGTAGGTGGCGTCGGGGTCGTAGGCCATCATCGCCTGGCCGAGGGTGTCGTCGACGCGTAATGCGTCGCGCAGGGTCATCGTCGACGAGCGGCGGACCAGAGCGATGAGGTTGACGATCGGGAGGCGGGGGAGGCCGGCGAAGGACTCGACCAGGCCGTCGGGGCCGAGCAAGGGATAGTCGGTGACGGGGGTGAGGTGGGCGAGCTTGGGGTCGACGCGGCGCAGCAGCGCGCGCAGGTTGTAATACTGGCGAAAGAAGGCATGAAAGCCGCGCTCCATCTCGAAGGGTTGGCCGTCGGCCATGGTGTCGGTCCAGCCGCCGACGCGGCCGCCGAGGGCGCTGCTGGCCTCGACGATCGTGACGGCGGCGCCGCGTTCGGCGAGGATGACGGCCGCGGCGACGCCCGCGAGGCCGCCGCCGGCGACCAGCACCTGCGGGCGTCCGGTGAGCAGCAGCGGCTGGTTAGGGTCGGGCTTGTTGACCGCGGTGCGGCGAAATCCCAGCATGAGTGTTTAGGCGGGGCGGCGGGCGATGAAGGAGTGGACGATGCCGGACTGCCAGCCGTCCATGGTCTCGCTGCGGACCTCGTGGAGGCCGGCGCGGGCGAGGCGGACCTCGAAGGTGGAGACGCCGTCGAAGTCGTTGACGCTGGCGCGCAGGTATTTGTAGATGTCGGAGCCGGGGGAGGTGAGCAGGCCGGCGGGGATGATGATGCCGAGCGCGACGGCGTTCCAGATCAGGCGGCTCTTGAGGGAGTCGCGCACCGAGTATTCATGGAAGCAGATCGTGCCACCGGGTTTGAGCAGGTCGAACACGCGGCGCAGGCACAGGTCGGGGGCGGGCATGTTGCGGATGCCGTAGGCCATGAGGATGCCGTCGAAGGGGCCGGTGACGGCGCTGGCGGCGGGGTCCATCGCGTCGCCGCACACGTAGCGGACCTCGCGAGCCCAGGGCTTTTTGGCCGCGACTTCGAGCATACCGGCGGAGGCGTCGAGGCCGGTGACCTCGGCGCGCGGGTAGGTCTTGACCAGGGCCTCGGTCGAGAGGCCGGTGCCGCAGCACAGGTCGAGGAGCTTGATGTCGCTACCGGGGCCCATGCGCATGCGCTCGGCGCTCCAGCGCAGGTGCTTTTTGTAGCCGGGGTTCATGCCGGTCAGCAGGTCGTAGCGGCCGGCGACGCGGTCGAACTCGTGCGGGACGGCCTGCTTCTGGGCGGTGAGGGGCTGGGCTTGCATGATCACCTCGGCTGGCCCGGACGACATGTCCCGAAGGCCAGGAAGTAGCGAACGGAGCGAGGGGTCAGCGCGCGGCGGCGGCGGTGGCGGCGTGGCTGTGGGTCTGGGGCATCAGCCGCGCGGACCAGCGACGGATCAGCGCGCGGAGCTCCTCGCGGCCGGCGCACGGCGGGACACGCTCGAGGCTTTCGTCGCACAGGTCCTGGAGGCGCTGCAGGGACCCGGTCATGCCGAGCTCGTGGACGGCGGACAGGCGGTCGTGGGCGGCGTCCTGGCCGACCGGCTTGCCGAGCAGCTCGGGGCGGCCGTAGACGTCGCGCAGGTCGTCGGCGATCTGGTAGGCCTCACCGAGGCGATAGCCGAGGCCGGTCCACTGCAGGGGGTCGCCGCCGCCAGCGAGCGCGCCGGCGATGATCGCCGACTCGAACAGGGCGCCGGTCTTGGCCCGGTGGTAGACGCCGAGCTCGGTCGGGGTGTCGGACTCCCAGGCCTGGCCGGCGCAGATGCCCGAGGGGCTGCCGACCCCGCGGGCGATCACCCGCAGGAGGCCAGGGAGCAGCGGCGGGTGGGCCGTACCGGCGCGGGCGATCGTGTCGAAGGCGAGCACGATCAAGGCGTTGCCGGCGAGGATCGCGAGCTCCTCGCCGTGGGCGACGTGTACGGAGGCGTGGCCGCGGCGGATGGCGGCGTCGTCGAAGCAGGGCAGGTCGTCATAGACGAGCGAGGCGCAGTGCATCAGCTCGATCGCAACGGCGGCGCCCTCGGCCAACGCGGGATGCGCATCGCCACAGGCTTCGGCGACGGCGAAACACAGCTCCGGTCTGAAGCGCGCGCCGCCGGGGAACACCGCGTGACGCATCGCCTGGCCCAGCCGCGGGGGGCACGGAGCGGTCACCGCGTGGTCCAGGCAGGTCTTGAGGGCTCGTTCGATGCGCCGACGTGTGTCCATAAACCTGGTGGTCGAAAGCATGCGGGGGGGTTTAGAGATTGTCAACGAACAGCCCGGGGTTAGACAAAGACTTGAAAGCTACGCGAGTCACGCTAGGGTGGGGGCCCATGGCTTTTGTCGGGCGAGCCCCTCGGGCAACGGTGGTCGGCGGCGGGGTTGGTGGCCTTGCGTGTGCGATCGACCTGGCGCGGCGAGGGGTGGCGGTGACCGTGCTGGAGCGGGCGGAGGCGGTGGGCGGGAAGATGCGTCAGGTCTCGGTGGCGGGCCAGTCGATCGACGCGGGGCCGACGGTGCTGACGATGCGCTGGGTGTTCGAGGGGTTGTTTGCCGACGCGGGCGCCTCGCTGAGCGAGCAACTGACACTGCGCCCCCTGCACACGCTGGCCCGTCACGCCTGGCAGGATGGTTCGCGGCTCGATCTCTTCGCGGATGTCGAGCGCACGGCGGAGGCGATCGCGGGGTTCGCAGGGGCTGCCGAGGCCCGGGGCTATCGGGCGTTCTGTAAGTACACCGAGGCCATCTACAAGCAGGTGGCGGGGCCGTTCATCGCATCGACGCGTCCGACCTTGCCGGGTCTGGTGGGATCTCTCGGGCCCGGCGGGCTGCGTGGGGTGCTCAAGATCGACTTCTATCGCAGCATGTGGCGGGCGCTCGGCGACTTCTTCGCGGACCCGCGGCTGCGCCAGTTGTTCGGTCGCTACGCGACCTACTACGGCAGCGATCCGTTCACGGCGCCGGCGACCTTGAACTTGATCGCCCACGTCGAGCAGGCGGGGGTGTGGGGGGTCGAGGGCGGGATGATCGAGGTGGCGCGAGCGATGGAGCGGGTCGCCAGGGGGCTCGGCGTCGAGGTCCGCTGCGGGGCCGAGGTCGGTGAGATCGCGGCGCACGCGGGCAAGGTTCGCGGGGTGGTGCTGCGCGACGGCGAGGCGATCGCGGCCGACGCGGTGATCGTCAACGGCGACGTGCAGGCGGTGGCGCAGGGCGACTTCGGGGCGGTCAGCGCGGCGGCGGTCAAGGCCCCGCCGGTGACGCGGCGATCGCTGTCGGCGATCACGTGGGCGGCGGTGGCCGAGGCGCGAGGCGTGCCGCTGCTGCGCCACAATGTGTTCTTCTCGCGCGATTACGCGGCCGAGTTCGCGGACCTGCGGGCGGGCCGACTGCCGGGCGAGCCGACGGTGTACATCTGCGCGCAGGACCGCGGGGACATGGACGATGACCCGGGGGCCGCAGGGCCGCAGCGTATGTTAATCCTGGTCAACGCTCCGCCTCGCGGCGGCGAGGGCCGCTTTGTTGCTTCGGAGATGGATGCATGTCGACGCACGACCCTGCAATTGCTCAAGCGCTGCGGCCTGGACGTGACGCTGGATCCGTCGGCCAGCTCGGTGACGACGCCGAACGAGTTCGCGGCGATGTTCCCGGGCACGGGCGGGGCGCTGTACGGGGCGGCGACGCGGGGCTGGACGGACTCCCTCACGCGTCACGCGGCGCGCACGAGGCTCTCGGGGCTCTATCTGGCGGGCGGCAGCGTACACCCGGGTGCGGGGGTGCCGATGGCGGCGCTGAGCGGGCGATACGCGGCGCGCAGCGTGTGCGAGGACCTCGCTTCGACCGCGGGGTGGCGCCCGGTGGGTATTGTTGGTGGTACCTCGACGCGCTCAGCGACGACGGTCGCTTCGGGCTGACGATCATCGCGTTCGTCGGCAGCGTGTTCTCGCCGTACTACGCGCGGGCGCGGGCCCGGTCGCGCTGGGGGATCGCCGACCCGCTCGAGCACTGCGCGATCAATGTGGCGCTGTACGGGCCCGGGGTGGATACGTGGGTGCTGTCGGAGTACGGGTCCGATGCGGTCGAGCGCAGCGCCGACCGGTTTCACGTCGGGCGCAGCAGCGTGGCGTGGGAGGGCGACTGCCTGGTCGTTCGCTTCGACGAGCGCACGGCGGTGCTGGGCCAGCGGGTGGCCGGGGTGGTCCGGCTGCATCCCTCGGCGCTGCCGGCCGCGCCGGTGCACATCGACCACCGCGACCGCCACACCTGGTGGGGCGTGGCCCCGCACGCGAAGGTCGAGGCGACGCTGACGCACCCGGACCTCAAGCTGCACGGGACCGGCTATCACGACGCGAACTTCGGCGACGAGCCGCTCGAGGCGGCGTTCCTCGACTGGAACTGGTCGCGGGCGTCGCTGCCCGACCGGGCCTCGGTGCTGTACGACGCGCGGCGCGTCGATGGCAGCGTGCTTCGGCTCGGGCGGGTGTTTCACGCGGACGGCCGGGTCTCGGCGCTGGAGGCCCCGCGTTCGGTCGAGCTCGGGCGCACGCGGTGGTTGCTGCCGCGGAGCACCCGCACGGATGGGGCCGACGCGAAGGTGGTGCGCACGCTCGAGGACACGCCGTTTTACGCGCGCACGGCCCTGCAGACGAGCCTGGGCGGGCAGCGCATGGCGGCGGTGCACGAGTCGCTGTCGCTCGAGCGGTTCTGTTCGCCGATGGTGCAGACGATGCTGCCGTTTCGCATCCGGCGCGGCGGGTGAGCGGCTGTCCCGAGGGACAGCCTGCGCGAGGAGGCTGTCTCGAGAGACAGCCTGCACGATGAGGCGCGATGAGGCACGATGAGGCACGACGAGGCGCGACGAGGCGCGACGAGGCGCGATGAGGCGCGATGAGGCACGATGAGGCGCGATGAGGCACGATGAGGCACGATGAGGCGCGATGAGGCTGTCCCCGGGGACAGGCGCGTCAGAGCGTGATGCCGGTCTTGGTGCAGGCTTCGAGGACGCTGGCGCGGCGGGGTGAGCCGGACAGGGCGACGTGGGCGGCGCGGGCGTTGGTTTCGTTCTTGAGGCGGCAGGCGCAGGTGCCCATGACCTCGAGGGCGTCCTGGGAGCGGGCGAGGCCGTAGCTCTGCTTGGCGAGGGTGTAGCCGAGCTGTGGGTTGCCGGAGCCGGCGGCCTGCTTGGCGCGCTCGAGCGTCTCCTTGGCCTTCTCGGCGTCGGTCTGACCCTCCTTCGGGGGCGGCGTGGGCGTGGGGGCCGGCGTGGGGTTGTTTGAGCGGGCCAGGTTGGCGGCGTACTCGGCCTCCAGGGCCTGCTTTTTGGCCATGTGCTCGCGCACCTGGTCGAAGACGTCTTTTTCGGGCTCCTCGGGCTCGGCGGCCTCGCGGACCCGCCTCTTCTTGCCGGGCTTGTCCTTGGTCTTCTTGTCGGGGGTCGGCTCGGGATCGGGGTCGACGAGCGCGGGGTCGGAGGCCGTGGGGCTGGACGGGACCTCGGGGTCTTCGTCCGGTTCGGGGGTCGTGGGCGGGTCCTCGGCGACGAGGCGGGGGCCGATGGGCTGGGGCGACACCTGCGCGAGCTTGCCGGCGGCGGGGGACGTGCGTGAGCCCGCAGTGGTCTGCTGCGCGGTCGGGCCGGCGGTCTCGCCGGTGAAGCTCGGGCTGGTGAGCACCAGCGCCGTGATGCCGGCCGCGACCGCGAGACCGACCACGCCAGCGACCCAGCCGAGCTTGCTGCGCGGGACCTCGGCGATCAGCGAGTCGGTGGTGCCAGAGACCTGGGAGAGCGAGGCCGGCACGGCGGCCGTCGAGACCGAGGCCAGCGCCGCGCCGCGTAGGGCTCGCTCCGAGACGCGCGGCTCACGGGTGGCCTGAGGCTGCGCGCGGGCGTCGGGCTTGGGCTCGGCGCTGGCTTGCGGGCCCGGCCTGGCCGACTCGACGGCGTCGGCGAGGACGTTGCGCGGGTAGGCGCCGGACGACGAGGCCTGCTCGGTGAGATGGACGACCGGACGCCGGCTGCCGGAGGTGCTGGCGCGGGCGTCCTTTGGCTTCGCGGCGACCGGGGTGTCGACGGTCGGTCCGGTCGGCGTATCGGCGGCGGCGAGCTTGTCGGTGGGTGTCGTGACGTCCTGGAGGGACGCGGCGAGCGAGAGGGTCGCGGTCGCGGTCGCGGGAGCGGTCGAGGGAGCGGTGCGCGAGGCCTCGGGGGCCGGCACGCTGCCGGCCGGTAGCGCGGCCGAGGGGAGCAGTGGACCCGGGGTGAGGGTGGGCTCGGGACCCGGGGCAGGGACGCCGAGTGAAGGCGGCCGCGGCAGGGCGATCGGGGCGGCACTCGCCGCGGCGCTCGCCACGGCGCCGGGGCTCGGGGGCGGCGCGAAGCCACCAGGAGGGATCGTCGCGGGGCGGCCACCCAGGGTCGGTCGAGGGGGGAGACGCAGCGGACCGAGTCCACCCGCGACGGACAGCGAGCCCGGCGGATAGGTGACCTGGGTGCGGGGGATGCCCGTGGAGGGCATGTGGGTGCCTGGCCGTGGCGCGTCGGGTGCGGGCGCGTCGACCGGGCGCTCGGCGTTTTCGGCGGGCGGGCTGGTCTTGTTGGTGATCGCCAGCGTGGCGGCGGCGGCCCCGGGTGCATCGGGCGAGCTGGCGGGCAGCGCCTCGATCGGCGGGGTGTGGGTGCTGGCGACGGGACGCGCCTCGTCGAGCACCGGCGCTGGACCATCGACGGGTCGGGTCGCGTCCTCGGCGGGTGGGCTGGTCTTGTTGGTGATCGCCAGGGTGGCCGCGGCGGCGCCGGGCGAGTGGAGGTCGGCGGGCGCCGTGGGGATCTCGCTGGCGGCGACGCTGGCGGTGACGTTCGGGTGAGCGCCGGTCGACAACAGCTCGGGGATCGCCGTGAGGACGTTGGCCAGCAGCTCCATGCTGTCGAAGCGCTCGCCGGGGGTCTTGGCGAGGCAGCGCAGCAGGGCCGCCTCGACCTCCGCGGGGATGCCGGCGTCCGGGGCGGCGGCGCGCGGGGGCCGGGGCGGCTGTTGAATGTGCATCGACACCAGGCGCATCGGGTTGGCGTCGGTGAAGGGCACGGTGCCGGTGAGTAGCTCGTAGGCGATGACGCCGAACGAGTAGATGTCGGCGCGCGGGTCGATCGGCTCGCCGCAGGCCTGCTCGGGGGCGACGTAGCGGGCCAGGATGGTCGCGCCGTGGCCAGCGTGGGGGCCGATCGTGCTGGCGAGTTGCTCGAAGATCGCGGTGCTGACGACCTTGATCGCCTCGTGCTTGCTCTTGCCTCGGACGGCATAACAGTGCCGGGCCTCGAGCGCGCCGAGCACGATGCCGTGCTCGTGGAGGCCATGAAGGATCTGGCACAGGCGGACCAGCAGGCTGCGGGCGCGCGACCACGGCAGGCGGCCGCCGCGGTTGAGCATGGTCGCGAGGTGGTCGCCGTCGATGAAGTCGGTGACGACGAAGAGCTCGCCCTCGAGGGTCATGCCGACGTCGAAGATGTCGACGAGGTTGATCAGCGCGCCCGGCTCGCGCTGCTCGACCGCCGTGTTGCGCTCGATGCGGGCGCGGATGCGGGGGATCAGGCCGGGCTGCTGGACCAGCGTGGGGACCAGCACGCGGACCGCGACCGGCTTGCCCTGCTGGATGTCGTCGGCGCGGAACACCGCGCCGGTCGAGCCCTGACCGATCGGACCGACGATGCGGTAGCGGTTGGCCAGCAGCGTGCCGACCAGCGCCGACCTCGGCTTCCAGCGGGTCATATCTACGACCTCAGCCCCGAAGGGGCGTGAGGTCGACTCTGCCCCGAAGGGTTGTACAGCCGTCTGCGGCTCGTGGAGCGACGCCATTGCGGGCACCATACCGCAATACGACGCAGCCCGCGACCATGCGCGTCCGCGCGAGGATCGGGGGTTCGCGCCCGCAGACGTGGCATCTCGGCGGCAAGTCGGCGGTGAATCGGTGGTAAATCGCGGGGACTTCGGTGCGCTGAGGTGTGCGCACCGACGACGCGTCACGCGGTCGGTGCGGGGCGCTCGACGTCGAGGGTGGGCAGCATGCGCGGGTGCCAGAGGCCCTCGGAGCGGGCGACGAAGGCGGCGGCGGTGTGGTCGCCGAGCACGTTCACGGCGGTGCGGGCCATGTCGAGGATGCGGTCGACGCCGAGGATGACGGCGATGCCCTCGGGTGGGACGCGAAACAGCGCGAGCATGCCGACCATCAGGGGGATCGATCCGCCGGGGACGGCGGCGGCGCCGACGGAGGTCAGCACGGCCATGCCCATGACGACGGCCATCTGTCCGACGTCGAGCTGGACGCCGAACACCTGGCACAGAAAAATTATCGTGATGCCCTCGAACAGGGCGGTGCCGTTCATGCACATGGTGGCGCCGAGCGGGTACACGAAGCCGCACACCTGCGGCGGCAGGCCGAGGTTTTGCTCGCCGACGAGGATGTTGGTGGGCAGGGTGGCGGAGCTCGAGGAGGTGCTAAACGCGGTCACGAGGGCGGCGCGGATCCGGCGAAAGAACTGCACCGGCGACATGCCGATCACGAAGCGGATGATCAGGCTCATGGTCAGCGCGGCGTGCAGCAGCAGGGCGCCGAGGACCAGGCCGACGTAGAGGCCGAGCGGGGCGAGCAGGGCGAAGCCGAACCGGGAGGTGACGCCGAAGATGAGGCCGGCGACGCCATAGGGCGCGAGGTGCATGGCCATGTCGATGATCTTGGTGACGACGTCGTTGATGGCCTCGAGCCAGGTGGTCATCGCCTGGGCCCGGTCGGCGCGGATCATCGACAGGGCGGCGCCGAACACCAGGCCGAAGAAGATGACGCCGAGCATGTCGCCCGAGACCGCGGAGGCGAGCGGGTTTCGGGTCACGATGTTGACGAAGGTGTCGATCCCAAACTCGACGGTGCGGGTGGCGTTGGCCAGCGCCGCGGGGTCATTCTTGGTGTAATCGGCGACTAGTTGGTCGCGGACGGCGGCGGAGATGTGGTTGCCGGGCTCGACCAGACGGACGAGGACGAGGCCGAGGCCGGTGGCGAGGGCGGTGGTGCCGAGGAAGTAGGCGAGGGTCTTGCCGCCCATGCGCCCGACCTTGCGCACGTCGCCGACGCCGGCGACGCCGAGCGCGATCGAGGCGAACACCAGCGGCATGACGACCATCGAGAGCATGCGCAGGAACACCTGGCCGACCGGTCCGGCGAGGTAGTAATCGATGCCGACGACGATCGGGTCCTTCGGCCCGAGCCCGAGGTTGGCGGCGATGCCGGCGAGGGCCCCGAGCAACAGGCCGAGCAAGATCTTGCTGTGGAGCGCCATGCGGCGGCGATGATAGCCGCAACCAGGCCGTGCGGGGTCGTGCGGGGTCGACCGGGCTCACCCAGGATTGATCGGCTTGAGCGCGAGGCCGCCGGGGTAGGCGTAGCTGGTGCTGGCGGATTGGCCGACGACCGTGATGCTGAAGGGTACGGCGCCGGTGGCGATGTTGGTGCCGGGCTCGCAGCCACCCCCGCCGTTGAAGCTGACGACGGCGGACTCGTACTTGGCGGTGACCGGGGTCCAGTCGAGGACCTCGCCGAGGCAGCCGACCGAGACCTGCTGGCCCTTGGCGCGGACCAGCTTGACCTGGTTATCGGTGTACGAGACGTCGACCAGGAACACGTAGTCGGACAGCCACTGTTCGACCGGGACGGCGAGGACCATCGAGGGGTCGCCGGGGCAGTCTTGCAGCTTGGTGGCCTTGCAGCCGTACATGTAGCCGGCGACCAGCACGGGGTGGTTGCTGCTGAGGTCGAAGTCGTCGTTGGAGGTGAACTGGATCAGCTTGCCGGCGGCGAGGTCGTCGTAGCTGGCGCCGATCGAGACGGGCGGGTCGAACTTGAGGTCGGTGCCGTCTTTGCTGGCGACGACGCGCCAGACCATCGGCTCGTTGGCGCGGGGCGGGCTGCGGGCGGCGACGTAGTGTGAGCCCCAGGTGTCGATCGGGAAGATCTGCTCCTCGAGGTGGTCGCAGAAGTCGATGTCAGTGCTCGGGACCTGGCCGCAACTGTGGCCGCCGAACACGGCGACCGGGACGTTGGCGGTGATCTTGCTGGCGCTGAGGTCCTGGCCGGCGGCGGAGACCTGGATGTAGTCGTACTTCTTGAGCGGAGGCAGGATCACGTCAGCGCCGGCGACCAGCGCGGGCATGCCGTTTTGACCGGCGACGGTGTTCACGGTCGAGTTGATCGTGACGATGGTGTTGTCGGCGGTGGCGACGATGACCATCGACGAGCCGGCGCCGAGGCCCTTCTCCCAGGCGAGGTGGTAGTAATCCTTGCCGAGGGTGTGGGTCGGGAGCAGCAAGGAGGCGTCGGTGGTGAAGGCCTTGGCGCCGCCGAGCGGGTTGAACTGGGTGGCGACGATCGGCAGGTCGCTCTGGATGCGAAACGCGCGACCCTTGGCGATGCCGGTGCCGAGGAAGCCGGCGTCGCCGGGATAAAACCCCTTGTCGCCGCCCTGGGTGCCCGACAGCGCGAACACCTCGACCTCGCGCGGGGCGATCATCCCCTCGGCGATCAATTGCTCGTTGCCGCCGTTGCGGTCGAAGATCTGGACCGTGACCGCGACGTCATTGCTGGGGTTCGACAGCGCGACGCCGAACACATAGGCGTCGCGCGGGGGCACGTTGGTCATGTCGACGGCCCAGAAGTCGCAGCCGAGGCTCGAGTCGTTCTTGGTGACGACCTCGCAGGCGGGCAGGCACTCGCCGAACTCACACATGTCCATCGGGCCACACTCGACCGGCGGCAGGTAGGCGGTTCCGGCGGCGTTGCAGGCCTGGAAGCCGCCCTGGCCGTCACACTCGGCCTGGCCGGGGGTACACACGGTCGGATGACAGGCGACCTGGCCGCCGAGGTTGTCGCACGCGGTGCCGGCCTGGCAGGGCTGCGCCACGATGTCAAAGCAAGTGCACGCGCTGATCGTGTCCGCGTCGATGCAGGTCGAGGCCTCGCAGGTGCAGGGCTGACAGTCGCCGAAGCCGTCACAGCCCTCACCGACCGGACAGGACTCCTCGACCCACTTGCCGGCCTTGCAGACCTCGCGCTCATCGACCGCGGTGCACTGCACGGCGCCATCTTCGCAGCCGCTCGAGGTGGTGCTGGTCGGGACCTCGGTGGCGCTCGAGGGGGTGCTCTGGGTCGTGGTGTCGGCGGTCGAATCGGTGGCGGTGACGCTGGTGATGTGCTCGGTGGTGCCGTTGCTGTTGCTGCCCTCGCTTCCGGCTCCCGGGCAGCCGAGCAACAGGGGGGTGAGCAGCGCGCCGCGAAGAAGCGGGGGCGAGAGCGGGGACGACATAGGCGGTCCATGGTGCCGTGGGCCGCAGGAGCGCACAAGTCCGTGACAAATTGATCATGCCTCCACGTGCTCGCCCGGGGTCTCCAACGCGGGCGACGTGGGCTTTTATCGCGGCCACCTGCCACGAAGCGGCATGTAGCACCCGGTCGCGGCGGGCCGGGGTCTGGACGGACCTCCGCTGCTCGCGCACACTGGCGTCCGTGAATTTCGGATCGCGCGGCGCGGCGTACCCGGATCGGGGTGCGTGGCTGTGGGCCGCCATGATGTCGGCGTGCTTGGCGTGCTTGGCGTGCTCGGTGTGCTTGGGATGCGAGGTCGCGTCGGCGCCGGAGATCCCGAACCCTGTGGCGACGGCCGCGACCCCCGAGGCGTGCGTGCCGGCCGAGGCGGTCGATTTCAGTTGGGCGATCGAACCTGTCCCTGAGGACATCTCGCAAGGGGTGGCGTGTGTGCTCGGCGAGGTGGTCGCGGAGGGCAGCGAGCTGCGACTGCCGCTGGACTGCGCGGAGCCCGAGGGCCCGCGCGCGCGGACCTTGTGGGTGGCGGCCACCCCGAACCCGCCGACCGCGGCCCTGCGCGCGGGCCTGGCGGTGCGCCTGTGGGCGATCGAAGCGACGGACGCGGCGGGCGGGGCCGGCAGCTTCGTGCGCCTGGAGACGGCCGGCGGCGGCTTACTGATCGGCGCGGCGCAGGCCGGCGCGCTGCTGCCTCCGGGTGGGAGCGATCCGTGGGTGCCCTTCGTGATCATGCCGGGCGTGAGCGCGTGCATGTCCGAAGAGACAGCCTGCGGGGCGCTGGAGCGGTCGGCCCTCGACCTGCGGCGGGCCGGTGGGGCGCCGAAGATCGTGTACGACGCGAGCTTCGCGGCGGTCGGCGACCGCGGTGAGGCGCAAATTTGGGTGAGCGCGGCGATCGTCGGCGACGCGGCCTGCGTGGGAGCCACCGGCGCGTGGTACAGCGTGGCGCTGATGGCCGCGCGCTGATGTCGGCGCTTTCGCGGTTGACCCCCCGCGCAGGCGAGCGCTACGTTGCCCGCGCATGATCCGGGCCCGGGGCATTCACAAGAGCTTTCGCACCGGCAAGACGGAGCTGCCGGTGCTGCGGGGCGTCGACCTCGAGGTGGCCGACGGCGAGTTCGTGGCGGTGATCGGCCGCTCGGGCTCCGGCAAGAGCACGCTGCTGGGGATCGTCGGCGGCCTCGACACCGACTTCCGCGGCGAGGTCGAGGTCGGCGGCCAGGACCTGCGCAAGCTGTCGGACGCGCGGCTCAGCGCGTACCGCAACACGTCGATCGGCTTCGTGTTCCAGGCGTTTCACCTGCTCGACCATCTCAGTTGCATCGACAACGTCGCGCTGCCGGCGATGTTCGGGCGCGGCGGCGGGCCGGCGGCCATGACCGATGCGGCGGCGCGGGCCCGGGCGCAGGATCTGCTCGAGCGGGTCGGGATCCCGGAGAAGGCCGCGGCGCGCCCGTCGACGCTGTCGGGCGGGCAAAAGCAGCGCCTGGCGATCGCGCGGGCGCTGTTTCATCGGCCGGCGCTGCTGATCGGCGATGAACCGACGGGCAACCTCGACAGCGCGACCGCGGAGGACGTGCTCTCGCTGTTCACGCGGCTGTGTCGCGACGACCGTGTGACGCTCGTGCTGGTCACCCATGACCCGACGATCGCCCGCGCGGCGGACCGCGTGATCGAGATGCGCGATGGACTGATAGCCCCGGCGACGACCGGGCAAGCGCACGCGGAGGTGTCGCCATGAGACCCGCCAAGCTCGCACGCATCGTCGGCGGGAACCTCCGCAACAACGCGGTTCACTTCTTGCTGGCGTCGATCGGGGTGATCGTCGGCATCGCCGCGTTCGCGTTCTTCCTGGCGCTGGGCGCCGGGGTGCGCAGCGTGGTGCTCGGCAAGATCTTCCCGCTCGACCAGCTCGAGGTGATCGCCAAGACGATGAGCCTGGACCTCGGACCGCTCAGCCTGGGCATGGCCAGCGACGTGCTCGACGACGCCAACGCGGAGCGCCTGCGCAAGATCGAGGGCGTCAGCGGGGTGTTCCCGAAGATGAAGTTGACGGTGCCGGCGGTCGGCATCGGCGGGGCGCAGATCATCGGCAATGACCTGCGTACGGAGCTCATCGTCGACGGCATCGACCCGGGCCTGGTCAGCGAGGAGATCGGGCCGAAGTTCCATGACCCGGCCGTGCCGGGCCCGCCCAAGGCGTGCAAGAAGGACGACGAGTGCGGCGGCGAGGAGCACTACTGCGGCCGACCCCGCGAGGGCGGACCCGACACGATCTGCCGCGAGTACGTGCCGGCGCTGGTGTCGAACCACCTCGTCGAGATCTACAACGGCTCGCTGCGCCGCGCCTACAACCTGCCCCGCCTCAACCAGGACTTCCTGCTCGGCGTGAGCATGGAGATGCGGATCGGCGCGTCGATGGTCCAGGCCTCGGCGAAGGACAAGCTGCTCTACGAGCGGGTCCGGCTGGTCGGCTACAGCGACAAGGCGATCACGCTCGGGGTGACGCTGCCGCGCGGCTACGTCGCCGGCTACAACGTCCACTACGGGACCCCGGAGGCGGCGACCCGCTACCACTCGATCATCGTCAAGGTGACGGCCAAGGACCAGGTCGCGGCGGTCGCCAAGGCGATCCAGGACATGGACCTCGAGGTGACCGACAGCGGCGCCGAGCAGGCGGGCATGCTCATCACCGTGTTCGTGCTGGTCTTTAGCCTGCTGAGCACGATCATCGTCGGCATCGCGGCGGTCAACATCATGCACGTGTTCTTCATGCTGGTGTACGAGCGTCAGCGCGAGATCGGGATCATGCGCGCGGTCGGGGCCAGCCGCGGCGACATCCGCCTGATCATCCTCGGCGAGGCGAGCTGCGTCGGACTCGCGGCAGGTACAGTCGGGGTGCTGCTGGCCTACGCGGCCAGCGTCGGCTTCGACGCGGTGTCCGCCAACTACGTGCCGGACTTCCCGTACAAACCCACGACCTACTTCGTGTTCGGCCCGGACCTGGTGGCGCTGGCACTCGCGTTCGCGGCCGGCTTCTGCATCCTCGGGGCGTACCTGCCGGCGCGACGCGCCGCGCGCATGGATCCGGCGGCGGTGCTCACGGGGCGCTAGCGGCGGCTCGGGAGGCTACGCCAGCCCCTCGGCGAACGCGATCGGGGCCAGGCAGGCGTCCGGGATCGCGAATCCGTCGACGAGGTCGAGCGCGGCGCCCTTGATCTCGTGGGACAGGGCCTCGACCTGCTTGCGCACGGCGCGGGCCTTCCAGGGGTCGACGTAGCCATCCTCGACGAACCAGCTCATGTCGGCCGCGAGCCGTGAGAGGGCGAAGAGGTCGCACAGGTGACCGAGCCAGGTTGCGAGCTTCGGGTCGGTGGTGGCGTGTACCCCGGCGTCGAAGGCCTCGAGCACGACGCGCTCGACGTGGGCGTGGGCGAGGGCGACCAACTGCTCCTGCACGGCCATGACGACGGTGTGGCCGTCGGCGCCGCCGTCGAGGCGCTTCTTCATGCGCTGGGCGGCGGTCTGGAGCAGGCGTTGTTCGCGGTAGCGAAACGCGGCGAGCTGGAACTCGCGGTCGCGCAGGTGGGCGGGGTCGGTCATGCGCGTGACGACGGGGTTCTTCTCGCGGACGGCGGTCGCGGCCTGGCGGGCGAGGTGGCGCAGCAGACCGACGACGCGGTTGTCGGCGAACTGGCGGTGGAAGGAGGTCAGTAGACTTCGGGCGACCAGTTGCATGAGCACGGTGTTGTCGCCCTCGAAGGTGGTGAAGATGTCGGCGTCCGCCAACAACATGGGGATGCGGTTGACGGCGAGGTAGCCCTGGCCGCCGCAGCACTCGCGGCAGTCTTGGAGGGTGCGGGTGACGTGCCAACTGGCGTAGGCCTTGAGCCCGGCGGCGAGGGTCTCGACCTCGCGGTCGCCCGACGCGGCGGTGACGTACGCGGTCTGCAAGGCGCGGGTCGCAAAGTGCAGCGCGTAGGTGGTGGCGAGCGCGGGCAGCAGGCGGCGCTGGTGGGTCGGATAGTCGAGGATCGGGGTCTCGGGCGCGTCGGCGGGGCCGAACTGGCGGCGGATGCTGGCGTAGCGGATCGCGATCGTCAGGCCGACCTTGGCGACCGAGACGGCCGCGCTGGCGATCGAGACCCGACCGGCGACGAGCGTGCCGAGCATGGTAAAGAAGCGCCGCGACGGGTTGGCGATCGCGCTCTCGTAGCGGCCGTCGGCGGTGACGGTGGCGAAGCGGTCGAGCATGGCGTCGCGCGGGACCAGGACGCGGTCGAACCACAGGCGCCCGTTGTCGACGCCGTTGAGGCCCATCTTGGGGCCGGCGTCGGCGGCCCGCACACCCGGCGACAGCGCGCCGGAGGCGTCGCGGATCGGGACGAGGAAGGCGTGTACGCCGTGGACCTCGCCGGCGACCTCGAGCTGGGCGAACACGGTGGCCATGTGCGCGTAGGTGGCGGCGCCGCCGATCCAGTCCTTGCGCGCCGAGTCGCGTGGGGTGTGGATCTCGAATTGCTGGGTCGCGGGGTCGTAGCGGGCGGTGGTCTCGAGGTCGGCGACGTTGGACCCGTGGCCGGTCTCACTCATGGCGAAGCAGCCGACGAGCTCGAGCGTCGCGACCGCCGGCAGGTAGCGCTGGCGCTGCTCGGCGTTGCCGAGGTGGAAGATGCTGCCGCCGAACAGACCGAACTGCACGCCGGCCTTGATCAGGAGGCTCAGGTCGCCCAGCGCGAGGGTCTCGAAGCGAGCGACGAAGCCGTTGAGATCGGCGGCGTCGCTGGTGACGCCGGGGAAGGCGAAGCGACCGACGCCGCGCTCGCTGAGCTCGCGTAGCCACGCGTGGCACAGGACCCGCAACTCGGGGGTGGTGAGGTCGTGCGGCGGGCGGTGGTTGGCGAGGAACTCGCGGATGTCGTCACGCGCGGGGGCCTCGGCGCCGTCGAGCAGGCGGCGCAGGGCGTCGACGTCGAGCACGCGGGTCCGGTCGGGTACGGGCGCCGGCGCGGCTGGTAGGAGCACGGCGAGCGGGGTGGCGGTGAGGTCGAGCGCCTCGGCGAGCGCGCGCAGGGCCTGGGTCGTCTGCGGGTCGGCGGCGTCGCCTGCGATCGCCACGCCGAGGTCGGCGAGGGTGCGGACGACCGAACGATCGACGGTCCTCGAGATCTGTCGCAACTGCTCGAGCCAGGCGTGGACGGTCGAGGGTGTCGGCGGCCTGGCGGGGTCGAACCACTCGAGCAGCGCAGCGCGAGCGTCGGGCGCGAGCGCAGGCAGGGCCTCGAGGTGGCTGCGCAGGGCGCTCTGCTCGTCGTCCTCGAGCGAGCCGTCGGCCCAGGCGACGTGGAGCAGCGGCAAGAAGGGCAGCAGGGCCGGGTCCTGTGCGATCGGCGAGCGCGGGTCGATCATCCAGACTTCGTAGCACCGATCCGCCCGAGGGCGCTGGTTTGGCGCGACTCAGAAGCGACCGGACCACAGGAGGCCGGCCTGGCCGGCGCCCGCGTAGGGGGCGACGCGACCCGCCTTGCGTTGCACGAGCAGGCCTGTGAGGGCGCCGGCGATCGTGCCGACGCCGAGTCCGAGGATGACGCTGGGGGCGAGCCGGCGATCGCCGCGAGCCGCGAGCTCGGTGATGGGTCCGGACACGCGGGCGCGCTCGAGGGCGGCGGTGTTGACGGCCATCCATCCGGCGCCCGCAGCAGTGAGCGCGCCGCCGAGGCCGAGCTCGATCCACCAGACTTTTCGTGAGACCGGGTAGAGGCCGGTCACGCTGGTGGCGACCAGGCCGGCGGCGCCGCCGAGCAGGCCGACGCCAGCGGCGGCGCGGTGACTGGGACCGATGACCGCGTCGCCGCAGGCGCTGCGGTACTTGCCCTCGCACGCGTCACCATCCAGGGCGCTGACGTATTGCAGGCGGCCCGTGAGCGTCAAGCCGATGCCGGCCGCGAGCACGGGGGCGGCGGAGATGCCGAGGCCGAGCGCGAGGCGCCTGCGGGTGTCCTGAGGGACCTGTCCTGAAGGACCTGTCGCGGGGGCCAGGTCGTCGCTGCCGGCGGTGAGCTCGAGGGCGACCGTGACGGGGGTATTGGCGGCGACGGTGAAGCTGCGAGCGGCGGCGCGAAAGCCCGGGGCGGTGGCATCGACTCGCCACGCGCCAGGGGTCAGGCGCAGGGCGCAGCTGCTGCGCTGGCTCAGGCAGGTCCACGCGCGCGAGCCGTCGTCGGAGCTCACGCGCAGGATGACCGGCGGGGCGCCGGTGGCGGACACGACGAAGCGGACGTCGTTATGGACGCTGTCGGGGAGGAGCTGCCAGCGCAGGGTCTGCTCCGGGGTCGTCGCGTCGACGGTGAACTCGCGGGTGCTGGCGAGGAAGCCGGGGGCGGTGGCCTCGACCCGCCACAGGCCGGCGGGGAGGCGGGCGCTCGCGGGGGCGGGCGGTGTCTCGGGGGCGGTGGGCGTGGCGAGGTCGAGGGCGACGGAGGCGCGGCGGTTGCCGAAGTTCTCACCGGCTGGCCGGACGATCGCGCGGACGCCCATGCGCCTTGCGAGCTCGGGTCCGATGTCGAGGTGCACCAGATAGTCGGTCTGCGGGTCAGCGGCCGGTGGGTCGGTCGGCGCCGGGGCGACGGGCTCCGCGGCCGACGGCGCGACCGGGGTCGCGTCGGGGGCAGCAGGCTTGGTCGCTGGCGCGGACACCAGCGCGGCCGCGAGGGCGGCCGTACATGCGAGCAGGGGGAGCATCGCCGCGGCATCGTGGCACAGACGCCGAGCCGGGGGCAGGTGCGATCGACGAGGAAGGGCGCGGATCCTCGCGGATACGCGCCACTTTCGGGGCGAAACCGAGACGCCCGTGTGATCTTCGGCGGTGCGTCAGTCCTGGGTGCAGTCGTTCTCGCCCTTGCACTTCAGGTCGCAGGCGTCGCCGACGCAGTTGGCCGAGAAGGTCAGCTTGACGGTGCGACCCGGACCCGGAGACTCGGGCAGGGCGTACTTGACGTCGGCGCCGATGATGTTGCCGGTGGCGTCGCGCGGCTGCACGCGCACGTAGTCGAACACGGCGCCGTCGAGCTCGCGCTCCGGGTCGGAGAGGTAGTGGTAGTTGCCCTCGGTCGGGACGGCGTCGCACGCGAGCACGACGCTGAGCAGCGGGTCGGCGCCGCCGTTCTTGTAGGCGATGATCGCCAGCTCGGTCAGGGGGATCTGCGAGCACATGGTCTGGAAGCCCTCGCCGTCCTTGAGCTCGTAGCGGACAAGCAGCTTGGACGGGGTGGACGCGAGGGTGACGACCGCGGTGGTGGTCTCCTTGCCCTCGAGGACCTCGCCGATCTCGGGCTCCTCGACGACGCCGTTGTCGAGCTTGGGGACGTTGTCGACGACCACGAAGTCGTCAGCGTCGTAGCCCTCGACGTTGATCGCGTAGGTGCCGACCGGGATGTTGTTGAAGATCGCCTTGCCCTCGGCGCAGGGGACCGAGGCCGACTCGACCTCGACATCCTCGGCGTCGCCGGCCTTGACCTCGAGCAGCGTGACCTTGACGTCGACGACGTTCTTGAGCGAGCACTCGATGCCGGCGCCGATCTCGAAGGGGACGATGAGGTCGCCGACCGGGTCCGGCTGGTTACAGGCCGTAAAAGCGAAGGCGCCAGTAAGGACGGAGAGGGAACAGGCGGAGGTGACGAGCTGCTTGATATTCATGGAAGGTCCTTGAGCGGGCGGCAGGGACGCGGCGGGCCCCGGCGATGTTCACGGGCGACGGCGCTGGGCGGTCACCCGGGCGAAGAGATAACCGAGGCGGGGGCCGCGGGCCAAGTTTCGGCCGTCCGCGGGCCTGTGCCGGGTCTGGCGCGCGCGTGTGCCTTTAGTCGCGGATGTACTCGCGCGCGCTGCCGCGGGCGCCCCGGTCGCTGAGCACATGGAACACCCGCAGGCGCTTGAGGGTGATCGGCGAGAGCTGCCCGAGCGGGACGTGGACGATCTTCCGGTCCATGCGCTGGGCGAGCTGGCGCAGGCTCTGGCGGGGCGGAGCGGGCGCGACGTAGACGACCATACGCTCGGGGGTGTGGTCGAGGGCGGCCAGCAGCAGGCGCTCGGCCTTGCTGCGGGCGTCGCGATAAAACGGGTCCTCCCACACGCCGAACATGGTGCCCGGGGGGCGGTTGAGCAAAAATCCGCCGTACAGGGCGCGGCCGATGCCGGGGCCGACGGCTTGCTCGAAGGGGTCTGTGGAGTAGAGGGCCATGTCGCCCTCCTCGGCGTGCTCGCCCTGCCAGGTCATGTGCCAGGGGAATTTCGGGTCCTCGGCGGTCAGTGGTTCGTCCTCGAAGATGACGACCACGGCGCCGGGCTTGCCCTTGATCGCCAGCTCGCGGCGCACGTAGAGGGTGCCGGAGTGCCAGTTGCGCACGGTCTCGCGGATGTCGATGCCGTCGTAAAAATTGGTGGTGAACGGCTCGACGACGGTCTGCGAGGCGGTCAGGACCCGCTCGGTGCGCTTGCGGAGGAACGCGCCGTAGTGCTCGAGCGCGAGGTCCTCGGGCGGGTAAGAGCACATGCTGTCGCCGTCGAACTGCTCGGCCCACTCGCCCTGGCGCTTCTCTTTGGGGCGGGGCTTGATGACACGCATGAGGCGATGGCGCCGCTGCAGGGTCTTCGGGTGGAAGCGGATCGTGCGGACGCGGTCATGGAGGTCGCGCAGGCTCAGGTCGAGCGGGGCGAACTCCGGGCGGGTGGTTTGCCAGGGGTAGTGGGTGGCGACCTCCCAGACCTCGTGGGCATAGTTGTCGTCGGCGAAGCCGCGGGCGGCGATCACAAGCTGGTAGAGGTCGGGGCCGAGGCCGCCCTCGAGGAAGGCGTAGCGGCAGGCGTAGCGCAGCAGTTGCAACAGGCTGCCGGGGCGCAGGGCCTCGCCAGTGCGCTCCAGGTGGGTCTTGCGGGCCACCTGGCACATCGAGAGCAGCAGGCCCATGCGACCGGTGGCGCGCGGTCGGTCCTCGGTGGGCTCGGGCGGCGCGGCGGTGCGAAACGGGTCGATCTTCGGGGCCTGGCGGGCGCGGGTGAACAGGTCGACGACGGTGGCCGCGTGCGCGGGTCCCTGGGCCGAGGGCGGGGCGGTGCCGCGGCTGCGCTCGTAGGCGGCGTTGACGAAGGGCAGCTCGGCGAGCACCTCGCGGCTGGCGGACTCGCTGAGGTGGTGTACGCGTACGCCATCGCGTTTGACCCGACGCAGCGGGGTGACGGGCCCGCGGCCGTCGACGAGCAGGCCGCGCAGTTGGTCGACGACGCCGCGGGCGTGGTGCAGGCCGCAGACCACGAGCACGACCGGGTCGGGTTGATCTCGATGATCTCGATGATCTCGATGATCTCGATGATCTCGATGATCTCGATGATCTCGATGACCGGCGCGGACCAGGGCGGCGACGTTGTGGGCGATCGTCTGCTCGCGGGCGTCGTCCTCCGGGACGCGGGGGTTGTGCGCGGCGCACTCGAGCGCGGTCTGGAGGAACACGCGGGCGCCGACCGACTCGGCCGCGAGGGCGTCGGGCAGGCGGTCGCGGACCTGGGGGTAGTGGTCGACGTCGCGGTCGACCAGGTGCACGGGGATGCCGAGCTCGAGGCCGCGGCGCACGGTCTCGACCAGCGCGTCGGCGGGTTCGACGGGCAGGTAGACCGGGCGCCCGCTGGCGTCGGCGTACTCGACGACGCTGAGCAGCGGGAGGCGGCCGACGGCCCGGCGAAACGCGTCGCCGACGCTCTCGGGCAGCTCGACGGCGAGGGCGGCCGGGGTCAGCTTCTCGATCGCCTTGCGGACCATCCAGGCGAACTCGAGGCGGCCGTGGAGGATCGGCAGCACGACCGCGCCGGGCAGCAGGAGGCCGAGCTCGGCGAGCTCGTCGCGGCTGAGGCTGAGCGGGTCCGGCCAGGCCGGGCGGTAGGTCGGTGCTGTCTCTTCGGACATGTCAGCGCTTGAACGGCGACGACGGCGGCGGCGGCGGCCCCGAGGCGGGGTCGATCGGGACCTCGCCGGGCAGGAACTCGAGCGCCTCCTCGCCGAGGATCTGGAGGGTCGCGTGGCGCACGTGCTTCTTGATGTCGAGGCCGCCGCGCTCGCTGGCGCCGAGCTTCATGGCGTAGCGGGCGATGTTGATGCCGTCGCGCACGGTGAAGGCCTGGTCGTCCTCGTGGGCGCGTTGCAGGAACACCGAGAGGTAGTGCAGGATCCGCGACTGGGCAAAGGGCAAGTTGGCCTGCAAGATCGCGAGCTCCTCGTCGCGCTCGGGGAAGTCGATGAGGATCTGCGGCTGGAGGCGGCTGTGGATGTACTCGGGGATGTCGAAGGTGCTCGAGTCGTCGTTCATGGTGGCGCACACGCGAAACTGCTTGTGCGCGGCGATCTTGATGCCGGCGACGATCGACTCGACGTAGCGGCGACGGTCGAGCAGCGGGGCGAGCGAGGCCCAGCTCTTCTCGCTCATGCGGTTGCCCTCGTCGAGGACGCACACGCCGCCGGTGATCATGGCGCTGACGAGCGGGCTGGCGATGTAGCGCAGCTTTTGTCCGTCGGCGATCACAGGGGTGACGAGCAGGTCCTCCGGGCGCGTGTCCATGGTCGCCTGGAACACGTAGAGCGGGAGGCCGAGCGACTTGGCGGCGGCGGCGGCGAGGGTGGTCTTGCCGACGCCGGGTTTGCCGACGAGGCGCGGCGAGAGCGGGAGGTCGGTCTCGTCGAGCAGCATCCAACAGGCGAGCAGTTGGCGCTTGAGTTCAGGGCGCCCGACCCACTCCCAGTCGAGCGCATCGGGCGGGGTGAGGCGCAGCTCGACGCCCTGGATCACGACAGAGTCCATGGCTCGCGGGTATAACAGGGGCCACGGCGGGCCCGCGAGAAAACTCCAGGCCTTGGGTTCGTTTAGGACTTTTTGGCCTGGGTCGTGCGTGGGTCCATCCTCAGGGCCCGCGGGGAGCGCGCTGCGATCATGAAGTTGACATCGCGGGTGAGTCGGTCTGAATAAAGCACCCTTCATGGGGTCTAGCAGCCCGCGGGCCGCTCGGGCCCGGACCGGAGCCACCGCATGCGTCACCGCCTCGTCCTCGCCACCCTCGCCTGCCTCTTCTTCGGGCAGCCTGCGGCCGCCGACGCGGACTATCCGATCTCGCTGCCGCCGCTGCCGGGCGAGGAGTCGGCGGGCGAGCCGGACCTTGGCGACCCATCACCGAGCTCGGAGCCGGTCGAGAGCGAGGCCGACGAGGATGAGGACCAGCAGCAGGTCGACACGCGCGAGCTCAAGCCGGTCGCGCAGCCGAAGGTGGCGCCGAAGAAGTCGAAGCCGAGCAAGCCGAAGCCGGAGAAGCCGGCGAAGGTCAAGGGCGACGCGGCCTGCGACTTTCGCATGCCGGTGTATGAGCACGAGGTGATCGAGGGAGAGATCGTCAGCAGTATCGCGGCGCGCTACGGCGTGCGCGTCGGCGCGATCAAGAAGCTCAACCCGCGGCTCGAGATCAACAAGGTGCGGGCCGGGCAGAAGATCAAGGTGTGCCCCGACATCGCGCCGCGGCTGCGCGAGGAGTTCACCTACGCGGTCAAGAATGGCGACAACCTGTCGAAGATCGGCGAGAAGTACGGTCTGCTGGCGAAGGAGATCGTCCGGATGCAGCACGGCAAGCTGCGCCGCCGGCTCGACGTCAACATGAACGACCTCAAGCTCGGCGACGAGCTGACGCTGGTGGTCGACCGGGGGGTATTGCCGGAGTACGCGCCGAAGAAGGACGCGGACCGAGGCACGCTCAAGGTCGGGGTCGTGCTCGAGCAGGGCAAGGGTTACTTCATCAAGCGCCCGCACCTGGCCTACGGGACAGCCCGCACGGTCAAGACGATCAAGGCGGCGCTGTCGCGGTATAAGCAGAGCAAGGCCGGCAAGGGCGGGCCGCAGGTGCACGTCGGGGACATCAGCGCTCGCGGCGGCGGGCCGCTCAAGGGCCACATGTCGCACCAGAAGGGCATCGATGTCGACATCGGTCTGGTGCTCAAGGGCGAGGACGCCAACGAGACCCGGTTTCGCACCGGCCGCGCCGACAACCTCGACATCGCGCGCACCTGGGCGCTGCTCAAGGGCTTCGTCGACAGCGAGGACGTGACGGCGGTGTTCCTCGACTATGGGCTGCAGAAGCTGCTCTACGAGCACGCGAAGAAGCAGAAGGTCAGCGAGAGCACGCTCGACGTGCTGTTCCAGTACCCGCGCGGCAAGGGCCGCTACTTCGGGATCATTCGCCACTGGAAGGGCCACAAGGACCACTTCCACGTGCGCTTCCGGAAGTAGCGCATAGCGACGCGCCACTGTCGATATGTGAATGTCGTGGCCGCTTGAATGCGACACCGATCAAGCGCGGCGCAGGGGGATGCGAAGCTCGCCGACGACGAGGGTGGCGTCGTCGGCTTCACCCACGATGAAGGCGCTGAGATCCATCGCGGCGGTGTTGCCGAGGCGCACGGGGATCGGGCGGCCGGTGGGTTGTGAGGGGGCGGTGCAGCGCAGGCCCTCGTCGTCGGCGTGGACGGTGGTGGGGTCGAGGGGGACGGTGCGGCCGTCGTCGAGGCGCAGGGTCAGGCCGCCGCTTGGGTCCGCGAGCACGCCGGTGGCGCGCAGCGGGCAGTCGTCGACCGTGAGGTAACACCACTGGTTGCCGACCTGAAGGGTCGGCTCACCGGCGTCGTTGTGGTCGAGGCCGGCGAGGAAGGCGGCGCGGACGCGGGGATGGGTGACGGGGTCGTCGCCCATGAAGAACTGGCCGGTACGGTCGAGGCGGAGCGGGATGCCGCGGCGCAGGCGTTCGAGGGTTTCGGGGTCGAGGGCCTCGGTCATGGTCCCGAGTGTAAGCCGGGTTTGCGGAGCGCGCGCGCCAGCGGGGGGCCTTGTGCGGGGGCGACACGCTGTTATAACCCGCGCCCGTGAGTCTGGTCGTCTTCGAGGGAGTGTCGCTGGGCTTCGGGCTCAAGACGATCGTCGCGGACCTCAACCTGCGGATCGGGGCGAGCGATAGGATCGGGCTGATCGGGCCGAATGGTTCGGGCAAGACCTCGCTGCTGCGGATGCTGGCCGGGCAGCAGAGCTTTGATAAGGGCGCGCTGCGGTTCGCTCGTGGGGTGCGGGTCGGGTACCTGGCGCAGGACCTGGTGGTCGAGGGCGGGCAGACACTGAGCAACTTCGTGGTCAACAGCGTGCCGGGGCGGGCCGAGCTCGACCAACTTCTGGCGGAGGTGGAGGCCGACCTCGAGGCTGCGCAGGCGGCGGCCGACGCGAGCCCGGGCGAGGCAGAACACGAGCGGCTGATGGAGGTGGCGGAGCGACTGGCGGAGGTACACGAGCGCATCGGCCACTTCGACGCGCACTTCACGGAGCACGAGGCGCTGCGGATCCTCGCGGGGCTGGGGTTCCTGGCGACGGACGCGACCCGGGACCTCGGCGAGTTCTCGGGCGGGTGGAAGATGCGGGCGGTGCTGGCGGCGCTGCTGTTCCAGCAGCCGGACCTGCTGCTCCTCGATGAGCCGACCAACCATCTCGACATGCCGTCGGTGGCGTGGTTCGCGGCGTACCTCAAGCGTTATCAGCGGGCCTTCGTGCTGGTGTCGCACGACCGCGAGTTCCTCAACGAGCAGATCGGGCGGGTCGTGAGCTTCGAGCCGGAGGGCGTGCGGCAGTTCACGGGCAACTACGAGGGCTACGTCAAGCAGCGGGTCGAGGAGGAGGTGCTGCTCGAGAACCGGGCCAAGAACCTGGCGCGTGAGCGCGAGAAGGCGGAGCAGTTCATCGAGCGCTTCCGGGCCCAGGCGAGCAAGGCGTCGGGGGTGCAGAGCCGGGTCAAGGCGCTGGAGAAGATGGAGGACGTCAAGACCTTCGTCCGTCGCCAGGTGATGCGCTTCGAGTTCCCGGCGTGTGACCGGGCGGGCGACACGGTGCTGCGGGTCGAGGGGCTGCGCAAGGCGTACGGCGAGCACGTGGTGCTCGACAACGTCGAGTTGACGGTCCGGCGCGGCGAGAAGATCGGGATCATCGGGGTCAACGGGGCCGGCAAGACGACGCTGCTGCGGGCGATCGCGGGCGAGATCCCGATCGAGGCCGGCGGGATCAACTTCGGGAACCGGGTCAAGGTCGGGTACTATGCGCAGCACCACGCGGACACGCTGCGGCAAGACCGGACGCTGTTCGAGGAGGTGTCGGCGCAGGCGCCGAGCGCCGGGCAGACGCGGGTGCGCAGCGTGCTCGGGGCATTTTTGTTTAGCGGCGACGACGTCGACAAGCAGATCCGGGTGCTGTCGGGCGGCGAGCGGGCCCGGGTCGCGCTGGCGCGGCTGCTGATCAGTCCCGGCAACGTGATGTTGATGGACGAGCCGACCAACCACCTCGACCTCGACTCGAGCGAGAGCCTGGCGGAGTCGCTGCGCGGCTACGACGGTACGCTGCTGTTCGTCAGCCACAACCGCAGCTTCGTGCGCAAGCTGGCGACGCGGATCTGGGACGTCAGCGGCGGCAAGGTCGAGACCTACCCGGGCACGCTCGACGAGTACATGGAGAGCATGCGGCGCCGACGTGACGGCGAGCCCGAGGCGAAGGGGGAGAAGGCGCTACAAGCCGCGCGTCCGACCCACGTCAGCGTGGCACCGGTGAAGGGCGCGGCGAAGGTGGCAGCGCCGCCAGAGCCCGCGCGCGGCAAGCAGGACCGCCGCCGCGAGGCCGAGCTGCGCAATGAACGTAACAAGGTGCTGGGGCCGCTAAAGAAGAAGGTCGCCGAGATGGAGGCGCGGATCGCTGGCCTCGAGGGCGAGCAGAAGCAGCGAAGCGCAGCGCTGGCGGACCCGGCGACCTACGCGGACGATAAACTGCGCGCGAAGCTGCTGAGCGGGTATCAGAGCGACGCGGACAAGCTCGAGGAGCTGACGCGGCGCTGGGAGATCGCGGTCGCGGAGCTCGAGCAGCTCGAGGCGGACCTCAAGAGCGAGGGGTGAGGCGCGAGGGCTGGCCGTAGAGGCCGCCGGTCGACGCGGCCCCTGTGATACCCTGGCGCCCCATGCTTCTCTTCGATAGCCTGCGTCAGACGCTCGACAGGAACTCCCATAGTGTAGTTTTTATCATCGGCACGGGCGTCAGTGCCGGCGCGCTCGACGGCAGCCCTCGGGCATCCCTTGGCACCTGGAAGGGACTGCTTACTGATGGCTTGGAGCGTATCCATGGGCTGGGTCTCATCAATGACGAGCTGCGATCCCACTATCTGCAGCAGCTCGAGTTCACCGATGACCTTGTGGGCGTCGCCAATGTCCTCTACAAACGCCTTGGTGCTCCAGACGGCGGTGAGTACAGCCGCTGGCTCCGAGAGACGGCTGGCAGCTTTCACAAGGACATTCGCGTCCGCGCCGTTCTTGATGCACTGGCGGTGCATCAGGGGCGTGGGGTCATGCTGGCGACGACGAACTATGATCACCTTCTTGAGGCGGTGACAGATCTCAAGCCTGCTACTTGGCGTCGCCCTGCCGATGTCGAGCGGGCCATCTCGGGTGAAGAGCCCCGTATTCTCCACCTTCATGGCTCCTGGGTTGATCCTGATTCGGTCGTTCTTGGTACTCACTCCTACCTCGAAGTTGTCAAGGATCCGCACGCACAGGCCGTGCTTACTGCCCTCCGTACCAGCCGTACCTTCGTCTTTATTGGATGTGGCGCTGGTCTGCACGACCCTAACATTGGTGCATTTCTCAAATGGACCGGTGAGGCGTTCGCACGCTCCGAGGGCCGCCACTTCCGCCTTTGCTTGCAAAAGGACGTGGAAGCCATCCGTAGGGAACATCCAGCAGGGCAACGGATCTACCCGCTTGTTTATGGCTCTACCCATGCGGATCTCGCTCCTTTCCTGATCTCGCTCCTGCCCCCGAGCGTGAGGACGGACGGCGCGGAGAGGCCCCCCGGGGACGTCATGGCGGTGGCGACGAATTCGGCAAAGCCGGATGAGCGCGATCAGCCTCGGACACCAAGCGGATCGACTATGAAGGTCGCTTTAGACCCGGCGTCGACCATGGATCCGTTCGATGACGGGAAGGGTGACGACGCCGACGCGTTAATTGACGATCTTGGGTCGCTGCTCGCCAGTGCAGCCGTGGACTTTGTTCGCCCAATCGTGAGGATTACTGGTTTGCCGGAGGAGACCGTCCGCGCTCGCCTCGAGAGTGCAAATGACCGATCGGTGAAAGATCTTTTCAAGACTGCATGGCCCAACGATGAGGCGCTCGGCGACTACACCGTGGCACAAGTTCGTCGGTGGCAACTCACCGGCGCGGTAGCTCGATTCCTCGGCCTTCCATATTCGGATGTCCAGGGGCGCTTGGCCGAGGGCCCCGGGCAAACCAAGGTCCGGCGATTGTTTTCACGACGCTGGCCGAAAGTTCAGGAGGCCGACGAAGTCGACAGCGAGGCAGAGGCAGACGGTGAAGAGGCTAGTACATTTGAGGATATCGAGGTCAAGAATTTAAAATTCATTCGCAGGCACGATCTGGCCGGCCTTATCGCCGAGATCACCGGACAGGCGCAGTCCTGGGTAGAGCAGCAGTTGAAGAAGGTTCATGGTAGGACGCTCGTCTTGAAGGCGTTTCGGGACCATTGGCCCGACAGCGCTGCCTTGGGTTCTTTTACGGCAGCCTCGTGCATTCGCCTTGGACTCGTCGTTCGAGTGGCCAGCATTCTCGACCGATCTCCCGCGAATATTCAGATGCGTCTGGAGGGCGTCCCCGGGCAGACCAAGTTACGCACAGTGTTTAATCAAGAGTGGCCCGGAAACTGATGGACCAAGGAAGAACCAGATGGCGCGACTGAGCCTTGCCGCGGGCAGCGGCTCAGAGTGCATCTCGATGGGATCCCCCGCGAGAGCCAGGCGGGGTCACTTCTTGAGGCGGGCGAGCTGCGAGGTGGCGTCGCGGGCGTAGCGGCCGGTCGGGGCGAGCTCGAGGTACTTCTCGTAGGCCGTGATGGCGCCGGGCTCGTCCTTGTTGTTCTGGCGCAGCACGCCGAGGGTCAGCCAGCAGTCGGCGAGCTTGGCGTCGACGGCGACGCAGCGCTCGGCGGTCGTCTGGGCCTCGGCGAGCTTCTCCTGCTCGAGCTGGACCTGGGCGGTCAGCAGCAGGACCTCGGGGTGGTCGGGGGCCTGGGTGGCGAGGGTGGCGAGCGCCTCGGCGGCGGGCTTGAGCTTGCCGGCGGTGTAGGCGGCGCGGGCCTTCGCCAGCGCTTCGGTGAAGGTGGCGTCGAGCGGGGCGGCCGGGGTGACGGGGGTGACGGGGACGACCGGATTGACCTCGGGCGCGACGGGCACCGGGGTGACGGGCTCGGGCGGGGCGACCGGGAGGGGCTCGGGCGGCGCCTTGGTGTCGGCCGCGCTGTCGACGACCGCGACGTCGTCGGTCGGGGTCGGCGTCTCGGGCGGGAACAGGCGGTCGCGAAAGAGCACCAGGGCGACCAGCGCGACCCCGCCGACGACCGCACCGATCAGGGGCCACGGCGGCGGCGGGGGGGCGGCGGCGCTGCGGCTCATGAACGGGTCGTCGTCGCCCTCGGGGCCGGCCTCGTCGAGCGGTAGCTCGTCGCCGCCGCCGAGGAAGGCGCGCTCGAGGTCGTCCATGCGCGAGGCCGGCGGGCGCGGGGGAGCGTCGGGGGACAGGTGCGAGAGGCCGGGCAGACCTGCCCCCGGGGACAGGTTCGAGGGGCCCGGGAGACCTGTCCCCAAGGACAGGTGCGCGAGCCCGCTGGTCTCCGGGGCGTGCACGGCCGGGGCAGGCGCGTGGCCGTGCGTGGTGAGGCCGGGGCCCATGTTCGGCATGCTCGGCATGCTCGGCATGCTCGGCATGCTCGGCATGCTCGGCATGCTCGGCATGCTCGGCATGCTCGGCATGTTCGGCGTGCTCGGCGTGATCGGCATGTTCGGCATGATCGGCATGTTCGGCGTGAGGTCGGGTCCTGTCGCGGCGCCGGGGTTTTGCGGCAGCGGAGCGTGGCGGCCGGAGTCATTGGTGGGGTCGAAGAACTGCCGCACGGGCAGGCCCTTCATCGTGCCGCTCATGCTGTCCTGCCCGGGCGGCGTGGCGACGGCGGGCGGCGGGGCCCAGGCGTCGGTGCCGGGCGCGGCGGGGCCGGCGGCGGCGACCGGTGCGATGGCGACGGGGGAACGCGCGTCGGAGTCGGGGCGCCGGGAGGGATCGAGCCACTCGCCGCAGTAGCGACACTTGGCGGCGACGCTCTGGATCTGTTCGCCGCAAAATGGGCAGGGCTTCTGCATCGCGGGAAGCCTACATGAATCCCCGGAAGTCTCGCCAGATCCCTGCACACCCGGAGGATCTCCGGGCCGCGGCGCGGGAG
>Ga0105046_10001861_pt1 | contig 32854 bp, 25 predicted proteins | sample MAT03_FD_78385 | JGI IMG/M metagenome (GOLD analysis project Ga0105046, IMG submission 78385) | Freshwater microbial communities from Lake Fryxell liftoff mats and glacier meltwater in Antarctica - MAT-03 (megahit assembly) | ecosystem: Environmental > Aquatic > Freshwater > Ice > Liftoff...
CGAGGGCAGTGAGCCGTCCATAACCTGAAATGGAGTAATGGATAATGGTGCATTATCGGCATTGAAATTTAGCAAATTAATAGTGGTCTTTTCGACAGAATCCTTATATCCTATGAGCCATTGAAAGTCTCTCTTCGCATCAGGTGTCTGAGCTGATATCATTATTGCAGAGAACAGGGTAATAATAACTAGCAAGTTGCGCATGTTATACCTCATTGAAAAAAATGAAAGCCCTCGTTGCCTAAAAATGCAACGAGGGCAGTATGCAATATAGGGCTTTTATTTTTGTATGATGAGTCGTTTAGAAAGTCTGGTACCCGTTTTATCGTTGGTGGTACATTCAAGGATATAAACTCCTGCTAAAAGCCCTGTTACGTTGGTTCTGTTATAAGAAGTCCCACGCCAACAGCTGCGGCCACTTAAGTCGAATATTTCCAAATCCTGATCATCAATCCCCGTACCTAATGCTGCTTTTTGTCCAGGATATGGAGCATACTCCCACCCTTGAAAAAGGGTGTTCACTTTGCTCCGGAAAAAGTATTCGTTTTTGTCCTGATTTGGGTGTTCACTTTCACCGGATGTTAGTGTTGAATTGCAAAAGACGTATTCTACAAAGTTAAAACGCGATCTGCTCGTTAGGGTCTGCGACCCGGAACGTACCGTTTTCAAGTTTTTAACTTGTGCTGTTTTATAAGCGGATGATTTTCAAAAGTCAGAGACTTGAAAACAGCACGTGGCGCGTCACAGACGCTAACGAGCGCGGCGTTTTTTATGGTTTGAACCTTGCCGCCAGCACGGGGCCGTCGGGTGTAAATTTTTTAGACATTCAAGTAAATTTTAATAATGATCCCTGTAGAATTGGTTTAATGCCGAGTTAAATTCATATAAATAAAAAGCACAAAGGCAAATGTTTAATACAAAACAAAAAGCAGTTTAAGGCTTAAAATTATTTCCTATATCAAAACCCAAAAAAACCCGGCCGCCAGAAACATTTCAAAAAACCGGCATCAAAGTGTGGGAAAAGCGTTATAGCGAAGGGAAAAGGTGCTATCACCGGCCTTCCTACTCTGCCCCCGGCAGCCAAGATTTTTAATGATGAATGATGAATGATGAATGATGAATGATGAATGATGAATGATGAATGATGAATATACTTGATCTTCATAGACTTAGCATTCCGTTCAACATTTTATTCATCATTCATCATTCATCATTCATCATTCATCATTCATCATTCATCATTCATCATTCATCATTCATAACTCATCATTCATAACTCATCATTCATAACTCATCATTACGCAGAACACGCCTCACAATCCGGATTATCAATACTACATATCTTCCCTTCCACCTGCGACATTTCCAGCGCCGACATCATAACCGGCGGCGGCGGCGCGGTGCTCACTGTGGCGCTCACCGTTGCTTCACTCATGATCTTATTCGCCACGAACTTCTGCTGGTGCTTCTTGCCCAGCGTGAACTTGATCGGGTCCGTCGCCGCTTTCGAGCGAAGGTAGTACATGCCTGTTTTCAGGCCTTTCTGCCAGGCATAGAAGTGCATGGACGACAGTTTGGCAAACGTCGGCGCTTCCATGAACAGGTTGAGCGACTGGCTTTGGCAGATGTAGACGCCGCGGTCGGCCGACATGTCGATGATCACCTTCTGGCTGATCTCGTAGGCGGTTTTGTACAGGTCGCGGATCTCGGCGGGTATGTCTTCGATGCCCATGACGGAGCCGTTGGCGGCCATGATGGCTTCGCGCATCTCCTCGTTCCAGAGGCCCAGGCGGATGAGGTCGCGCATGAGGTGTTTGTTCACCACGATGTGTTCGCCGGCGAGGGTGCGGCGGGTGTAGAGGTTCGAGGTGTAAGGTTCGAAACACTCGTTGTTGCCGAGTATCTGGCTGGTGCTGGCCGTGGGCATGGGCGCCACCAGCAGGGAATTGCGGATGCCGGTTTTTATGATGCGTTGGCGCAGGCTGTCCCAGTCCCAGCGTTTGGAGGGCTTTTCACCCCAGAGGTCGAACTGGAACTGTCCTTTGCTCATCGGCGAGCCAGGGAAGGTTTCGTAGGCGCCGTGTTTTTCGGCCAGGTTGCAGCTTTCGGTGAGGGCCGCGAAGTAGATGGTCTCGAAAATGTCCTTGTTCAGTTGTTTCGCTTCGGGCGAATCGAAGGCGTAGCGCATCAGGATAAAGGCGTCGGCCAGGCCCTGCACGCCCAGCCCGATGGGACGGTGGCGCATGTTCGAGCGCTCGGCTTCGGGGATCGGGTAGTAGTTCACGTCGATCACCTTGTTCAGGTTGCGGGTGGCCACCTGGGTGATCTCGTATAACTTCTCGAAGTTGTAGACGCCGTTTTCCACGAATTTGGGCAGCGCGATCGAGGCGAGGTTGCACACCGCCACTTCGTCCGCCGAGGTGTATTCGAGGATTTCGGTACAGAGGTTGCTGGAGCGAATGGTGCCGAGGTTCTGCTGGTTGCTTTTTTTGTTGGCCGCGTCTTTGTACAAAATATACGGCGTACCCGTTTCCACCTGGCTTTCCAGCACAGCGTTCCACAAATCCCTGGCTTTCACTGTTTTGCGCTGGCGGCCTTCCTGCTCGTATTTGTGGTAGAGGGCTTCGAATTCGCCACCATATACGTCGAACAAGCCGGAGGCTTCGTTCGGATCGAACAGCGACCAGTCGGCGTCGGCTTTAACGCGTTCCATGAACAGGTCGGAAATCCACATGGCGTAGAAGAGGTCGCGGGCGCGCATTTCCTCCTTGCCGTGGTTCTTTTTCAGTTCCAGGAATTCGAAAATATCGGCATGCCAGGGTTCCAGGTACACCGCGAAAGCGCCTTTGCGTTTGCCGCCGCCCTGGTCCACGTAGCGGGCCGCGTCGTTGAACACGCGCAGCATCGGGATAATGCCGTTGGACGTCCCGCCGGTGCCCTTGATGTAGGAACCCGTGGCGCGAATGTTGTGGATGCTCAGGCCGATGCCGCCGGCGCTCTGGCTGATGAGGGCGCAGCGGGAAAGGGTTTCAAAAATGCCTTTTATGGAATCATCAGTCATGCTCAGAAGAAAACACGATGACAATTGAGGCTTCGGCGTGCCCGCATTAAACAAGGTCGGCGTAGCGTGAATAAACCAGCGCTCCGACATCAGATTGTACGTCTCAATCGCCGCGTCGATGTTTTCGCCGTGGATACCCACGGCTACGCGCATAAAGAGGTGTTGCGGTCGTTCCGCCACTTTGCCATTCATGCGCAAGAGGTAGGAGCGCTCGAGGGTTTTGAAACCGAAATAATCGAAATCGAAATCGCGGTCGAAAATGAGGGCGCTGTCGAGGCGTTCCTTGTTCTTTTGTACGATTTTGAACACCTCGTCGCTGATGAGACCCGCGCGGTCGCCGCTTTTGGGGTCGATATAGTGGTAGAGTTCGGTGATGACCTTATGAAAGGACTTTTCCGTCTCTTTGTGCAGGTTGCTCACGGCGATACGGGCGGCCAGCAGGGCATAATCCGGGTGAATGGTGGCCATGGTGGCGGCCGTTTCGGCGGCTAAGTTGTCCAGCTCCACCGTGGTGACGCTGTCGTACAGGCCCATAATGACCTTTTTGGATACCTCGATCAGGTTGACGTAGTTGGTATCGAGGTTGTAGGTGAGTTTGCGGAGGCGCGCCGTAATTTTATCGAAGGACACTTCTTCGCGGCGACCAGAACGTTTGATTACTTGCATGGTAGTAATGTTGTGTAAGGATTCGGTTTCTCTTGTATGTTTCGGTTAAAGGATGATGCGGGATTAGGTACGAATGATTCCAGTCCGGATGCGCCTTCAACGGCGAACCTTTCCCGGACAACGAGTGCCTGACAGGGCTTGCCTGCAAGGCGATATCAATTTGTCATAGAGGGACTGGATGCTACAAACGCGGCGGGATGACGCTTTTTCCTGTGGGGGATTAAGCGAAAGCGAAAGTAGCGATTTTTGGGCAGACGGCAAAGGAAGTTTTCAACACAATGTTGATAATTTTCGTAAGTTGTTGATTTACAATTAGTATTTTAAATTAAAATATTTATCAACAATGTTGATAACTTGTGTTAGCCTTTTTTATGGTTGGAAAATGGCGGGTGTAATTTTAGATCGATATTGTCTTTTGACTACCCCCTACCCCCTGAAGGGGAGTCGATCCGAAGAATGCATGCATTGGCTAAACGCAATTGATTCAATACGTTCTTCGCATCGACTCCTCTTTAGAGGTAGGGGGTGACCAAAGGAGGATAGTGATCTCAAATTACTTCCCCCACAAACTCCCCGCGTCATACACCGTATTCACGCCCTGCTGATACACCACGTAATTGAACCCCGGGTGGATACTATACGCCCCATACCGGCCATTTTTATCCAGCGCGATAAAGCCCACCTGGGCCTCCTTGCATTGTTCGGGGTATTTGGCTGCAATGCGTTTAACCGCTATTTCCGCCGCTTTTTGTGGATGCGCGCCACGCCGCATTTCTTCCACGACGAGGAAACTGCCGAGGCTACGCAACACCAGTTCGCCCAGGCCGGTGGATGCTGCCGCGCCCACTTCATTGTCGGAAAACATACCGGCGCCGATGATTGGGCTATCCCCCACCCGACCACGCATTTTGAAGGCAAGGCCGCTGGTGGTGCAAGCCCCGGCAATACGCTGCTGCGCGTCAACAGCCACCATGCCGATGGTGTCGTGCCGCTCGATGTTGATCACGGGTTTGTATTCCGATTTTTTTTGCCATTCTTCCCAGGCCTTGCGGGCCGTGTCGGTCAGCAGGTTTTCTTTGGGGAAACCTTCGCTCAGGGCAAATTGCAGGGCGCCCTCTCCGGCCAGCATCACGTGGGGCGTTTTTTCCATCACCCGGCGCGCGACGCTGATCGGGTGCATGATGTGTTCCAAAAACGAGACCGAGCCGGCCATCCCGAATTCGTCCATGATACAGGCGTCGAGGGTTACGTGTCCGTCGCGGTCGGGAAAGCCGCCGTAGCCGACACTGGTGTCTTTGGGGTCGGCCTCCGGAATGCGCACGCCCGCTTCCACCGCATCGAGGGCACGGCCGCCTGCACGGAGCACTTCCCAGGCAGCCTCGTTGGCCTTGCGGTTATCCCAGGTGGCGATTACCACCGGGAAAGCGTTTTTGTTCGGTTTTTGCACGGTGCAGGCCTTGGCCCAAAGTTCGACGCTGCCCGCAGCCAGGGCGCCCAGAAAGGTGTTTTGGAGGAATTTTCGACGGGTATTCATGGATGTGCGTTATTTGGTTAATTCACCACAGACATGAGCCTGAAATTTCAAACCCGGTTTTCTGCTGTAAAATCCGAAGCGTTGTCATTCCATAGCATAGCGAAGGAATGACACAACTTAAGGAATGCAGCAAAAAAATCGGAATGACCCATGATTGTGGTGATACATTTACTTTTGCCCGCAAATATCGCTTTTATGTTCAAACCTGTGCTGTTGCTGCTACTTTTGCCCGCATTATCCGCCTGCTCCCCAAAAAACAAATCCGAAGACCCGGAGGTCTGGAAGAAAGTAAAACTGGATTTCAAACGTTTCGATGCTGACGGACTGGCCGGGGCCGCAGACAGTAAAGGTTCGGTTCACTACGAGTTTTGTATTCCAGCCGATGAAAAGGCCTGGGAAAAAGTACATGACATCGATTCTACTGCTCAAAAAATTCCGGGCAGCAAGGGCCGCAGCGGCTGTACGGATAAACAATGGCTGGTTATCGGCTGCACGCATCAGAAAAATTACCAGCGGGTGCTGTATGAATTGGCCGCGCTGCCTTTTGTGGCGCGGATTGAAGAAACATTTTGGGAATGATTTAAAAAGAATGATGAATGATGAATGATGAATGATTCACAAATAAATATCCGCGTCCAGCGCCTCGTCGTCATCGTCTCCATCGTGCTGTTCGCCCTGAAAATACTGGCCTACTTTATGACCAATTCCTTAGCGGTGCTCACCGACGCGCTGGAGAGCACGGTCAACGTCGTCACCGGATTTATCGGGCTGTACAGCCTGCGCATTGCGACACTCCCGCGCGATGTGAACCATCCGTACGGGCATGGCAAGGCCGAATTATTGTCGGCCTCCTTCGAGGGCATTATGATCCTGGTCGCCGGCATCGTTATCATCTACCAATCCGCCGCCAACCTGTTGCATCCTCCGGTCATCCGGCAGCTGGACTACGGGATTCTCATCATCTCGCTGACGGCCGGGATCAACTATTGGCTGGGGGCGCATTGTATCAAAACCGGACAAAAAAACCTTTCGATCGCCCTGATTTCCAGTGGCAAACACCTGCAAAGCGATACCTGGACCACAGTGGGCATCGTAGCGGGTTTATTGCTGATTCGGGTGACCGGTGTGCTGTGGATCGACAGCGCGGCCGCCATCCTGTTCGGCTCCCTGATCATGGTGGAGGGCTACAAAATCATCCGGCAAACGGTGGCGGGTATTATGGATGAAGCGGATATGGGACTGTTGCAACAACTCATCAAGGTACTCAACGCCAACAAACGCGATACCTGGACCGACCTGCACAACCTGCGCATCATCAAATATGGCTCAGTGATGCACCTGGATTGTCACCTCACGGTGCCCTGGTATTTCAACGTCAACCAGGCGCATGCAGAAGTGGAGATACTCGAAGCGCTCATCGGGCAACATTTCCCGCAATCGCTCGAAATGTTCGTGCATACCGACGGATGCGTCCCGCCGGCCGCCTGCCGTATTTGTGCGTTGTTGGAATGCCCCGAGCGCCAACATACGTTTGAAGAGCGGCTGGAATGGACTTTCGATAACATTACCTTTAATAAAAGACACGGATAAATGCCGAGCAGTCATCCACAAGATATTCGTATTCAGGATTTTACCTACGAACTCCCGGAATCCAGGATCGCCCGCTACCCCTTGCCGCAGCGGGATGCCTCCAAATTGCTGGTGTATCGCGACAGCACGATCAGCGAAGATACCTATCAAAACATCGCCGAATACTTCGATCCCGGCACTGTGCTGGTCTTTAACAATACCCGCGTGATACCGGCCCGTTTGGTGTTTAAAAAATCATCCGGAAGCGCCATCGAGATTTTTTGCCTCGAACCGGAAGGCGAACTGGCCAGCAGTATGACCCGTACCGGCAATGCGGTCTGGAAATGCCTTGTAGGCGGTATCAAGAAATGGAAAAACGAACCCTTGGTTCTGGAAACGAAGGACATACGCCTGCAAGCGGACCTTTTGGAACGCGGCGGAGAAACCTGCAGGGTGCAATTTTCCTGGACGCCCGCGCAACTGAGCCTGGCCGAAATGCTGGAGGCCGCCGGACAAGTCCCGCTCCCACCCTACCTGCAACGGCCGGCAGAATTCGCCGATCGCGAACGGTATCAAACCATCTACGCCCGCTACGACGGATCTGTGGCTGCCCCCACAGCCGGCTTGCATTTCACGGAGGCCGTCTTTAGCCGCTTGAAGGCGAAAAATATTCATTCCGCATACGTGACCCTGCATGTCGGCGCAGGCACCTTCAAACCGGTTAAATCCGAGACGATTGGCGGACACGAGATGCATGGCGAGTATTTCGAGGTATCAGCCACCTTTATCCAGCAACTGCGCGATCAGGCCGGAAAAGGGCCGTTGGTAGCCGTGGGTACCACCAGCATGCGGACCCTGGAAAGCCTTTTTTTAATGGGCAGCAAACTAAGCAGGCAGCCTGATCTGACCCTCGAAGCGCTGGAAATCGGCCAGTGGGACGCGTACGATCCCGACCACACAAAAACCAACGTTGCTGAAGCCCTGAATTGTTTGCTGGAATGGCTGGATCAGCGCCAATTGGACAGCCTCATCGCCAGAACCCAATTATTGATTGCCCCGGGGTACAGTATCCGTATGGTTGATGCCCTGGTCACCAATTTTCACCAGCCCGCCAGTACATTGTTGCTGCTGGTCGCGGCGCTGGTCGGCCCGGATTGGCGCCGGATTTACACACATGCCCTCGACCATGATTTCCGGTTTCTGAGTTACGGGGACGGGTCCTTGTTGTTCCGAAAACCCTAATCCGGCGCCCGCTCTACATTCGGCACGGCATACATCCCGGCCACATCGCGCCGGTCGATCAGGACTTCGGCGCCGTTTTGTAAAAACCGGTAGATTTGACCCGTTATGCCGCCCGTTACGGCTAAGCTGCGGGTGCCGGTGTACCGAAAACGCAGGAAAACGGGCGCAGACGGCGCGGAGTTGTCCGCAGGAAGGGGTGTGGACGAATTCGTCCAGGATCGACGTTTTGAACCGCAACAACTCATATTTCTTCGTATTGATTTGGATGGACAAAAGGGTGATTTTTATCTGAAAAACGCTCTAAAAGAATTGCTGCGCCAGAGATCGACCACCATAAGAGCACTTTAAGCGGCCAGCCCTGCCCCAGATAAAAAGCGACGGGCAAGGCAACCCACAGGCTGAGACAATAAAAACAGTCGGTTAATTTTCCCAACATGCTATTCCCCAGCTTTCGCCTGAGCCGAACCAGCAGGTCCCAAGGCCCGTCTTCCGCATGAAGCAGGTGGGTTATGCGCCACACGGAAAAGGAACCGAGCACAAACGAAAGCCAGGGATCTAACATGAAAAATTTATTTAAGGAACGTCATTAAGGAACAGGTTTTAAATAAGGGTACAAATTTCTGCGGGAAATGTCCGTATTTTCTGTACCCTTATTTTGACACCATTCCTAAGAACGCTGAATGCCGAAAAGGACCGGTACTGCCGAAGAATTCCAGTTGGCCGATTCGCCGTTCGTGCGGCGAAGATGACCGTTCAGGAAAAATCCGAAGGTGCAGAACTGCTGTCCGAGATCGAGCCAGCCTCCGCTGGCCGGACTGATGCTCACTTCGATAAAACCGGCCGTTTCACTGGGTTCGCTATTGGTTCCGTAAAAACCAAGATCGCAGGTCAGACCGGTACCCGCAGCTGGTACATAACTACGACCGCGGTTGACAGGAATGGCCGGATATGGCGCGTTGGACCCAAGGGTACCCGGCGTGACGGCGAAACAACAGGTAGAACCTTTTTGCACTAATAATTCATAGCCGCCCATAAAACCGGCCGATACCGGCGGTGCGCCCACTTGCATGGCTTTAAACCGCACCCGGATCTCGGGATTTTCAACCACCCCTCCCTCGTTTCTCGGGAGGGTGAACAGGCCGCATTCCGATACGCTGCCGGCGCCCGACATGCTGATGGTCGGGTTGATGGCCAAATCAATGCCATTGTTCAGGATATAAAGCGTAACAATTTCCTGAATACCGCCAATCGGGTTGCGCGCCGAGTCGAGGCCGGTGATCCGGATCTCGCGCGGTCCGTTTTCGGGGAATATGCTCGTCGGGATTTGCGCTTTGATATTGCGGTACGACATTAACCAGTCGCCCGAATCGGTTTCCACATTGAGGTAAATGGGTATGCCGCCAATAATACCTTGATTTACAGGAAGATTAGTCTGGAACGGACCGATGAAAATAGGAAGTTTAAACTGCACATCCAGCGGCTGCCAGCCTCCGCCCGGGCGCCTGTGTTCAAGGGTGTAAAATTTGACCTGCTGGTTTTTCAGGCAACCCCGTAACAGCAGCGTGCCGTACCAGGCGGCACAATCCGTCGTGGGCCCCAGTCCATTGCGTGCTGTGATGATGCCCTGGCTGTCTAACACATTGCTGAAACCCGTGCGGGTGCCGTCCGGATTTGGCGTACCCAATACGATGTTGCCAACCCCCTGGATAATGTGCTGGCCTTCACAAGCCAAGGGCCGGATACCGATATTTTCGCGCGGCACACAGATATTGATCCGTTTCAAGTTTGGTACATTCCAGTATGGCGCGGTTTCGAAAGCCGGGATGGACGGGTCGAGCGGCTGCATCACCTGGGCGATGATGTCGGGGGATAATTGTACAAATGCATTCTCCCCGGGCGCCAGGTCGTTCACAATTTCGTCGGCCACATCGAATGAAGTGGTCGTGAAACGGAACACGTAATTGCCGAAATCGTCGGTGAAGGTAGACCCAAGCAAGGTACGCGGACCGGTACCCGTATAAGCGCCACCTGATTTTTCGGCCGCAGTGCGATCATATTCCCAGAAACGGACGCGTACGTTCGCCAGGGCATCGGAGTCGCACAAGAAATATTTAGCCAAGGCGCGTTCAAGCACCACCCGGCGTTTCAACACCGCAGGGTCGAGGCTGACGTTGAAATTATTCAAGGCTTCGACACGCGTAACAGCCTGAAAACGAATCGGTTCCACGGTCGATTTCGCGGCTTTCGCGCCGGTCGCCGCCTCGAGGGTTTGCTCTTTCGAGCGCACCAAAAAGCGGGTTTTCAGCGGGGTGGCCAATTCGCCCGGCGCCGGCACCACGATTGGAAGGAAGTCTTTGGGCGGAAAGGGGTGTGGGCTGAGGGAAATCGGTCCGAGCGGATCCACAGGGAAAGGCGCTTGTACTTCCAGCATCCGCTCAGGATGGATTTCCTTGAGCCAGTCGCGCAGTACAGGCACCTGTAAGGCTTCCCGGAGTTTCAAGGGTGTATCGATCACCCAGTACGGAAAACAGGGATTGAAGATGCAACGCCCGTGGTAATCGTGTACACTGCCGTACAGGAGGTAATCGTTGGCCGAAACAGGCGTGCGGCAACTCAGGATCAGATCATCAAAATCCTGGTCGCCGCCCGTGTCGTTGGATTGCAGGTCGAACTGATAAAATCCGCCCGATTGCGTGGGTTGTTTCAGGCGCAGTTGAGAAGAGATAAATCCGGAACCGGGATTGTGCCGGATGGTAATGGTCCAGGAGCCTCCTGTGACAGTCACTTCGCCGGGATGTGTACCTGGGTAAACACCGTTGCCGGAAGCGGCGCCGGCAATTTCAAACGTGTGGGGGAAAGCGGCATTTTTTGCCTTGACGCGCACCAGCCAGGTGCCTTGCATTTTGATGGCCATGGGATGAAAAATTTAAGGATGAAAAGAATTTCCCCCAGGGAAACCGTCATCGAAAAACTTGCCGTTCCCGCGCCGTACAGCAGCAGAGATGGAAGGAATGGTTTTCAGGATGGTTTGGTTTATCATGGGGCTTGGATTACAGGGGCAAATGTTCAGGGGTAAGGATGTTAAAGTCAAGGTGTTTATCAGGAATTAATCCAACATTAATCGTATTAGCAAAAATGATTATGAATTTAGCATAATTGTAAAGAAAGTAGTTTATTTGCGTGCCATCAGGCGCCAGTTCTTTTTTTAACGGAAAATCGCAATCATGAAAAGCAAGCAACTTTTTGTCCTTTCACTCCTGTTTCTGCACTTTCATCTGCACGCGCAAAATTCTACCGTTAATAATCTATCTTTATTCCGTTTGGGAAGCGACTGCCTGGATATGGCAGATGCCCAACTCTCCATTGACTCTATCTTTTGCAACAATGGCCAGGTTGAACTGCTGCTGAGCATTTGCAACCTGGGCGAAATTGCCTTGCCGCCCAACACCCCATTTTCGTTTTACGATGGGAATCCAACCACCCAGAATGCTGATTTGCTGGCAGTCGGTCAGACGACGGGCCCTATCGACTCGGGCGCCTGCCTCCAGATTATTGTGCAGGTCAGCAGTGATTGGATACTCCCCGGCGCGTCCTTGTATGCCGTGGTCAACGACGATGGTAACCTGAACACACCTTTTTCCCTGAGCAACTTTCCGAATACCGGGATCGAAGAGTGTTCCTACGCCAACAACCTCGATTCTTTTGCACTGGTCCTGCCGGATCCGGTCGCACCTGATCTCGGGCCGGATATCATCCTGTGTACGGATAAGACGATAACGTTTCACGCCGGGCCTGGCTATGCCGGCTACCTATGGCAGGACGGTTCTACAGACTCGACCACCACAGCCCTTGATCCCGGCATTTATTATGTGGAGGTAACCGGCGAGAACGGAGCGCGGCAAACCGGCAGGTTCGTGCGCGCGGCGGATTAATTTTTCAATATTGAAAACCATCGCTACTCAAAATCCCCAAGCATTTTCAGGAAGGAAGCGTCTTTTAAGGTGATCTCCGTCGGCTCGGCATTTTGAAAGGCGCCATCGCGGTAATTGGCGGATCGCAAAATCCGTTGCTGTCTTTCTCCACGGGAATTTTTACCAAATATTTTCAGGAACATGTTTTACGAAAATAAGAAGGTTTGATTGAAATTTGGGCTGGACGACGCAAAGGTGCAAAGACTTAAGGTGCTTACCGTTTGATCCGCCAAACCCCCTGAAACTGCGGTTTACGCCCCTCATTCGCCACCAGCCAGCAATTACCATCCCATTGCGTGAGGGATTCGTATTGCCGGGCGATCAGGAGTTTCGGCAGGCGTTTTTTTCGGCTTTTCCCCCGTAAAAAATAGCTCCCTTTAAAATCCGAGAAGTAAAAGACGGAACATTTGGTAAAAGGAATAAAGCCCCATCTTTTGCCGATGATATAGCTGGTCAGGCCAAGCGTGCGCCCGTCCCGGCTCAATGCCGCGCCTGTGACCACGCGGTTTTTCAGGTAAATGCTGTCGCGCAGTTCTGCCAGGTACTCGCCCGGTTTGGCTGGCAGGACGTAGTGTTTGGTGATGAAATTTCCCTTAAACACGTTTTTGGAGAACAGATGCAGGCTGTCGCGGTAAAAAACCATGGCTTCACAGTTGAAATTCCAGTCGCGCGGATCGGCCGGCGCAAAGGCCGTTTGGTCGGGGTACCGGTAGTTAATGCTGTCGAGGGCGCCGCTCACGGGATTGTAGCGGTAGATGCACAGGTCTTTGCGGCGGTTATAGTTATTGCCGATGTCGCCTATGTAAAGATTACCCTGATCGTCGCAGCTAAGGTCTTCCCAATCTCGGTTGGGGACAGGCAGGCTGCGGGTTTCCAGCAGTTTGCCGGCCAGCGGATCATAGCGGAATAACAAAGGCGGATTATGGCTGTCGTTCAGGAGCCAGAGATCGCCGGAAGGCAGACGGGCCATTCCGGATACTTCTTTCAACTCGGCCGGTAATTTGGTACGGCGGGGCGGCACGGCGGCTTTTTGGGCAAATGCGGGTGCGGCTAAACAGAGGGCTAAGAACAGCCCGGAACAAGTAGAAAATTGCATGTTGAGTAGATACCGGGAAGAGGTTTAGAAAAGTTTAGAGGGTTTAGAAGGTTTAGAGGCGGTTTAGGGGCTAGCGATTACCCACAAAAACATCTTTGATCTAACCAAGCATCCCCCGTTCACCATCTCAAAACCGTATGTATTTCAAATTGCCTCCCCTAAAACAGCCGCTCGTCCGCGCCTTGAAGGCGCCGGACGAGCGGCTGTTTTAGGGGAGGCAATTTGAAATACACCCAAAAACCCTAGATCTTCACAAACCTTGTCGTCCACGCAGCGCCATCTTTTTCAAAACGCAGGAAATACGTTCCGGCCGGCAGTGCGTTTACGGGCAATTGTTCGTTCAACGCGGGTTGCACATACGACTTAAGCAATTGACCTTCAATCGAATAAATCGCCATTTTGTCAAAAACCACCGTGCTGCGCACCACTAATACGTCCGTGGCCGGATTCGGAGACAACTGCACCTGGGCGCTGAAATCAGCGTTGTGTGTGGCGTTGAGCGTGCTGATATCGGCGTTGTAACGCGGTAGAATTTGGTAACCGGATGTAAACGGATTGGTGTTGTCGAACTGCCCGCCGATGCCGGTCAGACTAAACGGTTGGGAAGGAACCGGGGCATTGTAGGTTTCCACATCGCGGTCGATCCGGATTATGATAGTATCCAGTGGATTGTCGTCGGACACCGCACGCGCCGTAAAACCGCTGGGGCCCACACCCGTCGTCCATTCGGCAGCTGCGTCTACGAAGTGCAGGTTGTTGATTTTGATGAGTTTGGACTCTGTCGCTTCCGTATGTGTAGTCACCGGCGTGGGGACAACCAGTGGGTTATTGCCCGAGATTTTAATGATCTCGTTCGCCTGCACTTCAGTTAAGCCGTTGAACTGGCCGATCTTACCGCGGACGATGATTTTGTCTTTTTCCTGCACGGTGTAGCCCAGGTTGCCATTCAGGCTGGATACAGAAATGCCCTGGCCGCTGTTGTCGATGATGGTAAACAGGAGCGCGGGTTGGTTGTTGTTGAGTGGCCGCAGGTTGACGCCATAAACTGTAGCCTGCAACTCCACGAACACGCCCAGCGAGTCCGCTACGCCTTCAGCATTTTCGCCGCTGATCTGAAAAATGGAGTAGAGATTGTAACAAATGACGTGGACGGTCACCGTAGCCGTATCGCAGGCGCCGGCATCGCAGACAATGTATTGAAAGGCATCGTCGCCGCAATAACCGCCTTGGGGGCTATACGTAATATCAGCCAGGCCGTTTACGGTAGTCGAACCGTGTTGCGGGGCCGTCAAAACCGTCAGGGACGTCACCGGGTTCGGCAACAGGTCGTTGCCCAGCACGTTGACGACCTGGCTTTGGCCTGAAGTGACATTCACCACGTCGTTGGTGGCCGACAAATTGTTGGCGCCGCTGCAACCCGATGCCGCGCCTGGATTGGCCTTGATCTCGTTGCCATTGACAATGACTCCCGTGCCCGTGGTGGCCGACTGCCAGTTGACCGGCATACTATTGTCGCTGTTCACATCGCATAGTACGATGGATGCTCCGGTACCGGCCGATCCTGTAGGCCAGGGCGCAGCGCTCAGGTAACTCACAAAATCGATGACGTTTCCGCCGCCGTTCATGATTTCAACCGGCTCTCCGTTGTTGCTCAGCGCATTGCCGTTGCCGGTCCACTCGCCTTGAGGGGCGTATCCATATACCGTTTGAAAAGCGGAAGCCCTTACCGCCAGCGTGAAATAAGCGCCGCCAGCCACTGTCGCGCCGGATGGAAATGCGTATGTGATGCCTTTTGAAAAAGTCCAGCCCGTGAGATCGACCGTGTTGCCGGTATTGTTGTACAATTCGATAAATTCCAGGGTATCCGCACCGCTTTCGGGGGGATTGTACATAATTTCGGTAATCACAATCTGGGCCTTAACGGAAACAATCAAGGCAAGAAGCAAAGAAAAGGTGAGCAGCGTTTTTTTCATGTGTTGTATTTTATTGACTGGTTGTTGTTTGTGAGGAAAGTTGGATTGGAAAAGTTTCGAGGGTTTAGTCGATGCGATGATTTGTTTTAAAATAGAGGGCCAAAAGTACGGAAAAGCAGGAAGAGTGCGGTGAAGGAAGGAACGCAACGGCGAAAAACAGCAAAACTTCATTGGAAATTAACAAACCCCGGTTCTTGCGAAACGCAAAAAATCTTCGTACTTTTCCAACTTCTTTTTAATTTTACCACTAATCCGCTTCAGGAAATGGCCGACCTCCACACCAACCCACAAATTGATCTCGCTTTTGATTACGTCAACAACACGAATAAAAACATCTTCCTGACGGGAAAAGCGGGCACCGGAAAAACCACTTTTTTACACCGCATCAAAAACGAAGCCCTCAAACGAAGCGTCGTTGTTGCCCCCACAGGCGTAGCCGCCATCAATGCGGGGGGCATGACCATCCACTCCTTTTTTCAATTGCCCTTCGGCCCCTATTTGCCGGGAAACACCCGCGATGTAAGCCGGCAACGAAAATTCTCCGGCGATAAAATTCGCCTGATCCAAAGTTTGGATTTACTCATCATCGACGAAATCAGTATGGTTCGCGCCGATTTGCTGGACGGGATCGATGACGTGCTGCGGCGTTATAAAGACCATTACAAACCTTTCGGCGGGGTACAATTGCTCATGATCGGCGACCTGCACCAGCTGCCGCCCGTGGTGAAAGACGAGGAATGGCATCTGCTTCGAACGCATTACCAAACCCCCTATTTTTTCAGCAGTAAGGCGCTTCAAGGCACAGAACCTGTCACCATCGAGTTGAAACATATCTACCGGCAGTCGGATAATACGTTCATCGATCTGCTGAACAAAGTTCGGAATAACAAGATGGACGCGGATGTACTCGATACTTTGAACAGCCGGTACATCGCCCATTTTCAACCCAGGGAGGAGGATGCATACATTACCCTGAGTACCCACAACGCATCGGCCCAGGAAATCAATGCGCAAAAATTAGCGGGTATCCCCAAGCCCTCGCTCACGTACAAAGCCCATATTACGGGCGAATTCCCGGCGCATGCTTTCCCGACCGAAGAGGTACTCGAATGCAAAATCGACGCCCAGGTTATGTTTGTTAAAAACGATATGTCCCGCGAAAAACGCTACTACAATGGTAAAATCGGTAAAATAACCCGGGTTCAGGAAGCCACCATTTATGTCAAATGCCCCGGCGAAGTGGAAGAAATCGCCGTATCGCCCGTTGAATGGGATAACATAAAATATACCCTGAATGAAAAGACGAAAGAAGTGTCTGAGGAAATCGTCGGTACCTTTACGCAATACCCCCTCAAATTAGCCTGGGCCATCACCATCCACAAAAGTCAGGGCCTCACCTTCGAACGCGCCATCATCGATGCCCAGGCAGCCTTCGCGCATGGACAGGTATACGTGGCGCTGAGTCGTTGTAAAAGTTTTGAGGGCATCGTGCTACGGTCCAAAATTGCCTATTCTAGCGTCCGGACGGATTCGACAGTCAAAAACTACACCGAGGAAGCAGACAAAAATGCGCCCGATGAAATCCACCTGAAACATTCAAAAGTACAGTTTCAACAGACCCTCATCCGTGAATTGTTTGATTTTAGCGCCTTGAAAAGAATTTTTGATCAAAGCGAGCGGGTATTTGCCACGCATGAGAAGGCGCTCCTTGGGGATTTGTACGGACAATTGAAAGTAATGCGAATGGAAGCCGACGCACATATTTTTTCAATAGCGGACAAATTCGGATCACAGCTCCAGCAGTTTTTTGCACAAGCAGGCCTGCCCGAAGAAAACGAAGACTTACAAGCCCGGATTCAAAAAGCAAGCGCCTGGTTTGCAGAAAAGTTGAGTACGGTGATGCTGCCCACCCTGACAAACATTAGAGTCGTTACGGATAATCAGGCCGCAAAGAAGGCAGCATTGGAATCATTGGAAAATCTGCAAAAGCAGATTTTTGTCAAAAAAACCTGTTTTACAGCAATAAAAGACGTGTTTTCTACCCATAACTACCTGAAAACAAAAACAAGCGCAGACCTGGATTTTCAGGCGGCGCAGCGGCAATCGGCTCCATCTGCAGGAAAGGCAGAAGTGCTCCCGGATACGCCGCATCCCGTCTTGTTCACCCGCCTGAAAAAATGGCGCGAAGAGACCGCAGAAGTCCACAAAGTAGAACGGTATGCGGTACTTCCGACCAAATCCCTGCTCGAGCTTGTCCGTGTTTTGCCGGGAAGTATGGAGCGCTTGAAACAAGTCAAAGGAATCGGGGCGGTCAAAAGCGGGCTGTTTGGAGCAGATATTCTGGACATTATTCAAAACTACTGCACCAGCAACCATATTGAAACAAACGACCTTATGTTACCGCCCGTAGTGCTGAAACCGGACACCAAAGTCCTGAGTTTCGACCTGTACAAAGCGGGAAAAAGCATGGACGAGATCGCCGAGGAACGCGGTATGGTGCGCTCCACCATTGAAGGCCATCTGGCTCATTTTGTCGGACTTGGCGAACTGGATATTTTAGACTTGATGGCCGCCGAAAAGGTCCGCCAGATCGAGCAGTTCTTCCTGGCAAATAATACCGCAACGAGCGGGGAAGCAAAAGCGCAGCTGGGTGAGTCGTATTCTTACGGGGAAATCAAATTGGTGTTGAAATATATGGAAAAAAGCGGAGCGGTGGAATAATAACAAAGGGAACGGGAATGCAAAAAACGGTAGCAAAATCTCCTGAAAGCGCTGCAAAATCTGCTCCAGCAGTGATTGCTTTCGCAAAGAAATAAACTATGCTTAACCCGAAGTTAACAATTGCTGCTTAATTTTGCATCCGAATTTTTCCCTTCTTCTATTCATCCATTTCAATTCTATTTGTATGAAAAAAGCAATACTTCGCAACCTGAACTGCAGTTGGGCGACCAGACCCTGCTTGTTGTTCGCATTACTGCTGTGCGGATTAACCACCTTCGCGCAGGTTACGACCTCGTCCATCAGCGGCCTGGCAACGGATACCGAGGGTCAGCCTATGGTCGGCGCCACGGTGATCGCTACGCACACGCCTTCAGGTACCCGGTACGGAACCGTTACGAATACCAGCGGCCGTTATAACCTGCCGGCAGTACGGGTCGGCGGGCCGTTCGCCCTTACCGTCAGCTATACCGGCTACGAAACCGAGACGAGAGATGCCATTTTTACAGCGCTTGGGGTGGGCTCAGAGGTTGACTTTTCCCTCCGCGAAGCCGGTACGGCTTTGGGTGAAGTGACCATCGCCGCTTCCCGATCCAGCATTTTCAGTGGAGACCGCACCGGCGCTTCTACGACCTTCGGACGGGATCAACTCTCCTCCCTGCCGACGGTTGGCAGCCGTTCGATCAATGCCATTACAAAATACAACCCGAACGGGAACGGAACCTCCTTCGGTGGCCAAGACAGCCGTATGAACAACTTTACCATCGACGGTTCGGTGTTCAACAACGGTTTCGGCTTAGGATCCGATGCACAGGCCGGCGGCCGTACCAACTCTACGGCCATTTCCTTAGACGCATTGGAAGAATTGCAGGTAAACGTAGCGCCTTTCGACGTACGTCAAAGCGGCTTCGTGGGTTCGGGCATCAACGCCGTTACCCGCAGCGGGACCAACTCAATCAGCGGCTCCGCTTATGCAACCTATCGCAACAACTCTAAAACCTTCAACGGCGACAATGCCGCAGGTAACCCGGTGAGCATCGGCGAGTTCAAAGAATATGTAGTTGGCCTGCGCCTCGGCGGCCCGATCATCAAAGACAAACTTTTCTTCTTTGTCAACGGTGAAATCGTACGCAAAACAGAACCTGCCACGCCCTGGGTGACCACCGGCTCCCCCAATACCGGACAAGTAACCCGGGTTAAGTACCAGGACATGGTGGACATCAGCTCCTTTTTGAAAAACAAATACGGATACGACACCGGCGCTTTTGAAAATTACGACAACGAGACGACCAGCGATAAGTTCCTGGCCCGCCTGGATTTCAACATCAACGACGACAACAAACTGACGCTTCGCTATACCCACCACAATTCGGTAGCCGATCAACTGATCAGCAACTCCAACTCGGCCGGGGCCGGTAACCGTCGTACGCTCATCGATGCCATGTCGTTCCAAAACTCCGGCTACCTGATCGGCGATAACACGCGGTCCATCGTAGCGGAATTGAACACCTCCTTTTCCGACAAAGTTGCCAACAACTTCCTGGTAGGGTACGATTATCAGAATGAAGATCGCCAGTACAAAGCCTCCCTTTTCCCTACGGTTGATATCCTGGAAGGTGGCAAGACCTATATTTCTACTGGTTTTGACCCCTTCACGCCAAGCAATAAGCTGGATTATGGTACCTTCCACATAACCGACAACGTGACCTTGTATAAAGGCGCCCATACGGTTACGCTTGGCGCCAATTACGAGTATTACAAATCGAACAACCTGTTTTTCCCGGCATCCAACGGCGTATATGTGTTTAATTCCCTGGCCGATTTTTATTCTGCGGCCAATGCGACCACCGATACCTCGCCGGTTAAACTGAACCTGTTCCAATACCGCTACTCGGCACTCCCGGGAGGCATCGAGCCTTTACAAGTGTTGGAAGTGAATAAATTCGACCTGTACGGTCAGGATGAGATCCGCTTCAGCAAACGTTTCAAAATGACCTACGGCCTTCGTGCAAGCGTCATTTCTTTTGTAGAAACCGGCCTGGATAACCCAACAGTAAACAACCAAGATTACATCGGTGTCGACGGCAAACGCGGGTATAAAATCGTGACCAGCCAGTTGCCCGATCCGAATGTCTTGCTGGAACCTCGTCTCGGCTTCAACTGGGACGTAACGGGTAAAAAGAAAACCCAGCTGCGCGGTGGTACCGGCATCTTCACCGGTCGCCCACCTTACGTCTGGATCTCCAACCAGATCGGCAACAACGGCGTCCTGACCGGTTTTATCCAGTCTGCGAATTCCACGAAGTACAAATTCACGGATGATCCCACCATTTTCAGGCCCGACCAACCGACCCTGCCTTCTACGTTCGATATTGCTGCTACAGACGCTGGATACCGTTTCCCACAAGTTTGGAAAACAGACATCGCGATTGATCAGAAACTGCCCTTCGGCCTGGTCGCTTCGGTTGAACTGATGTACAACCAGAATGTCAACGCAGTCAGGTACTTCGACGCCAATCTCGAACCTGCTACCGCGCGTTTTTCCGGCCCCGACAACCGGCCGCGTTTCCCCGGCTCCGGCATCACTGGTTCGGCCTTGAACAATGCCGTGCGCATCAATGACAACATTAGCCGCGCGGCGGTCATGACCACCACCAACGAAGGCTTCTACCGGAGCGCCACCTTCAAGCTGGAATACCCCTCTGCCAAAGGTTTGTACGGCATGATTGCCTATACCCGCAGCGAAGCGAAGGATCTGATGAGCGCAGGCTCCATCGCATCCGGTTCCTGGACCGGGGCAAGGTCTGTGTTCGGAAACAATATTTTGTCCCTGACCTACGCCGATCAGGATATGCCGGACCGGATCGTAGGTATGCTTGGTTACCGGATCGAATACGGAAAAGAATTCGGCGGAGCAACCCAGTTCGCACTCGGATACGTAGGTGAGCGCCGAGGCTTTAATCCCTCGCCCGGCATTCAGACTTCACGCGTCTCCTACGCCTATGCCGGCGATATGAACGGCGACGGGATTACCAACAACGACCTGATTTTTGTTCCGGAAAAAGCCGGCGACCTGAAATTTGAAAAATTCAACGTGGGCGCCGACACCTTTACGACAACCGCGCAAATTGCCGCACTCGACGCTTTCATCGATCAGGATGAATACCTGAGCACCCGCCGCGGACAATACGCCGAACGCAACGGTGTACTGTTCCCCTGGCTTCAACGCCTGGATCTCTCCGTGATGCAGGAAGTATACATAAAAGTAGGCGGAAAGCGCAATACGCTTCAAATTCGGGCCGACATCCTCAACTTTGCCAACCTGCTCAATCCAGATTGGGGTGTTGCACAACGCATCGTGACGGATCGCCCGCTGACCTACCGCAGCGTCGGCGCCGACGGTGTTCCGGTATTTCGCATGGCCACGCAGGTGATCGACGGGAAGACACAATTGTTGAAAAACAGCTTCGTGTCCAGCGCCACCACCAGCGATGTTTGGGGCGCTCAATTGGGTATCCGGTATATTTTTAATTAGAGAAGTTTAGAAAAGGTTTAGGGGGTTTAGAAAAATGATCCTTCTAAAGCCGGGATGATTTCACCTTTTACGCGTACAGGAATCCCTCCGCGACGTCATGTTGCGGAGGGATTCTGGTTTTACCCTGCACACCTTTGATCAAATGGGATCAATCTGGTATTCCGGTTTGGAAAATACAAAAGCATAAATTTCCGAAATCTTCCAACCCATTTCAAAACCCTTCCTTTTACGCCAATTCGGTTTAGGCAGGTAAAAAATAAGGCGTCGCTCTTGACGCAGTCGAAAAGGCGCCGTCTTATTTTTTACCTGCCTAAACCGAATTGGAATCATTTCCCAAAAATATCCTCCACCTGCTTGGTGATCTGTTCCAGGCGCGGCATATCCTGGATATACAGCCGCAGATTTTTTTCGTATTCTTCCAGACTTGTGCCGTGCATTTCGAATACCTGGACGAAGTAAACATGCATCATGCTGTCTTTCTGGGGCGTACCGAGATTTTGCGTCGCGGCTTCGGCAATGCTCAGGTCGGCCATAATGCGGGCCATTTTGTCTTCCGGGATGGTCGGTTGCTCCATGGATTTGCCCTGGCAGGCCAACAAACTCAGGCAGCTTAGGCTCAACAGAATTATGGCATGGTTCATCATTACAATCTTTCTTTTGGAAAAAAACAGGCCTTTACCCGGGCATTGCCTTCGTGCAGCTTGTTCCAGGCGCCAGCGTCCGATTCTATTTGAACGATGCCGCAGGTCGGAACGTTGTCGATCGGATGGTTTGCAAATCGATTGGCAACCGTTGTATAGGATGGATTGTGCCCGAATATCAAGACCACCCGGGCTGTATCGGGTAAAGCGCTGATAATCCGCATCATATCGGCTACACCCGCCTCGTAGATGTCTGTGTTGGACACTATATCGTCCTCGGTTATCCCGAAGGCCGCCGCAAAAATACGCGCTGTGGCGAGGGCGCGTTTTGCCGGACTGCTCACGATTAGTTCAGGTTGAATACCCTGACGCACCAGTAATTGCGCCATCAGGGGGGCATCCTCCTGTCCGCGACTGTTCAGGGGACGCTCGAAATCGCGCAGGCCGGGATTATCCCAGCTGGATTTGGCGTGCCGGATCAAAAAAAGCGATCGCATACGTTTTGTTGTTATATCCAGTAAAGGTAAGACCGAATTGCCCACAGATAGAGGGTATATCAGGCAAGTCAAATTTTTTTTTGAAATATCCGTGTTCGAGCGACTCCCGGCCGGGAATAAAGCTTAATTTTGAAGTTTTCCTAAATTGCCATATCCGATTTATGCAAACGCGCTGGTTAAAAGATTTTGAATTCCACATCAATCCGTCTACCTGGAACTCGGCACAGGATATCCTGCTTGCTGGCCGGGTGAAAAACCTGCGGGAAGTGGAAAAGCATTTCTGGGTGGCTCAGGTGGACGACGAGGAGGGGTCTTATGAGACGGAAATCATGATTACGCCAAATAAGATCAAAGCGTTCACCTGTGAATGTTTTACGGAGGGACGGCGCCTGATGTGTGCGCACGTGGCGGCATCGTTGATAAAAATCCGTCAGTTTCTGGAACAGCGCGCGGAAGAACGCCGCCTGAAAGCTGAAACGCAGGTAGAGCCGGAAATGAACCGGCTGACGGTGCAACACGCGCTGGAAAATGCCTCTTTAAGTGAGTTGAACGAGTTTGTGCGCGAATATGCCCGCCGCGACCGCAATTTTGCGCTGGCGCTTAAAACCTGGTTTGCCGGCTCGGTTACGGAAGCCGAAAACCCGTATTTACTGGTGCTGGAGTCGGTAATTCCCAAAAGCGCCAAAGCAAAAGTGCTGCGCGAACCCGATTTTCGCCGCCTGCGCACCACGCTCGACGACCTGAGCAACCAGTATACCACGGCCATCACGACCAAAAATTTCCGCACCGCGTATCAGATTGGATCGGCCGTCCTGCAAAAAGCGATGCCGATGTTGTCGCAAACGTCTGACAACCGGCAGGATCTCTTGTTGCAATACTGCACGACCACCTTAAACCAGATGATCCGCTTACACGACGAAGCGCTGGTGCCCGAACTCCAGGAAGGTATCTGGAGGCTCGTATTTGAAGAAGGCGCCAAGGGGTACTTTCCCCCGCAAATGCTGCGTGAAGTAGTGCGTTTTTTGAGCGAAACGGCCGGAGAAGAGGCGCATTTCGAATCGATCCGCGCCTTGTTCGACCATACGCCCCACCCTGCTCCCCCCTTCGTGTTGTTCCTGTTTTTGGCCGCGCTGGCCCGCCGGAATATGCCGCAGGCCGTTGTCCGGGTATTGGACGACTACACGGAACAAGCCGCCACGCTCAAAGACGGGCTGATACAATTGTACTACCTGAATTTTTGGGAGTCCGTAACGCTGGCCGCCGAACATTTTTTATTACAGAAAATTTTCAACAACAGCCAGCGCCGCGAGTTGGAGGATGTGTTGTTGTTTATTGCGGAAAAATCTGGCGACCGGCCCCGGCAAATCCGGCTGTTGCGCGAACGATTTATTCAAAACGGGCAGTTCGATTTTTTCGAACGTTTAAAGATCGTTGCATCAGACGAATGGCCGGCAGAACTGGAGGTGCTGCTGAATGAACTGCGCGCGGTGAATGACGTCAAAAAAATTGCCGCCATACTGGCAGCAGAAGGAGAACGCGCTGCGCTGGCCGTATTGCTGGAAGCTAGCGACGACCTGCTTGCGCTACAGCGCTACGAAGATTTGTTTTTACCGGAAGATAAAAATTTCGTGCGTACCCGCTATTCAATACTACTCTCCGATTACCTTCGCGAGCATTTTGGCCGCCCGGCATCCGCACAAGTGCGCATGCACCTGGCAGGCTTGCTCAATAAAGGTGAAACAGCGCTCGTCGCCGGCATCATCCTCGACCTGAGCGCCCGCTTCGAAGAACGCCAAACCCTGCACGAAGAATTAGCCGAATTGTTTCCTAAATCGAGCAGGAAAACGGTGTTTGGATTATGAAAATAGAACTTTGGGCTATTGGGAAAACCTCGGAACCTTACCTGGAAACGGGCCTGGATATCTTTGAAAAACGCCTGAAAAACTACCTGCCTTTCAGCTGGACCGTGCTACAGGACGTAAAGGTGAAAACGACCGACGCTGCGATCCTGAAAAAAGAGGAAGGAAAAATAATCCTGGCCAAACTAAAACCGGAAGACCACCTCGTCTTGCTGGATGAAAACGGCCGGCAATATACCTCCGTCGAGTTATCGAACTGGATGGAACGCCGGCTCTCGGATTCCCGCAAACGGCTGGTGTTCCTGATTGGGGGAGCGTTCGGTTTTGCACCGGAGGTATATGCGCGGGCCAATGAACAACTATCTTTGTCCAAAATGACTTTTTCCCATCAAATGGTGCGGCTGTTTTTAATGGAACAACTCTACCGCTCGATGACGATTCTTCGCAACGAACCATATCATAATCAATAACTTACAGACTGACAGGTTTGTGTTCCTAATCCGCCAAACCTGCAAATCCGCAACCTGCACACCATGTCCGTTACCTTCATAATAATTGGCTTTACCGTAATCGTTTCTCTGATGGCGCTCAATAACCACGACTTGTTTCTCAAGTTGAAACACTGGCCGTATCAGGAAAGCCGCCGGGGAGAATATTACCGCTGGTTCACAGGCGGTTTTTTACATGCCGACCCGATGCACCTGATTTTCAACATGTTAACGCTGTATTTTTTCGGCGGAATGGTGGAAGAATGGTTCGCGGCCTTGTTTCCCGGCTTTGGCATTACCCTGTTCGTCATCTTTTATTTAGCGGCCATCGTAGCGGCCTCTTCGGCCACCTATTACAAACACCGGAACAATCCGGCCTTTGCCAGCATCGGTGCTTCCGGAGCGGTAGCGGCCGTATTGTTTGCCGCCATCCTGCTCGATCCGACCATCGGCATCATGATGTTTTTTATCCCAATCCCGATTCCCGGCTTCATTTTCGGCATTTTGTATCTGTGGTATAGTTCGTATGCCTCCAACAAGGGCGGCGATAACATAGACCACGTGGCACACTTTTTCGGGGCTGTATTCGGCTTTTTTTTCCCCATCCTGTTCAAACCCGTCTTGCTACTGCTGTTTTTTGATCAAATGGTGGGGTGGTTTAATAACCTCTTCGGTTAATTATAGTCGGTTTAGAGTGGTTTAGAAGGGTTTAGAGGGTTTAGAATGTTGATTGTGAATATGTTGCAATTCCGTTTCCTTCAAAACTACTTTGCGTCGGCTATAGTGGCTATTTGCACGCGCCAATAGCCACTACCTTTAGTTAATAATGCGGCTACGCCGGCTTTCTAAATCAATCCTCCGGATATGTAGCGGCCCGGACATTTTGCGCCGCTTCCTCAGGGCATTTTCTCTTATCTTTGCAACCAAATTGATTCAACTCGTGTTATAATACCGTTTTTAACCGCATACTATCATTCAAAAATCTATATAAAATGGCATACGAATTCACGGATGCAAATTTCCAGCAGGAAGTCATTGCGAACGATAAAGTAACGCTCATCGATCTTTGGGCTGAATGGTGCGGTCCCTGCCGTATGATGACCCCGATCGTGGAAGAACTGGCCACCGAATATGAAGGCCGTGCCATCATCGGCAAACTGAACGTCGACGACAACCCGGAGGTCCCGACGAATTTCAACGTGCGCGGCATCCCTACCTTCCTGATTTTCAAAAACGGCGAACTTCGCGAAAAGGTGGTTGGCGCTACCACGAAACAGGCGTTGAAAGATAAAATTGAGTCCTTGCTTTGAGTAATTTAAAAGGACATTAAAGTCGGTTTAGAGTGGTTTAGAAGGATTTAGAGGGTTTAGAATGTTGATTGTGAATATGTTGCAATTCCGTTTCCTTCAAAACCACTTTGCGTCGACTATAAAGACATTAAGGACATTAAAGAAATTAAGGTTATTGGGGCATTGAGGCCTTAATGACCTTAATTTCTTTCCAGGCCTTACTCAGGTATTCAACCAAGTCCCCCGCCACCATTGCCGCCTCGCTTTTATCGGCCGCCGCCAAATCGCCGGCGAGGCCATGTAAAAAAACACCCATGCAGCAGGCATCTAAAGCAGGATACCCCTGGGCCAGTAGCCCGGTCAGGATACCGGTGAGTACGTCGCCGCTGCCGCCGGTGGCCATACCGGGGTTGCCCGTGGAATTGAACCAGCAGGAGCCGTCAGGGGCGGCGATGGCCGTGTTTGCGCCTTTCAAAATGATAAATACCCGGTGTTCCTGCGCTTTGCGGCGTTGAAGTTCATTCCGCTCGAAATCATGCCCGGTTTTCCCGAACAGTCGTTCGAATTCTTTCGGGTGCGGGGTCAGTATGGTGTCTCGTGGCAGCAGGGCCCACCAGTCGGGATGCAGGGCCAGCAGGTTGAGCGCATCGGCATCGAGCACAAGCGACTTGCTTGCGGCTCGCAGCAGTTGTTCAAGCGCCGTAGCCGTAGCTGCCTCCGTCCCGATGCCGGGGCCCACACCGATAGCCGAATAGTGTTGTATATCAGGCGCTTGCGTCCAAAACGATTCCTGCGAATCGGCTAAGAACAAGGCCTCCGGTACACTCGTTTGAAGAATCGCATCGCCGCAGCGCGGGGCCTGTACCGTCAGTAACCCGACCCCTGCCCGTAAACAAGCGCGGGCAGCCAGCACCGCAGCGCCCATTTTGCCATAGCTGCCGGCAATCAGCAAGGCATGTCCGAAACTGCCCTTGTGGCTGAATTTTCCACGAGGGCGGATCAATCGGCGCGCATCGGCCAGGGTCAGATAATGATAGGGCGTTTCGCATTGCGCCGCAAATGCCGGATGCAGGCCGATGCTGCCGAAGGTCCAGGCCCCTACCCTTTCGGCATTTTCCGGAAAAAAGAAAGCCCGCTTGGGCGTTTCAAAACTAAAGGTATGCCGCGCCCTGATGCAGGGACCATCGGTGCGCGCATCGGCAAACAAACCGCTGGGCAGGTCGATGGAGACGATGTCGTTTGGCAGATCATTCAGATAATCAATCATCTGCGCCCATTCGCCCTCCAATGGCCGGCTCAAGCCGGAGCCGAACAAAGCGTCGATGATGATCGGGGAAAGAAGGTCATTCAGGTCATTGGAGAAATTAGGGTCCTCCTTGATTTCATGAATGTCTTTAATTTCTCTAATGTCCACAATGTCACGCGACGCCTTAATTTGGATGTCGAAATCTGCCGAATGTTTTCCGGTGACATCGCAAACAAATACCTTCGCCGTGTAAAATGCGCGGTGTAACAGCAGCGCCACGGCCAGTCCGTCGCCGCCGTTGTTTCCCGTGCCGGCAAAAACGTACACCGGACGTTCCGTATCCGGGTATAGCGCGGTAAACCACGCCGTAAAAACGCGGGCCGCCCGGTTCATCAGTTCGATGGATGCGACGGGCTCGTGTTCGATGGTGTATGCATCCCAGGCGCGGATTTGAGCGGCAGTGAATATTTTCATGATGTGAGCGGCTTTGGTTTGAGTTGGTAAAGTTTAAAAAACAGGCTGGTTATTTACTTTATTATCTCTAAACATAAGCAGCGTGTCATGTTGAGGAGCATAGCGAAACATCTGGGGCCGCAGGCCGAATGAGGAAGTTGTGAAGTCAAAATTATTTATTTGACCGGCCTTCGGCCCCAGATTCTTCGCTATGCTCGGAATGACACGCTGGGTTTGGGATGGGAGTCAAAATTATTGATTTGATTTGTTGCGGCGTTCATTCACCAAAAACGTTCCTGTTTTTATCTCCAAATCCAAAGGCAGGATCACGAAGTTCTCAATTGATTACCAATAAATTAAATAAAAATTCCACACAATCCACGAACCTTGAAGTATGTTTCAACAACAATTTTTCTCCGGCCTGAAAGTAGTGGAATTTGCGAGTGTGCTGGCCGGGCCGGCCGTAGGAATGTTCTTTGCGGAGCTGGGCGCGGAGGTCATTAAAATTGAAAATAAAACAACCGGCGGCGATATGACCCGGGGCTGGAAACTGCCCTCGGAAGATCCTGCTTCGGCGGTGTCGGCCTACTGGTGCAGCGTCAATTGGGGCAAAAAATACATTTCCCTCGATTTGAACGAACCTTCCGAACGGCAAGAAGCCCTCGCGCTGGCCCTGGCCGCCGACGTGGTCATTTCAAATTTCAAACCCGCCGCAGCCCGTCGCTGGGGCATGGATGCCGACTCCTTACGCGCACAGAACCAGCGTCTTATCTTTGCCCAACTCAATGCCTTTGCCGATCCGGAAGACGAAAGCCCGGCCTTCGATGTTGTGCTGCAGGCCGAGGCCGGTTTTATGTATATGAACGGAGCGGCAGACGGTCCGCCGGTTAAAATGCCGGTCGCATTGATTGATCTGCTGGCAGCCCACCAACTCAAGGAAGCGGTGTTATTAGCCCTGCTCCACCGGGAACGCAGCGGGCAAGGCAGCACGGTCCGGGTTTCCCTGCTGGAAAGCGCATTGGCGTCCTTAGCCAACCAGGCCACCAACTGGCTGACGGACGGACATATTCCGCAACGAATGGGCGCACAACATCCGAATATCGCCCCGTATGGCGATATCTTTGCGGGCGCCGACGGACTATCCATCCTGCTGGCCGTGGGTACGGAGCGGCAATTTCGCCGGCTTTGCCAGTGCTTAAACCTGGATAATCTTTTGGAAAACCCTGATTTTCAAACAAATGCAGCCCGCGTACAGCATCGTGCCGCCCTGAATGTATTGCTGTCGGCAGCTATACAACAACAAGCGGCCGGGACCTTGCTGACAACGCTCAAAGCCGCCGGCGTACCTGCAGCGCGTATTCGGGACATGCGCCAGGTGTTTGAAATGCCGGAAGCCAACGCGATGATTTTAGAAGAAACCCTGCCAGACGGAACCCATACGAAACGTTTAAAAACGATTGCATTTCACTTAATGGACAAGCCCACGCTTTCTACAACATGATGAAACTACACTACACCCTGCTATTTTTATTAACTATTTCCTTTCGGCTTGCGGCCCAGGAGGAAGAAAGCTCGACCTACCCGCTGGGCGTTTTCGCGGATAATCAGCAAACCCTCGTTTTTGGCAGTACCATCAACGTTCGCCAGTCGCCGGCCAAAGATGCATCGGTAGTCGCCCAATTATCGGCTGGCGACGCCGTTACCGTGCTCGCCACCGATGCCGCCACGCTCCGCCTCAACGGCTGGACAGCCCCCTGGGTAAAAATTGCCTTTCGAAAAGACGGCAAACGCCTGGAAGGATATGCCTGGGCCGGCGTCTTCTCCCCGAGCTCCGTACGGCTCGGAGATGTTACGATCGTGTATGGCATCACCAAAGCGGAGATCGAAAAAATAGAAAACGCAGGGGATGGAGGCCAGGGTTCTTCGGGGAAATATGCGGTTGAAATCCGGGCCCTGCGCGGCAACCAAATCCTGTCGACTGTTGCGACCACGGTATTCATGGATGGCGGATACTATTCCCAATTTACGAAATACAACAACCTCGGAATCAAGCAATTTAAAAACTGGGTCAAACTCAGTTACAACTTTGATGCCTGCGGCTATCCATCGTACGAAATTTGGTGCGCCTGGGACGGGGCTAAACTCACTATGTTACCGGTGCTCAGTACCATTTCGGATGCCGGCGTTTTTTTCGACTCGGAATCGTATTTATTTCCGGAAACGGAAGGCGGATTGCCCGATGTGTTGTTGTACCAGCACGAACACGGAGAAGGGATGATCGAAGACGGCGCTTCCGATTATACCAAGCAACTGCGAACGATGACCTGGAACGGGAAAGCGTATCTTAAACCTAAGTTGAAAGGGCAGGATTGAGTACACAAGAACATTTGTTTTATTTTGTTTCACAACCCAGAAGCAGCGTGTCCTGTTTAGCGCAGCGAAACATCTGAATATGAAGATTCCAAGGGAAACTCCGGTGCATTGCGCTTCGCTTTTCCTGCCCCAGATGCTTCGCTATGTTCAATATAACACGCTGCCTTTATGATTTTTAAGACTTTGGGAGTTAACCAAGCACAATAATGAATAAAGAAGCAATACTTCAAGCGCTACGCCAAGTGCGCGACCCGCAAACAGGCCAGGATATCGTGGCGGTCGGGATGGTGCAAGACCTGACGATCGAGGATAACCACATCAATTTTAAACTCGTCGTGCCTTCTTTGCAAATGCAGGGCAAGGCCGAACTGAACTTTGCCTGTATCGGGGCCATCGTGGAATTTTTCCCGCAAGCGGATGTAAACGTGCATTTTATGGCCCGTACGCCCGGCAGTCAGCAATCGACGAGCATCGTACCGCATATTAAAAACATCATCGCGGTGGCCTCCGGAAAAGGCGGCGTAGGCAAAAGCACGGTGGCGGTGAACTTAGCCCTGGGCTTGAAAAAACTCGGCGCCCGCGTCGGCCTCATGGACGCCGACGTGTACGGCCCCAGCATCCCCACCATGCTCGGCCTGACAGGCAAACGGCCCAAAGTGCAGGACGTGGGGGGCAAAATAAAAATGATCCCGCTCGAAGCGTACGGCATGCCCACGATCAGCATTGGCAACATCATCGAGGCGGATCAGGCGGTGGTGCTGCGTGGCCCGAGACTGGCCGCCGTGATCAAACAATTCTTCAATGACGTGGTCTGGGATGCGCTCGATTTTTTGATCGTGGACCTGCCACCCGGCACAGGCGACATTCAACTGACCCTGGTGCAAACCGTGCCGGTCACCGGCGTCGTGCTGGTGACTACCCCCCAAGACGTCGCCCTGGCCGATGCCATCAAAGCGATGCACATGTTTCAATTGCCGCAGATCAACGTGCCTATTCTCGGTGTGGTGGAAAACATGTCGTGGTTCACCCCGGCCGAATTGCCGGGCAACAAATACTTTATTTTCGGCGAAGGCGGGGGTAAAAAATTGGCCTTGGCCAGTCATTCGGTTCTGCTCGGGCAAGTACCTCTGGTGCAGGGCATTCGCGAGGGCGGCGACAGCGGCTTCCCGGCGGTGTTGGCGGAAGACGGCATGCTGTCGGACGCATTTCTGGAGGTGGCAAAAAACACGCTGCGGCAGGTTGGGGTGCGCAATGAGATGGTAGAGCCGACGAAGGTGGTAAAGATGGGGGAATGAGGTGGAATTCAGGACATTAAACGAATGCCAAACCCGACTGCAGCACCCCGATCGCCCTTGCCCGCACCCGGTCATCAACAGTGGTATCGGCGATGGTTTCGCAGACGGCCCGTTCGTCGATGCGTTGCAGGGCGCTAAGGCTCGTCAGGCGATTTTGGGCGGCTACCCTGGACACCGCATCGGTGATGATCCTGCTCATACCGCCATTGCCCTGGTTGATGGCGAGGGCTATGACCAAGGTCAGGGCCGCCTCCGAAGTGAGTATGTCCTGCAGGCGCGGTACGTTGATTTGAATACCGCCGACATTTACGTTGAGTTTGAAATTTAGGGCAGGCTGGATGTACAGGGTGTTGGCCATTCGCAATTGCTCGCGGACCAGCATCGGCTCGAAACCGGCCTGGATAAAAGCGCCGTATAGCAGCACGGTGCGTTGAATGTACAACCAGGCGTCGTCGCCGCGCAGGCGGAAACCATTGTCGTCGAGCACCGTCACGAAACCGCCGTCTGTATCGATGCCCACACGCTGAAATACCCGCTGGAATTGCTGCGGGGCATTCGCTTCCATGCTGGCCAACAAGCGGTGAAGGCTGCCACCGACGGCCGCCGCTCCGGTAAACTGGATAAATCCGTAAGAAAAAATAGCCCGGTCGTAACTGTTGATGGCATCAAACTGGCCCTCATGGGTTGATACGTATTGCAAAGCCTGGGCCTGTTGGGGACTCAAGCCGACGGACTGGATCAACTGCAGGCTGAGTTCCATCCTCGATTGTCCGGCGTACATGATGCCGTTCGGGTACACCATAAACCGCGAATTGGTGAGGTTGTCGCGCATGTTGGCCACAATGGTCCCGCCGCTCAAAAGGGGTACGGTCAGGAAATAACGCCGGAAGCCAATATCCTGCCGGATGTCGAGCGAAAATTGCCGACGGGCCGTCAGGTAATTTTCACCGAAAACAGGAGGCGTCGAAGGGGGGGGCGTCGAAGGAGAGGGAGACGGTGTCGAAGGCGCCCAGGGTTCCGGGGTTTTCGATCCGTTTTTGGACGAGGTGCGCACCTTCAGGGTTTGACCCACGTTTAAATTATTGGACGTGAGTTTATTCAGCGCTTTGAGATCGTCCACGCCCATACCGAATTTGCGGGAGATGCCGTAAAGGGTGTCGCCTTTGACGACGGTGTACACGGAGATGGTTTCCATATTTCGAATGATTGATTTAAGGGTATATCATAAATTGGTTTAGAAGGTTTAGAAAAGTTTAGAAGGTTTAGAGCGTTATTCTCAAGCCATTGGTTTTCAATGAAATGAGTATTTTTTTCTAAACCTTCTAAACCCCTCTAAACTTTTCTAAAC
>Ga0105046_10001862_pt1 | contig 32851 bp, 25 predicted proteins | sample MAT03_FD_78385 | JGI IMG/M metagenome (GOLD analysis project Ga0105046, IMG submission 78385) | Freshwater microbial communities from Lake Fryxell liftoff mats and glacier meltwater in Antarctica - MAT-03 (megahit assembly) | ecosystem: Environmental > Aquatic > Freshwater > Ice > Liftoff...
AAAATCCCCCTGCACGAGAAAGAAGACTGGGCCAAGGGCTTCGACATCGTCGTCCACAACGAATGCTTCGCGGCCGTGACCGATCCGGCCTGGGTCGAACGGATCCTCAAGCCGCACCGCGACGGGCTGCCAGGCGTCGTCATCCACTGTGCCATGCACTGCTACCGCGACAAGACGGACGAATGGTTCAAGTTCGTCGGCGTCACCTCGCACCGGCACGGGGCCAAGTACCCGTTTGATGTCATGAACGTGGATAAAGAGAGCCCGATCATGAAGGGCTTCGGCGAAAAGTGGGCCACGCCCGATGGCGAACTCTACCAGATCGAAAAGGTTGGCGAGCACTGCAAGCCGCTCGCCACCGCCGTCAGCAAGGAAACCAAGAAGGCCGAGACATGTGTCTGGACGAATCAGTTCGGCAAAGGCCGCGTCTTCGGCACCACCATCGGCCATCACAATAGCGAAATGGCCGACCCGGTGTTCCTCAACATGCTCACCCGCGGCATCCTCTGGGCGACCGGCAAGGATGAAACGTATCTGAAGCCGTTCGACCCGAAGACGACCAAGTTCCGCTGGGAAGTGCAGGCGAAGAAAGAAATTCCGACCACGCCGCCCAACAAGCTGCCGAGCCCGCCTGAGAAGAAGTAGTTAGTCGAACTCTAACGATGGCATCAGGCGAGCATCGAGCCGTAAGGCCGACGTGTTTCCAACTCCACGTCGGGCCTGCGCCTTGACGCTCGCCTTTCGACAAGGGAACCCCGCATGCGTTTCGTTCTTGCTGCTCTCGCTCTCACCGTGGCGTCTTCTGCCACTCAGGCGGCGGATGCTCATCCGATCATCGCCGGCTTCGAACGCTTTTACACGGGCGAGAAGCCGGATCTCGTTGCGGGCGGCCGACTCCTGCTGGGCGAATTGAATTGCACCAGTTGCCACGCGGCCGAGGACGTGGCGGCGAAGAAGCAGGCCCCGAACCTCGACGGCATCATGGGCCGGGTTCGGGCGTCGTACCTGAAGAAATACCTGAGCGACCCGCATGCCGTGAAACCAGGCGGCACCATGCCGAGCCTCTTCGCGGGCGATCCGGAGAAGGACGCCAAGGTTGAAGCTCTCGTCCAATTTCTGTCGGTCACCGGTGCCTTGAAGCAGGAGAAACCGGACGTCAAGGCCGCGATCATCGGCCGCGATCTCTACACGAAGATCGGCTGTGCCGCCTGCCATGGCCCGCGTGACGGCAACGGCCTGCCCGAGAAAAACCTCCCCGCGTACATCGTGCCCCTCGGCGATCTGAAGGCGAAGTATTCGATCACGGGCCTGTCGGAATTTCTCGACAACCCCCTTCATGTGCGGCCTTCCGGCCGCATGCCGCATCTTCTGGGCACCCCTTCAACAGGAAAGAAGGACGGCAAGGATTCACGCGATTTGGCCAACTATCTGCTGCAAGGGGTGAAAGTCAGCATCCCCCAGGGAATCGGTTCAACCAGTTACTCGTACTTCGAAGGATCATGGAAGACGTTGCCTGATTTCAGCAAGATGAAGGCGAAGGCAACCGGCACGGGTCCAGCCTTCGATCTCGGCTCCGCCAAGCGGGGGACCGAATACGGCCTTCGTTTCGAAGGCTACGTCAAGATGAAGGCGGCTGGCGAGTACACCTTTACACTCTCGAGCGACGACGGCAGCCGGCTCTTTATCGACGGGAAGAAAGTGATCGACAACGACGGAGTCCATGCGTTGAAATCGGTGAGCGCCACACCCACTTTGCGTAAGGATGACGCTCATCACATTGTCGTCGAATTCTTCAACGCTGCAGCCGGCGCGGACCTGACCGTTGAGATCGAAGGACGCGGCCTGGCCCGACAACCGCTCGGGGCGCACATCGCCGCCACGGTCGCTCAACTCGACGCAAAACCCGAAGAAAAGAAGGCTGAATCTGAAGACGGCTTCGAACTGAAACCGGACCTCATCGCCAAGGGCAGGCTCCTCTTCTCGAACGTGGGCTGCGCGAACTGCCATCAACTGACGATCGACAAGAAGCCGATCGTACCGATTCTGAAGGCAATGCCGCTCGCCTCCCTCAAAGTCACGGGCGGCTGCCTCGCCGAACCGCCGGCAAAGGGCACTCCTGATTATGACCTCAACGAACGCCAGCGAGCCGCCCTCGCCGCGTTCATCCCGTCGTCGGTTGACAAGCAGATTGATTCGGCCGCGGTCATCGGCCGCACCATGACCATGCTCAACTGTTACGCCTGCCACGCGCGTGACAAGATCGGCGGCCCGACCGAGGAGATGAACAAGTTCTTCCTGACCGTGCAGCCCGAGATGGGCGATGAGGGACGCGTTCCCCCCACGCTGGATGGCGTCGGGGCCAAGCTAAATGTCGCCTACTTCAAGAACATTCTTGACAAAGGCGCCCACGACCGACCCTACATGCACACACGCATGCCGGGCTTCGGCGCCGCCAACATCGCGCATCTGCAACCGCTCTTCGCGAGCCTCGATAAAGTCCCAGTCGTCGACGAAGTGTCCTTCGAAGCCCCGGACGCTAAAGTCAAGGCTGCCGCTCGCCATCTCGTCGGCGACCAAGCCCTCTCCTGCATCAAGTGCCACACGTTCAACGGCGTGAAGGCCGAGGGCATCCAGGGCATCGACATGACCGTGATGCCGAAGCGGATCAACCGCGACTGGTTCCACTTCTACATGCTCGACCCCCAGAAGTACCGGCCCGGCACGCGCATGCCGAGCGCCTTCGTCAACGGCATGAGCCCGCTGCCGATGCTCCTGGACGGCAAGGCCGCCACGCAGATCGAATCGATCTGGGTCTACCTGAAACAGGGCGGCAGCGCGGCTCTCCCGCTCGGCATGGGCAAGAAGTCGATCCCGCTGAAACCGATTACCGAGGCGATCATCTACCGCAACTTCATCCAGGGCGCGGGGGCGCGGGCGATTGGCGTCGGCTATCCGGAGAAGATGAGCATTGCCTTCGACGCCAACGACATGCGTCTGGCCCTGATCTGGCAGGGAGCGTTCATCGACGCGGCCAAGCACTGGGAAGGCCGTGGCCCAGGCTTCGAAGGTCCGCTGGGCGACAATGTACTCTCCTTCCCAGCGGGAGCCGAGTTCGCCGTGCTGGCCACGCCCGCGACCGAATGGCCCAAGACGCCGCCGAAGGAACAGGGTTTCAAATTCATCGGCTACCGCCTCACACCGGACGAACGGCCGACTTTCGACTATTCCCTTAACGGGGTGAAGATCGAAGACTTCCCCAATCCGTCGAAGGTTGGCAAGGATCCCTCCATGAAGCGAACATTCACGCTCACCTCCACGGGGTCGTCCGACGCCCTCTATTTCCGTGCGGCCGTGGGAACCAAGATTGAGGCACTCGACGGGGGCTGGTACAAAATCGATGGCTGGAAGATGAAACTGGATGCGGCCGGGACCGCCAAGATCCGCGAATCCGGCAAAAAGAGCGAACTGCTTTTGCCCGTGACGTTCAAGGACGGCAAGGCGACGATCGTGCAGGAATTTGTGTGGTAGACCCCGTGAAGCCGCGACTCGGAGGGTTTCCGGAGAGGAGCGTTGGGCAGGCCGTGAGAAACGGCAGTTCCACACTAGCATCGAGCAAGACGTCTCTCCGTGAGTACGGCCTGCACAGTGGCGACCATATGTCGCGTGAGGAATTTCACCGAATTTACGAGGCGATGCCGGAAGATTTCAAGGCGGAACTAATTGGAGGAATCGTTTACGTGGCATCACCGCTCAAAATCCGCCATGGAAACAACCACGCTCCCTTGTCGACCGTCTTTTACGCCTATGAAGACTCGACTAAAGGCGTTGAGATGGGCGACAATGTGACCGTTATTTTGGGAAATGATGCCGAGGCGCAACCGGATTTGTATCTCAGAGTGCTACCCGAATTTGGTGGGCAGTCCGAGACGTCGGCGAAGGACTATATCGAGGGAGCGCCGGTACTGGTTGCCGAGATTGCCCTCAGCAGTCATTCGATCGATCTTCACTCGAAACGTTTGGACTACGCCCGTCATGGCGTACTCGAGTATCTGGTTTTCGATTTACAGCAGAAACGGCTCCGCTGGTTCGATCTGAAGAAGAATCGCGAACTGGAGATCGACGAGGACGGCATTTGTCGCGTACGAACTTTTCCAGGTCTCTGGATTCACGAAGCGGCTCTGCTGAAACATAACCACAAGCGTTTGATGAGGACGTTGAAGAAGGGGCTGGCATCCGACGAACACTCTGCGTTTGTGACGCGGCTAAAGAACGCTACAACGAAGACGCGTAAACGGGGCAAATGACCCACGCGAAACAAGTTAATTCTTGATTGCAAGATAATCAGACAAGGAATGATTGATATGACTCGAATCTGGCAATACTCGTTAATGGCGGTCTTGCTCCTCGCGGCCCCCGCCTTCGCCCAGAAGAAGGAAACCCCCAAGGCTCCGAACGAGGACGACTACTACAAGCTCCTGCGCTACGAGATCCCCGAGGGCGAGGTGCTTGACGCCGGGGCCATCGAAATCATGCCCGATGGCAAGGTTGCGGTCGGCACGCGCCGTGGCGAGATCTGGATGATCGACAACGCCTACACCGACGATCCCAAGCAGGCCAAGTTCACCCGCTTTGCTCACGGTATGCACGAGATCCTCGGCCTGGCCCAGAAGGACGGCTGGCTCTACGTCACGCAGCGGCCCGACCTTAGCCGGATCAAGGACACCAACAACGACGGCAAGGCCGACGTATTCGAAGTCGTCACCGACGGCTGGGAGATCAACGGCGACTATCACGAGTACGCCTTCGGCAGCCGGTTCGACAAGGATGGCAACATCTGGATCGTGCTCTGCCTCACGGGGTCGTTCAATAGCACTCACAAATACCGCGGCTGGGGCGGCAAAGTTGGCGCTGACGGCAAGTTTATCCCGACCACCAGCGGTGTCCGTTCGCCAGGAGGCATCGGTTTCGATTCCGAGGGGAACGTCTTTTACACCGACAATCAAGGCCCCTGGAACGGCTCCTGCTCGCTGAAGCATCTGCCCGTTGGCGGCTTCGTCGGCCATCCCGATAGTTTCAAGTGGTACACCGCTAAAGACGCGAAGTATCTGGGCGCCGCCCCGGCCGTTCCCAAGAGCGGCAGCCGGATCATGGCCGAGGCCAAGAAGATTCCGCAACTTTATCCGCCCTCGGTCATCTTCCCCTACGGCCGCATGGGCCAGTCCGCTTCGGGTGTCGATGTCGATCTCTCGAACGGCAAGTTCGGTCCGTTCAACAAACAACTCTTCGTCGGCGATCAGACGCATAGCACGGTCATGCGTGTCTTCATGGAGAAGGTCGGCGACCACTGGCAGGGTGCTTGTTTCCCCTTCCGCTCCGGCTTCGGTTCGGGAAACGTGCCGGTACGCTTCGGCAAGGATGGCTCGATGATCGTCGGCGGCACCAGCCGCGGCTGGGGCTCGCGCGGCAACAAACCGTTCGCCGTCGAGCGCCTCGCCTGGACCGGCAAGACGCCGTTCGAGATTCACGAGATGCACGCCAAGCCGGACGGCTTCGAGATCACCTTCACCAAGCCCGCCGATCCGGTCACCGCTGCTGCTGCCGGGTCGTATAAGCTCAACACGTTCTGCTACATCTACCAGGCCTCTTACGGCAGCCCGGTCGTCGATGAGACAGTCGCGAAGATCACGAAAGTTGACGTGGCCAAGGACGGCAAGAGCGCCCGCCTCTACGTCGAAGGCTTGCAGGAAGGGCACATCCACGAGCTGACTTCCGCCGGCGTGCTCTCGACCGAGGGCGAGAAACTCCTGCATCCGCAGGCGTTCTACACGCTTAACTACATTCCCGCGAAGTGATCGAACTCTTCAGGCTTTCAAAAGGGTGAAACGTCGATGAACATCCGATTGGCCGCGCTCTCGCTCGTTCTTGCCGCCGCTTGCGGCGTCGCCGCTCAAGACCGGCCGTTGGCTCCCTCCGAAGCTCCCAAAGCCATGAAACTTCCCGAGGGGTTCAAGGCAACCTTGTTTGCTGGCGAGCCCGACGTCGTCCAGCCGATCGCGGGCTCCTTCGACGACCGCGGCCGGCTCTGGGTCGTCGAGTGTCTCTCCTACCCCAAGTGGTCCGACAAGCCGGAAGGCAACGACCGCGTCATCATGTTCGATGACACCGACGGCGACGGAACCTTCGACAAGCGCACCGTTGTGTTCGACAAGGGAGCCAATCTCTCCGGCATCGAACTCGGCTTCGGCGGTATCTGGCTCTGCTCGATCCCGAATCTTCTCTTCATTCCGTGCGACATCAACGCCGACGTGCCCAAGATCGGCAAACCGGAAGTCGTTCTTGATGGCTGGAGCCTCAAGTGCCGGCATAACGTCGTCAACGGTCTGCTCTGGGGACCCGACGGCTGGCTCTACGGCTGCAACGGCATCGTCGACACCTCGAAGGTCGGCAAGCCGGGAACGCCCGATGCCGACCGCATCCCGATGAATTGCGGCGTCTGGCGCTATCACCCGACGCGCCGGATCTTTGAACAGTTCGCTCATGGCACCACCAATCCGTTCGGCCTCGATTTCGACGATTTCGGCGAATGTCTCATGACTAATTGCGTCATCGGCCATCTCTGGCACGTGCAGCCGAACGCCCATTTCGAACGCATGTATGGTCAGGATCTCAACCCGAACACCTACGCGCTCATGCCGCAATGTGCCGACCATATCCACTGGGGCGGGGGTCACTGGACTCAGTCGCGCGGCGGCAAGGGCGTTCATAGCGAGGCCGGCGGCGGTCACGCTCATGTCGGCTGCATGGTCTACTTGGGCGAGAACTGGCCCGCGACCTACCGCAACGGCGTCTTCATGCTCAACCTGCACGGCAGCCGCATGAATCACGATCGCCTGGTGCGCTCGGGCTCGGGGTACGTGGCCAAGCACGAACCGGACTTCATGCTGGCGAATGACCCCTGGTTCCGCGGCATCTTCGTCAAGCAGGGTCCCGATGGCGGCGTCTTTGTCTCCGACTGGACCGACACCGGCGAGTGCCACAATTATGAGAAGGTCGACCCCAGCAACGGCCGTCTCTACAAGATCACCTATGGCAAGACGAAACCCTGGAGCGGCAATCTCGCCGGCCTCAAAGACCTCGAACTCGCCAAGCTGCAAGGGTCCGATAACGAGTGGCTCGTCCGCCACGCCCGCCGCCTGCTGCAGGAACGAGTCATCACAGGACGGCTGGCCGATGACGCCGCGAAAGAAATGCGTTCCCTTCTTGCGAATGAGCGTGTCGAGAAGAAACTACGCGGCCTGTGGGCACTGTATGTCACTGGCGAACTGGACGTCGCCACCTTGGCGGCGCAGATTGACAAGAGTCGTGATGACATGGTGCGTGCCTGGGCGATTCGTCTGGCCGTCAACTCCCGCGCTCCCGATGCGTCGATTCTTAATTTGATGCAACAGCTGGCCGAGAAAGACCCGTCGACTTTCGTGAAGCGGATCATCGCGGCGTCATTGCCGCGCGTGCCCGTCGAGCAGCGTTGGCCAATCGCCATGAAACTGGTGCGGAACGCGATCGAGCCGGATGATGTGCCCGGCCAATTGATGGCCTGGTACGGACTGGAAGCTCTGCCCGCCGCCGACCCCGCTCGAGGCGTCAAACTCCTGGCGGATGCGAAGGTCCCAGTCGTTCAGGAGTTTATCACGCGCCGGCTGGTCACATTGCCCGACGGCAAGCCGCTCGCTCAACTTGAACCGATCTTGAACTTGCTCGCGGCACGGCCGGCCGATGCAGCCTCGCTGCCGATCCTCAAGGGGATTCAAGACGCCTTGCTCGGTCGACGGCAACTCGAAGCCCCGCCCGCCTGGGCGCCGGCCTACGCCAACCTGATGAAGAGCACGTCGCCTGATGTTCGCGACCGGGCCGCCAAGCTGGCGGTCATCTTCGGCGACGCGGCCGCCATCGCCTCCTTGCAAAAACTCGTCAGCGATCGGGGCACAACCACCTCGAAGCGTTACGACGCCCTCCAGGCGCTGATGATCCGGCAAACCCCCGATCTGCAAGCTCTCTTGCGCGATCTGCTCGACGACAACGCCATGCGCGGTTCGGCGATTCGTGCCCTGGCCGCGTTCAAGAACGATGAGACGCCCAAGACGCTGCTGGCTATTTATCCGAAGCTCTCGACGAGTGAAAAGACGGATGTGGTGCAGACGCTCGCCTCACGGCCGGCGTGGGCTCTCGCCTTGCTCAATGCGATCGACGGCAAACAGATCCCGCGCGACGACGTTTCCGTCTTCACCGCCCGGCAGATTCAGGGGTTGAAGGACAAGAAAGTGCAGGAACGTCTCACGCTTGTCTGGGGCCAGATCAAACCCGCCTCGAAAGAGAAAGTAGAACTGATCGCCAAGTACAAGACGGTCCTGACGGCCGAGTATTTGAAGTCCGCCGATCTCGTCCAGGGCCGAGTCGTCTTCGTCAAGAATTGCGTCGCCTGTCACCGCCTGTACGATGATGGCGGCAACATCGGCCCGGCTCTGACCGGTGCCCAGCGTCATAACCTCGACTACGTGCTCGAAAACATGATCGACCCCAGCGCCGTCGTTTCCCGCGATTATCAAATGACGAAAATCGAAACGCTAAGTGGCCGAACAATCACCGGCATCGTCAAGCAAGAGACCGAGAAAGCCGTCACCGTGCAGACACCGAATGAGGTCATCATTCTGCCGAAAGACGAGATTGAAACCCGCACCCAGTCGCCGCTCTCGATGATGCCGGAAGGCGTGCTGGATAAATTGTCCGCGGTCGAACTCCGTGACCTGGTGGCCTACCTGGCCAGCAAGGACCAGGTGCCGCTGCCGAAGGGGCCATGAGTGACGACATTCTTTTCCAGCGACAAAAGGATCTCCCATGTGGAAGTGCGTCAAATGCCGCGAAAAGGTTGACGACAATTTCGAAGTCTGCTGGAACTGCGGCACATCTCGCGATGGCGTCGAAGATCCGAGTTTCCGCAAGGCCGACGACGCCGCTGTTGCCTCTGACGCTGTAGCGCCTCAGGCGCCGATCGACTCGCAAGCGGACGAGCCGGAGAAGAACCCGATCTACTGCGTTCGCTGCGACCGCGTGCTCGACTTTGTCGGCACGAAGAAGTTCCACGAAGGCACGCAAGCCTGGAGCTTCCTTTTTGGCGACCTGGGTGAATTATTCGTCAACCGCGAGCATTTCGACGTTTACATGTGTCCGAGGTGCGGCCGCGTGGAACTATTTGTCGATGGGGTCGGTGAGCAATTTCGGCCCCATTGATTCTAGGGTTCCAACTTCGTTTCGGGCTCGTCGCGGAATGCGTAAAAAAAGCGGGAGCCGACGGCTCCCGCTTCGATCGATCCAAATGTCATCTCAATTACGCCAACAGTTCCTTGACCACTCGGCCGTGGATGTCCGTCAGGCTGTAATCACGGCCGCCGTAGCGGTAGACCAGTTTCTGGTGATCGAGGCCGAACAGGTGGAGCAGCGTGGCGTGTAGGTCGTGGTGGTGGACCGGGTTGTCGACGGCCTTGGCGCCCGTTTCATCGGTGGAGCCGACTCGTTGACCACCCTTGATGCCGGCGCCGGCCATCCACATGCTGAATCCCGAGGCGTTGTGATTGCGGCCGTCGCCGCCCTGGCCCTTCGGCGTGCGGCCGAATTCGCCGCCCCACATGACGATCGTGTCCTTCAGCAGGCCGCGTTCCTTGAGATCGGTCAGCAACGCGCCGATCGGCTGATCGATCTGGCCAGCCAGTGTGCTGACGCGACTCTTGAGGCCGCCGTGGGTGTCCCAACTGCCGTGGCCGAGCTCGATGAAGCGGACGCCCGCTTCGACGAGACGACGGGCCATGAGGCATTGCCGGCCGAAGTTGTCCGTGCTGCCGCCGCCGCCTTTGGCTTCCGCGACTTCGGCCTTGCGGGCCGCGTTGGGGCCGTTCTTGCCGTTGATGCCGTACATTTCCAGCGTCTTGGGCGATTCCTTCGAGAAGTCGAGCGCTTCGGGCAGGGCCTTCTGCATGCGGAAGCCGAGTTCGAAGGAATTGATCACGCCTTCAACGGCCGGGTCGACGGCGTTGCGGGCGATCAGGTCCTGGTTCAATTCATTCATCAGGTCGAGTTGCCGGCGCTGGGCCGAGTCGGCGAGGTAGGGTTTGATGTTGCCGATGGAGGCGCCGGCCAGCGATTGCCCCTGTTCGCCGATGCGGGTCGCTTGATAGGAGGCCGGGAGGAATGCGTTGCCGTAATTCTGAGCGCCGCCCAGATTGCCTGGCGGGTTGATCGTGACGAACCCGGGCAGGTTCTGGTTTTCCGAGCCGAGGCCGTACATGAGCCACGAGCCAAGCGACGGGCGGGTGAAGCGGAATTCGCCCGTGTGCAGCATGAGGAACGATTGCGGATGGTTGGGCACGTTCGTGTGCATGCTGTTAATGATGGCCAGGTCGTCGGCGTGCTTGGCCACGTTCGGGAAGACTTCGGAGATCATCAGCCCGCTCTTGCCGGACGGCTTGAACTCGAAGGGTGACGCGAGCATGCCCTTGGAGTCGTCGTTGCCCTTCTTGAGCAGCGGCTTGTAGTCAAAGGTATCAAGGTGCGTCGGGCCGCCTTGCATACACAGGAAGATGATGTGCTTCGCCTTGGGGGCGAAATGCGGGGCCTTGAGGGCCATCGGGTTCGCAACGGCCGCGGCAGCTTGCTGCTGGGCCATGCTGGCGAAGGCCATGTAGCCGAATCCGCAGGAGGATGCCTGCAAAGCCTGCCGGCGAGTGAAGAGATTCGAGGTCATGAGAAATCGCTCCGTGGGTACCGAGTGATCAATGGTTGAATCGTATAACGCAGGGCGTAATTAGCGGATGTAACGGAATTCGGCCGAGGCGAACAACGCCTGGCAGAAACTGACCCAGGCTTCGTTCTGTTTTGTGCCGAGATCCTTGGCGGCTTCGGTGAGATACTTCAGGGCGCGTTCTTTATCCTGTGAAGAAGCGGGACGAGCATAAAACGTGCGGTAAGCGAGATCAACCCGGCCGGCATCGTCGAGGCCGGACACGCTCATCAACTTTGCCGTCGCTGCTTTTGCTTGCTCGATGACGAACGCGCTATTCATCAAGAAGAGAGCCTGGGCCGGCACGGTCGTCTCTTCGCGCTGAGCGGTCACGATATTCGGATTGGCCACGTCGAACAGGCTGAGTGACTCGGGGAGCGGGGCTCCGCGGACGATGCCGAGATAGACGCTGCGGTGCTTCGAATCGCGGGAGATGTTAGTGGGTCGTTTAGCGTTGCCGGCGGCCGTGGAGGCGTTGGAACCCTTCTGGGGCGTCAGGTCGAGTTGGCCGCTCACGAGCATGATCGCATCGCGGAAGGCCTCGGCATCGAGCCTGCGTTGGCTCATTCGCCAACGCAGGATGTTATCCGGGTCGGTCTTGTAAGCGGTCGCGTCATGGGAGCTCGACATCTGGTAGGTCCGGCTGAGCATGATGTAACGCACCATCTTCTTCAGCGACCATCCGTCTTCCATGAACTTGGTTGCCAAGTGGTCGAGCAGGGCCGGGTGGCTTGGCTTCTCGCCCAGGAAACCGAAGTTATCGGCTGATTTCACAATGCCCTGACCCATCAAGTGCATCCAGACGCGGTTGACGGCCACGCGAGCCGTCAGCGGATTTTCCTTGGAAGTCATCCACTCGGCAAGTTCCAGTCGGCCGCTGCCGGACTTGATGGCTTCGGGAGACTTGCCCGAGGCGAGCGTCGCGACATTCAAGAATCCAGCACGCGGGACGGTGTCGCCGAGCTTCGTGGAGTCGCCGCCGATGCAGACCTGTAAATTCTTGGGCGTGGTGTCCTTCAGGCCCATCGCTTGTCCGCCGTCGCTGAGATCGTGGAAGCCGCCGGGGCCATTCGACTTGTTGCCCTTGCCGCCCACCCCGAAGAGCATTTGCGAACTCTCGAAAATGCCGGCCAGAGCGTAATACTCCTTGGTGGCGATCGGGTCGAATTTATGATCGTGGCAGCGGGCACACATGACGCTCATCGACAAGACCGCGCGGGTGGTCACGTCGATCTGGTCGGCGATGAGGTCGTACTTGTAGTCGGGGTTGTTTTGCGCTCGTGGCTTGGACGTCAGCGCCAGCAGAGCCGTGGCGACCAACAACTCATCCTTCATCTGTGGGTTCGCGGACGGGAGCAGGTCGCCGGCCACCTGTTCCTTGATGAAGCGGTCGTAGGGCTTATCATCGTTCGTGGCCTTGATCACATAATCGCGATAGCGCCAGGCTTCCGGGAATGGCAGATTGTCGGCATTGCCATTCGATTCCGCGTAGCGGGCGATGTCGAGCCAGTAACGGCCCCAGCGCTCGCCGAACTGGGGTGATTCGAGCAGTTTGTCGACAACACGTTCAACGGATTTGGCATCGGTATCGCGCAGGAATGCGTCGACATCCTCGACCTTGGGCGGCAGGCCGACGAGGTCGAAGTAGATTCGCCGTAACAGCGTTTCGCGATCGGCATCGTCAACGGGTTTCAGTTTGCTCGCCTCGAGTTGAGCAAGAATGAAGCGATCGACATCGTTCTTCGCCCAGGTCATGTTGGCGACTTTCGGCGCCTCGGGCTTCTGCACCGGTACGAAGGACCAGAAACTCTTGGCTTCTTCCAGGCTCAGGCGTTTGTAGCTGGTTTGCACACCGATGCGGGGATCGGGAACGCCCATGGCGATCCACTTCTCGAAATCGGCGATGACATGGGCGGCCAGTGGCTTCTCGGGCGGCATCTTGATTTTTTCGTGCCGCAGCGACTTCATCAGCAGGCTCTCGGCCGGTTTGCCGGGGACGACGATCGCCCCAGTGTCTCCGCCTTTCAGGACGCCTTCTTTACTGTCGAGCAAGAGCCCGCCCTTGAGCTTTGACGCCTTGGCGGAATGGCACTCGTAGCAACTGTTGATCAAGACCGGCCGAATCTTGGATTCGAAGAACTCAATCCCCTTCGGGTCGTCCGCGGCAAGGGCACGCGAGCCGAGCGAGGCGAGAATCGAGATGCCGCAAAGGAACGGGAGAGTTCGGTTCAGCATGGCAAACCTCTGGTCAAGGAACTCGATATCGCGGCGGAACAACACAAAAACAATCAAACGACTGCGTGTCAATCTTGAATCTGGTGAGGTTCGGGCGAATAAGTAATCGCGAGTCGTCGATCAGAACCTCAGATTACCATTCAACAGAGACGGAGCGGGAAGGTTCCGGTTTCTGGGCTGAATCTTTGAAACGAAGTTGCATACCGGCGGCCAGACGGCAGCCCCGGAAAAGTCTCTTCAGATTGCCGATCTTCAATTGATCGTGGCTGGAGTGCTCCTGCCCATTGACGCTCTTCGCCTTGCCGCCTACACTGGTTTTTTCTTGGGAGGTCGATGGACGACGCCATTCGTAAGGCCGAGGTCCTGATCGAGGCCCTGGGTTACATCCGCACCTTTCGCGATCACCAGACCGTCATTAAACTGGGCGGCAGCGCGATGGAGGAGGCCGATGCGCTCCGGGCGACCCTCCAATCGGTCGTCTTTCTGGCGGCCGTCGGCCTGCGGCCCGTGCTCGTTCATGGCGGCGGCAAGCCGATCGATCGAGCCATGGCCGCCTCCGGCCTGCAACCCAAAAAGATCCAGGGCCGGCGCTTCACCGATGATGCCACTCTCGGTATTGTCGTCCGCGTTTTGACGGACGAAATCAACTCCGCCATCGTCAAACAGCTTCGTGAACTCGGCGGGAAGGCGTTCGGGCTGCACTCAAACTCGTCGCAAGCTCTGTTCGGCGAGCGTCTGATGCTCGACGGACCCAACGGCGACAAGATCGATCTCGGCCGGGTCGGTCAGGTGACTCGCGTTGATACCGATTTGATCAACGATTGTGCCCGCACGGGGATGATTCCCGTGATCCCGTCGCTGGCGTTTGATGATCAAGGCGGTTGGTTGAACGTGAATGCCGACACCGCCGCCGCGGGAGTGGCCGCCCGGATGAGCGCGGCCAAGCTCATCATGATGACCGATACGCCCGGCATTCTCCGCGATCGCAGGGATCCAACCTCGTTGATCGCCAGCGTGACGGCCGAGGGCTGCCGGCAACTGATCCGCGACGGCATCATCGATAGCGGGATGATCCCCAAAGTCGAAGCCTGCCTCGACGCGTTGCGTCAGGGCGTCGGCAAGACGCATATCATTGATGGCCGACTCAGGCATTCGCTTCTTCTCGAAATCTTTACCGACAAGGGCGTCGGCACCGAAATCACGCTATGAGCCGGTGATCTCCTCTTTCGGTTGATTTCATTGAGTCAACCGACCACGAACAAGGGCTTTCGACGAACATGACTTCCCCGCAAATCATTGATCTTTTCCAGAACTACGTGATCGCCAACTACACGCGTTACCCGGTCTGCCTGACGCGCGGCGTGGGTTCGCGCGTCTGGGACGCCGAGGGCGTGGAGTATCTTGATTTCTTCCCGGGCTGGGGTTGCGGATTGCTCGGCCATTGCCCGCCGCGCGTCGTGAAGGCCGTTCAGGAACAGGTCGCCTCGCTCATTCATGTGCCGAACACGTGGTACATGGAAGCCCAGGGCAGACTGGCCAAGGCGCTCTCGGAACGGACCGATTTCGCGGGCAAATGCTTCTTCTGCAATAGCGGCACGGAAGCTAACGAAGCGGCCATCAAGCTGGCTCGCTTGAACGGCGTCGGCACGGGGCCGAACGGCTCAAACCGCTTCAAGATCATTACCATGTTGAACAGCTTCCACGGCCGCACGATGGGAGCCCTGACGGCGACCGCGCAACCGAAGTATCACCAAGGCGTCGGGCCGATGCTCCCCGGCTTCGCCTATGCCCCGTTCGGCGATCTTGAAGCCGTCGCCAAGCTTGTTGACGCGGAAACCATCGCGGTCCTGATCGAACCGGTGCAGGGCGAAGGCGGTGTGAACATCCCGCCCCCCGGCTACATGGAAGGTCTGCGCGACCTGTGCGATCGCAAACAACTGCTGCTGATTTGCGACGAAGTGCAGAGCGGCATGGGGCGAACCGGCAAGTGGTACGCTCATCAACACTGGAAGATCAAGCCGGACATCGTAACGCTGGCCAAGGCGCTCGGCGGCGGCGTCGCTGTTGGCGGACTGATCGCCAAGCCCGAGATCGGCGAGAAGCTTAAACCCGGCACGCACGCGGCCACGTTTGGCGGCAACCCCATTGCCTGCATCGCCTCGCTGGCCACCATCGAGACGATCGAAGAAGATGGTCTGCTCGATCGCGCGGTTGCGATTGGCGAACGATTCCTGAAACGCTTCCTCGCGTTGAAAGAACGATCGCCGCTGATTCGCGAAGTCCGCGTGAAGGGCGCCATGATCGGCATCCAGTTGGCCGCCGACGGTTCGGCCATTGTGCAAGAGTGCCTGAAACGTCGGCTGCTCATCAACTGCACGCACCAGACCGTCATCCGCCTGCTGCCGGCCATGAACCTGACGGATGCCGAGGCGGACGAGGGCATCGCCATTCTCGAAGACGTGATTCTCGCGACGAAATAACCCCGGCGGCTTCCTTATACTTGGTTCCTTCTCCCAGACAGTTGTTCGATGACTATGAAACATTTTCTCAACATTCACGCCCAGGATCGCGACACTCTTCGGACTCTCCTGCGCGAGGCCGCCCGCCTCAAGGCCTTGCACGCCCGCGGCGAACCGGTCACCACGCTCAAGCACAAGATCGTGGCGCTAATCTTCGAGAAGCCGTCGCTGCGCACGCGCGTCAGTTTCGAGGCGGCCGTCGCTCAACTGGGCGGCACCAGCTTGTTCCTGCCGGGCAGCGAGGTCGGCATCGGCGTGCGCGAGTCGTCGGCCGACTTCGCCCGCACCATGTCGCAGTACGTCAACGGCCTGGTGTTACGCGTCTTCAAGCAATCCACCGTCGATGGGGTCGCCAAGCATGCGTCGATCCCCGTGATCAACGGCCTATCCGACCAGTCGCACCCCTGCCAGGCACTGGCGGATCTGCTAACGATTCAGGAATGGTTCGGCGAAGTCGACGGCAAGACGATCGTGTTCGTCGGCGACGGCAACAACGTCGCCCGGTCGCTGGCCATCGCGGCGTGCAAGATCGGTGGCAAGTTCATTCTCGCCCGGCCTGATGGCTACGGGTTCGACAAGGACTTCGAAACCAAGTTCCGCAAACACGTCGGCAACGCGCTCCCCGAAGAAACGGCCGATCCGATTCACGCAGTCAAGAATGCCGATGTCATCTACACCGACGTCTGGACGAGCATGGGCCAGGAAGCCGAGCGCGATGCCCGCCTCAAGCAGTTCACCCCCTACCAGGTGAACGAACATCTGATCTCGAAAGCGCCCAAGCATGTCAAGATCCTGCACTGTCTGCCCGCGCACCGCGGCGAAGAAATCACGGATGGCGTGATCGAAAGCTCCGCCAGCGTCGTCTTCCAGCAAGCGGGCAACCGCCTGCACGCGCAGAAGGCGGTTTTGGAGTGGCTGCTGGCGTAGTCAACCCCGTTGATACGAAAAAGGACAGGCCTTGCGGCCTGTCCTCGTTGAAAGTCGGACTTCGCTCAATGTACTTGACCTGCACTTCTCACTTCTTAGCTGGCAATTCCTTCACTTCGATCTTCTTGAACGTGACGACGGTGCCGGGGTCGTGGCCCTGGAGGGCGAAGTGGCCGCTCTTGTAGCGGGCTTGCGGGTCCTTGAAGTTGTCGACCGTCTTCTTGCCATTGACGATGATCGTGATGGTGTCGTCAATGCAGATGACTTCCTGGGTGAAGACTTCGTCGGGCTTATGAGGGGCGGTGTCGAGGACGAGGACTTCCTTGATCGTCGGAATGTACAGACTTCCAGTTCGAATCTTGTCCCGATGGGTGGCGTTGATCTGAGCCTCGTAGCCCTTGGGGAAATTCGGGCCGTACTCGGTGCGGAAATACTGGCCGCTGTTGCCGCCGTCGTTGATGCTGGCCTCGATCCGGTAGTGGAAGTTGACGTAGTCGCCGCGTTGGCTGAAAAGATGGCTCGGCGGGCCGGAGCCGATCAGCTTGCCGTCTTCCACGCGCCAAAGGTGAGTGGTCGTGCCGTCTTTGAGTTTGCCATCATATCCGACAACTTTGTCCTCTCTCATGATCGGGACAACTTCCGTGATGCCGCCGCTCGGCATGGGGTGGATCCGCCAGCCGGAGAGGTCCTTGCCGTTGAACAGAGGAGTCCAGCCCTCGTCATTTCTCACGTCCGCTCCGAATGAGCTGGAAGCCGCTAAGTTTAATAAAAAAGCCGCTGAAAGGGTAAATTTAAGGAAGAAACGCATCATGATAGGTTCTCTGGGAGGTTTAGTTGAATCCAAATCGGCCGCACAAGCTAGCCGATCGATCACATCGCGATCACAACTTACAAACCGAATTCATGCCATGCCAGAAGCAACTTAAAAAAACGAACGAATCGATCAACTCTACCTATTCGGTAAACTCTTTTCTATTTTTCTCTTTCCATTTTATCCAAATTGGTTATTTTGTCATGGGCGAGGATTTTGTCATACTAGCTGAATCCTCCTGTCATCGTAGTTTAACATCGTGAGTCACTCGCAAAGCGGTTCGTGAGAATCGCTCGGACCGGAGGATGACCTCGGGAAACCTATCCGCCATTCCCGATTCATCTACAAGCTCAATTGGTGAGCCCCTCTACTCGGCGGACGGAGAGAATGCATCATGTTGAAGTGTGTGAAGGTTGGTTTGATGGTCAGTGCGGTGCTCGCATTGGCTGCCCCGGCCAGCGCTGGCGGGTTATTCCGCCATTCTTCTGGCGGTCGTTGTACTCCGGCCGTGTCCGCGGGCTGTGGCGGCGTCGCGAGCTGTGGCGGCGAGTCGAGCTGCGGCACGACGACTTCCGGCTGCGGAACTTCTGTTCAGTACGTTGACCAGAAGGTTACCGCCTATCGTTCCGTGACCAAAGAGCGAATGGTCGAAGTCACCGTCAACAAAGCGGTGTCCAAAGAAGTCGATTTCAAGTACACCGTCAACGAAATGGTCACGACCCCCGAGAAGCGGATGGTCACGACCTACCAGACCGTCGAAGAAAAGGTCCCGTACACCTACATGGTGAACCAGATCGTGTCGACCCCCGAAAAGCGGATGATCACGACCTACGAGTGCGTCCCGGTCGAGAAGACCTGGAAGGCCACCGTCATGGAATCGATCACGACCGCTGAGAAGCGCAAAGTGACCCGCTACCAGTCGATCAGCAAGGAAGAAGACTACACCTACACCGAGATGGTGACGGCGCCCGTTGTCGAAAAGCGAATGGTGACGAGCTACATCTGCCAGCCGCGCGTGGTCGAAACGACCGTCGCGGTTTGCAAGCGAATCGCAGTGCCGGTTGATCCGTGCGGCGCTTCGTCGGGCTGTGGCTCTTCCTCGGGTTGCGGCGCCCCGGTTGGTTGCGGCAGCGGCCACAGCCACTCGGCCCGCGGCGGTTGCGGCGTCGCCGCTTCTTGCGGCGTGAGCTATCAGACCATTGTGGAACACCAGAAGGTTTGCCACACCGTGACGGAACGCGTTGCCGTCACGAACGAAATCGAAGTGACCATTCACAAGTGCACCTCGGTCCAGAAGACGGGCAAGCGCACCGTGTGGTCGACCGTTCCGGTCGAAGAAGAAGTCACCGTCAACGTGACCCGTTGCGTTCCGGTCGAGAAGGAATACAAGGGCATGGTCATGGAACGCATCGCCAAGACATCCGAAGTGACGTACAACGTCAGCAAGTGCGTTCAGGTCGAAATGAAGGGCGAGCGTACCGTTTGCAAGAGCGTTCCGGTCACGAGCGAAGTGATGGTCAATGTCTCGCACTGCGTTGCCGTCGAGAAGATGGGCAAGCGGATGGTGTGGGAAACCATCCAGGTCAAGGAAATGGTCAAGCAGCTTTACTGCGAACAAGAAGCCTATGAGACGATCGTCAAGGTCGCCGTTTCGGTTCCGAACAGCTGCGGCACTTCGTCCGGCTGCGGCACTTCCTCCGGCTGCGGCGCTCCGGCGGCCGGCTGCGGTGGTTGCGGCGCTCCGTCCGGCTGCGGCAGCATCTCCCATGGCTGCTGCAAGTAAATAAGTGAATGTTGATTGAGATAGAGCCCGCTGCATTCGCAAGAGAACAATCTCTCGCGGATGCAGCGGGCTCTATCGCTGTGCTAGGGCGATCAAGCCGCGCGACGGGTGGACGTCACTTGGCCGCCCTTGCGAATCATTTCCAGATAGCCAATCAATTCACGCTCATACCGTGATTGCTGAAAACGCATCGCCTGCCGGCGAATGCTCGTCGGGTCAAAGACCCTTTCCGCAAGTTCATACCGCTCGATGGCTTCGATCAACGAATCGGTGGTCTGTTCATCAAACCACACTCCCGTCGGCTCGGCCGATCGACCCAGAGGTTGAATAGTCTCGGTCGCCCCGCCTTTACCCAAGGCGATCACGGGCGTGCCACACGCGTTCGCTTCGACCGGAACAATGCCAAAGTCTTCTTCACCTGGGAAGATCAACGCCCGACAGCGGCGCAGGTGATCGCGAATCGCTTCGTTCGATTGCCAACCCAGGAACAACGTGTCCGGCCCCGCCAACGATTTCAACCGGGCCGCGTCTTGGCCCGTGCCAATGATGATCAGCCGGCGACCGAGCCGACGACACGCTTCGATCGCTCGATCGATCCGCTTATAGGGTGCGAACGCGGAGAGGACGAGATACCAGTCTTCTCGCGGCGCGGCGGTGGGAGTGTAGAAGTCCGTATCAACCGGAGGATAAATGACGATGCTCTCGCGGCCGTAACATTCGGCGATCCGTTGTTGAACTGTCTTGGAGATTGCGACGAAGTGAGTCACGCGGTCGGCCGTTTGCTGATCCCACTCGCGAATCCGACCCAGGATGCGATCGACGGCGAGGGTCTTGAGTTTTCCCAACCGACCGCCAAAGTAGGCATCGCGTAGGTGCCAAGCGTAACGCATCGGCGTGAAACAGTAGCAAACGTGAGGGACGTTCAGCGGTGGCTGGGCGGCCTTGGCGACGCAATGGCTCAGACTGACGACCAAGTCACACTCCGGAAGCTTCCAGCTGGCGGCGAACGGCATGAGCGGAAGGAGGTAGCGGTAGTAGCGATCGACGTGCGGGAACCGCTGCAAGAAGCTGGTTCGCGGCTTGAGGTGTTCGATAGACGATGACACGCTGCCGCGTCGATGGAGAAGCGTAAAGAGCCGGGCATCCGGCCAACGATGGGCGAGGGCCTCGAGGCATTTCTCGCCGCCTCGCATGCCAGTTAACCAATCGTGAACGAGAACCACGCGCGCATCCATGCGTTTGGCAACCTTTCTGGAATGTAGGGATTGTAACGCCCGCCGGCGCTCGAGGGAAGAGGAACCCGTTCCAGAGCGTGGAATGAACCCGACAATGCGGGCATGAACTTCTTTTCAGGCATGCGGGCAACCGGAACGTTCGATTCGATTTGGGCGAGAAAGTTGGATTTCCGCGAATTGCCTTGTTGAAAGCGCTCGAATCTGCTTGTATGGTGAATAAGTTGAGGAGCGAACACGGGCGTCGCACCGGCCACGTTCGGCATATCCCGACTTGGCATTCCGCTGAATAACTCGATCGAGGCGCCTGCGGCGTCCGCGAATGGTGAGAGAGAGGGCCTCATGCCGCTGTCGTTGAACATTGGCAAGTGCACCCTGCTGGGAAACTACCGCGAGAACAACGAAGACTCCATCGAAGTCAAGTTGTTCCCCGATCAGACCGTCTGCATCGTGGCAGATGGAATGGGCGGACAGGCGGCAGGTGAAATTGCCAGCAAGCGTGCAATTGAAATCATTCCCCGCGAACTGCGAAAGACGCTCGTCACGTCCGTGACGGCGGATAACGCCAAGACGTTTATCCGCAAATCGATTGTCCAGGCCAACCAAGAAATCATGGAGATGGGGGCCCTGGACAAGGAAATGAAGAACATGGGCACGACCGTAGTGACGGCCGTGTGGCGGAAAGGGAACGAGATTTACGTCACCGGTGTTGGCGACAGCCGGGCCTATCTCATTCGCAACAAGAAGATCGTGCAACTCACCGTGGATCACTCGTTGGCTCAGGCGCTCGTTGAAGCGAAGACCATCTCCGCCGCCGAGGCCCGCGACCACAAGTTCCGCAACGTCCTCTGGAAATATCTCGGCAGCAAGGAAGTGGGCGAAGGACCGGACGTCAACGCCATGCCCGTGCAAGCAGGCGACCGCTTCCTGCTCTGTTCCGATGGCCTTCACGGCGTCGTCTCAGACGAGAAACTCCTGCAATTCATCTCAAGCCAAGCCGACATGCAAACATGCGCCGACGGTCTCGGGCAACTCGCCCTCGACTCCGGATCACGCGACAACGTCTCGTGCATCATGATCGAAGTGGCGTAGGAACGAAGTCGACAGCGTCGACCTGTTGATCGATCTTCTACCGGATGAGAGCGGTGCCCGACGCAAACGACATCGATTCGGCGGACGGTGAGCGGCAACCAGAAGAAGTGCTTCGCCGAAGCGATCATGCCAGGATTCGTTTGGAGCAAGGTCGACCGATCCGTGATGTGGCGAATGACGTTTAAAGGGCGGTTCTCCGAGAGGTGTTGGTTCAAGTCGATGACAGTCGGTTTGTTGTGCGTGGTCCAAAGAACCGCGAGCACATCATTGAAGCTAACGGAGAACATGTCACATCTCTCCGTCGTCCCGAAGCCGCTCATCTCGCACGACTGCGGGACGGGACAATTCGCCCTGCAACCGAAGCGGAATTTCAAGAGTTAAAATCATTCGTTCAATAGGCGTTCTGCCAATGGAGGATGAAGAAATCGATCTGTGCAACAAATGCACTGATCTAGTTGGATCAAAGAAGACCGAGGCATTTCCTCTCTACCTTTTTCAGCATCTGCGGGCAGGAGAATGGGTCGGTGTCCAGGACTTGTGCCAGCGAATCGGCGTTTCGGAAGTCGACTTAAAGCCAGACCTATTTGCGGCTTGGCTGCCTGACCCGATGGCGGAAGAGGCGTTCGCGGTGATTCTCTTCTACGATGATGAAACGAAGTGGAGCTTGACGGCGCATTACAATCGCGCCCGCCTCTTGGCTGACGGCGCCAAACTGAACTCCAAGAACGGAGCAAGCCACACCCAAACCGAAAGACGCTCTTTCCACCTGGAGCATTGTCTTCTTTGTTCTCAACAATCGACGTCCGTTGATGAATTCTGAAGTCGGCACGTGCTCCGTTTTTCACCCCGTATTCTTCAACCCCGAAGCAATTCCGTTGATGCTCTCCAACACTCCCGTGAGGAGTTCCGGATCGGGCGCGCCGCCGCGCAGCCGTTTCAGAAGCACCAGTTGAACGAAGCTCAACGGGTCGACGTACGGGTTCCGCATCTGGATCGATCGTTTCAACAACGGCATGTTGTCGAGCAGTTCCTTTTGACCGGTGATCAGAAGGATCGCCTCGGTGGTGCGTTCGCACTCGGTTTCAATTCGCTGGAAGACCCGGTCGGCCAGTTCGCGATCTTCGATCAAGTCGGCGTATAGCCGTGCGATCGTCATGTCGGCCTTGGCAACGATCATCTGGGCATTGTCGATGAGCGTGCGCCAAAATGGCCATTTCTGATACATCATCGAGAGCGTCGCGCGGTCTTCCGGGCACTCCACGAGATAGTCGAGCACCGCACTGCCAAGCCCGTACCAGCCGGGCAACGTGTGACGGCTCTGCATCCAACTGAAGACCCACGGGATCGCTCGCAGTTGATCGATGCCAACTTGTTGCTTGCCGGCGCCGTCGGCCCGGCGAGGGGGGCGCGATGCAATCTTCAACTGTCCGATCTCCGTGATTGGCGTCGCTCCTTCGAAGTAGGTGATGAACTCCGGATTCTCGTAGACCATGGCGCGATAATGCTTGCAGGCACGCTCAGCCAAACGCTCCAGAATGCGTTCCCAGGCGGGGTTCGGTTTGTCGTCATCGTGAACAAAACTCGTGCGCAGGACCGCGTCAATGATCTGTTCAAGATGGCGCTCGGCCACGCCGCCGCAACCGTAGCGATCGGCGATCATTTCTCCTTGTTCGGTGAAGCGCAGCCGGCCGACGACCGTGTTGTGGGGTTGCGCCAGGATGGCCCGATTGGCGGGACCACCGCCGCGACCGATGGCGCCGCCACGACCATGAAAGAGTTGGACGCTGATGCCGGTCCGCCGGGCGATGTCGCCCAGGGCGAGTTGCGCGTGGTAGAGCAGCCAGGCCGACTGCAGGAAGCCAGTCTCCTTGTTGCTGTCTGAATAGCCAAGCATGACCTCCTGGATGTTCCCCCGCAGGCTGAGATGATGGCGGTAGAACGGCAGATAGAGCAGCCGCCGCATGATCGGGGCAGCCCCGTGCAAGGGCTCCATCGCTTCGAAGAGCGGTACGATATTGAGCCGGCTGATCCCTTCAGCCGGGCGGTAGAGGCGAGCCTCCCTCGCCAGCAGCAACACTTCCAGAAGATGGGCCGATTCGCTCGCCCCACTGATGATGTAGTTCTCGATCGCCTCCGAGCATTGCTGTTCGAGCAAAGCGGCGATGGAGCGGAACGTCAGGACGACTTCGCGTGTTTCCGGCGAGAAAGGCAAGTGAGCGGGAATGAGCGGTCGATGTTGCTTGAGCTCCTGCACCAGGCATTCGAAACGCTCGTTGGGCGTCATTTTCAGATAGCGTGGGCAGACGCCCGCCCAGGCCAGGATCTCGTCAATCGCCTGCCCGTGGCGGGAACTGTGCTGACGGATGTCGAGCGTGAGCATGTGCAGGCCGAACACTTCGACGAGACGGATCAAATCGTGCAGCGAACCGGAGGCCGAGGCCACGGCCCTGGAGAGGCGCAAGTCGGCGGCAATGCCCTGAAGATCGTCGAGCAACCCCTGCCCAGTGACATAGACACCCTTCGGAGGTGTCGAATCCTCGGCCGTCCACACAGGCGGGTGAGTCTTGATAAAGTCGATGGTGCGTTGAAGTTTAACGCCAATGGCCCGGAAGCGGGTTCGGTATGGTTCTCGACTGTCGCCGAGCTTCTTGTCGCCGAGCAAGGAAGCGTCGCGTTCGAGTGACTCCTTGAGTTCAGATCCTGGGGTAATAAAAGGTGCGGCGTGGCTGAGTCGTTTGCCCAGATCTTCGACGCGCTCAAGATAGAACGAGAGAATCGTTTCCTGTTGAAGTTTGACCGCGTCCACCGTGATGTTATGTGTGACGTTCGGGTGGCCATCGCGATCGCCGCCAATCCAGGCTCCGAAGCGCAAGAAGCTCGGGACATGGGCGCCCTTCGACTCGGGGTAGGCGCCCGCAATCGCTTCTTCGACCTTCCGATAAAGTCTGGGCACCACATCGAAAAGGCTGCTTCCCACGGTCGTCAGCCCCTGACGGACCTCGTCGAGAACGGCCGGTCGTTCAACACGAATCAGGCTCGAAAGCCAGAATGTTTCGACTTCCTCGGCAATCTCGGCCAAGGCCATGTTTCGTTCCGTCGGCAGCAGTTGACCGTACTCGATGCGATCCATTTGCAGGGCGATGGCGTCGAGTTTTTCGAGAATGGTGCGCCGGCGAGATTCGCTCGGGTGGGCCGTGAAGACAGGGGCGATCAATCCGTCCTGCATCAGGGCAAACAATTGCGGAGCGGTGATCTCGCGCTCGCGGAGATGGCTCATCGTTGATTCGGGACTTTCGTGCAACGGAATCCGCGAATCACGAGCTCGCCAATGTAAGGTGCGCAAGCGAGCTCGCTGCTCGGCCAGGTTGATCAGATCGAAGTAGAGACTGAAGGAGCGGATGAGCGTCCGCAGCGCGGCAACGTCGAGCCCGTCGAGCCGATCGCGAAGCTTTCTCGCGAGATCGGTAGAAGGCTGCGAGCGCAGTTCCTTGGACGCGGCCCGTATTTCTTCGACGAGCTCATACGCCCCGTCGCCAGCGATCCGGCGGATCGTATCGCCCAAAAGATCGCCGAGCAGCCGGATGTCGCCGCTGAGAGCTTTCTGGGCGTCGGCGGCCCCATGGACCGCGCGATTAGGGGGCACGGAATCGCCATCAGGGGTGGGTGAACTGGAAAGGGAGTCGTCGATCGCCATACTCGTGTTGAGATCCATGGAGGTCATCCGGCATGTGGAGAGCGGTGTAGCGTGCTGTACAAGGAGCAAGGATCATGCCGCCTTGCGCCGAATCAATCCGCCGTCGGTTCTCCGCCAAACTGGATGGTTCAATGGTCTAGTTTAGTCAAACCGTGCGTTAATTGGGGCAGAATATGCGCGATTATCGGGCAGAACGCCGATCGCAACGTCCCAGGTGCCGGCAGACAGTTGGATTTAGCGAGATGACATCAAGTCGGCGTCGAGAAGCCATGGCCACTGGCAGCGAAATGTTCTGAGGGCACCGCCAACACGCGGCTCTACGGGTCGAGTTCGCAGACCTTTTCAGAAGTGGGGTGAGTCGGCGGATCACATCGCCATTTGCTTGGCTTCGCTGTACCGGTCCAACTCCCATCGCTGCGGTCGAAATCGGCGAGGGAGCAGAAACCACAATTCCCCGTTGCTCAACTCTTCATGAAATGGAATTTGGTGCTGGTCCATGTAGTTGCGATATCGGTCAGTCCAGTCGGGGGGACAGGTCAAAACTTGCCAAGAAGTAAAGACTTCATCTCGAATCGAGCAGATCAAATCATTCTCGACAATTTCAATATCTTCCGAAGAATAGCGGACAACGCCGTCTTTGCTCACTTCGTATTTGATCGTCGAATTCCGAAGAAGAATCATCAGTTGTTGATTGAGATCATCGTCCAGAAACTTGAACGAGCATTTCTTTTTCATGTTCCTTCGGCTCTCTAGTCAGTCTGTCGATGACACCAAGTATGTCCGCACTGACAGTTATGCGGTTTTCCACCCGGCGTGTGGCAGCCCGCATCTTGACATCGGGTTTCCGCGGAATCCTTCGCGTCTTCTTTTGTGGCTCCGTACCCAGCGAAGATTCTCTGGCATTGTGCCGCGCAGATACCACGAGGTTTGGTCGTGCATTTCCAGCGGCGTTGTAGCCGATCCGTTCCCACTTAGCCTCTCCAGGAGGAGCCCGCAACACCGTCCCAAATGAAAATAGAAGGTCGAAAATACCCCCGCCTGTGCCGTGTGTGGATGCTTTTGGGAACCCGCGATTAAGGGGGGGGCCACCGGCCCGGCTTTAGGATCCCGCTGTGTCCACCTCGCGAAGAGGAATTGGCGGGCATGCTAGCACCGAACCGAGAATTGGCCCCCAGCAGGTTCACACTGGTTCGCCAAAAAAGTACATCCCATCACGAACACCGCAGAGGTTGGTGTTATCCTAACCGGTGAGTTCCGTGAGAGCAAGGCATCCCGGCCCAGACTTCTCTTGCTTGCCGATTTCCCGCTGGACGGTAAGGATAAAGAAGACTTTACTGTTGACACTCATCTGGAGACTCCTTCATGGCGCTGTTTGCTCTTTTGTTCGGCGGGTTGCTCGTCGCTCTCGGTTCGGTCAGTTATCTCAATCCTGAGATGCTCGGAACGTTCGAGAATAAATCACCTACCGCACTGATCCCGGCCGCGATCGGTGCTGTTATCATTCTGGCTGGCATTCTCTCGATCTTGAAGCCCACGCTACGGAAGCACGCCATGCACTTGGCGGTTCTCGCCGGAGTCTTCGGCGTTGTCGGCGGTTTCATGCCGATGAACCGCGGCGGCTTCGATTTCGCCAAGGCCTCTGTCAAGGCAGGCATTCTCACCACCGCGATCTCTGCCGTCTTCGTCTTCCTGTGTGTCCGCTCCTTCATCGCGGCCCGCAAGGCGCGTGAAAGCGCCGCGAGATGAGACGGCCGTCTCGAACTCCTAGACTCCTCCGAATACATTGACCGGTCGGCGCGGATAATATGTCCCATTTGACAGAATCCCAAAATGGGACATAATGATTTAAGTTGAGAGAGCAGTCGTGCCCTACGATCACTCGCTCGCAAAGAGCCTGAAAAAAGCCGGCTGGCGGGTCAAAATTCACGACTTGGAGCGGCTTGAGCCACCTCATGTGACCATTTACTTCAAGAGTAGGAAGTGGCGACTGTCGTTGCGAACGGGCGTCTTTCTCGACTCTGACGATCGGTGGAGCCAGGTCGATGAGAATGTCAGGAAATCAATCGTTGGGACTCGCGACTGGGAAAAGATATGTGCGGTATGGGACGAGATTCATCCGGATAATCCGGTAAGACCCAAGACCGAAAGCGATGTAGATGGCGACGACGATCAAGACGAGTAGAATCTTTTCCGCCTTGCTGCCGCGCAAGAGCATCAAGGAATCTCGCTGTTTTTTTCTCGACTCAAACAGGGCACAAGCCGCTCAATTTGGGACCCTGCGAACCTATACGTGCAAAGGTCTTGCGGGGTGGAGTTCCGTATTCGCCGATTCGACGGACAATTCGATGTGGATTTGCTCTCAACTCGAAAAGGCGGAATTGCTGTTGAGAGCGGCTCTGCAAAATGTTCGAAATCGGGTTCATCTCGGCGATCTCGTGCTGCTTCAGCCGCCCCAAGTCGAGAGCATCCCGCCACTGCAAGCCCTTTTTCGCAGAGTTGTCGGCTCGGTTCGTTCGTTCAAGATGCTTCCGCCGGATGAACTGTTTGAAGCACTGAAGTCCTCGGAAGAAGAATCTCGAAACTTGTTCATCGGAGGTTCGGTCGATCCGGTGAGCGAAACATTGACCCTCACTCGCGGTAATCTCGACACCGTCGTCGTCCCGTTCTCGATGTTTCGACCTTCCGGCGTCGCTACGCCGGATTGGGGTGATTTCGAAGTCACGGGCTACGGCAATACCATTCGGTTAGGCACGTTCGAAGCCTCGGCCGACGGAATTCTGTACGAGGTGGATGCGGCCTATCGGAAGAGGCTCAATCAAAAACGCCGCGCGGAAGAAAAGGGATTTGGAGCTTCCTTGCGAAGGTTGCGAATTCAAAGACGTCTCGGTCGCGGTCAGTTTCAATCCATCTCCGCGAAGACTATCGCGCGGATAGAACGAGGCGAAACCGAGAAGCCGCGCGGCAAGACTTTGAAGACTCTCGCTGATGTTTTGAATGTGGCGCCGGAACAAATCGAATCGTTCTGAATTCTCCAAGATCAATCAAACAGGTGACCCATGGCGTTGCAACATGCTACCGGCTTTTTGAAGATCGTCGCTGACGCGAAGACGCGCATCAAGGAGTGCACCATCGACGAGATGCTAGCGAGCAAGGCGAACGGAGACCAATTCGTCCTCGTCGACGTTCGCGAAGAGAGCGAATGGAACGCCGGGCGTATCCCGGGATCGGTCCATATCGGCAAAGGAGTGATCGAGCGCGACGTCGAAGCGAAAATTTCCGATCGCGACACACCGCTGGTGCTCTACTGCGGCGGCGGATTCCGTTCCGCCCTCGTCGCCGACAACTTGCAGAAGATGGGTTACACCCACGTCATCTCGATGGATGGCGGCGTCCGCGGTTGGAAAGACAAAGGGCTACCGTTGGTCATTTAGTGAGGGCGCGTTCCCCTTCGAGACCCGACTTCATTTAGAACTATTTCACGACCTTCTGAATCTCCCTATTGACGTGAACAGCTGCTTCGGTGTATAGTTCGCCCACTACTTGATTCGACACCTGGGACTTGGGCCGACCACTCCTCCGGCCCACCCCGCAGTACCAAGGACGGTCCGGGATAATGGTTACCCGTTTGCCGCGAACCCACGGAAGGGACACTTTTCGTTTTCCCCGTGTCCTCCCATGCTGATCCGGCAAATGAGTTCCTCCATGGGAACTATTGGTAGTCCGATTTCCGGTACGGCGACCGATGACGATTCGGTCCACGTCCTGGCTCCGGCGAAGATCAACCTGTATCTGGAGATTCTGGGCAAACGCCCCGATCATTATCACGCGATCGAAACGCTGATCCTGGCGATCGATTTGTGTGATGAACTTCAGATGAGGATCGCGAACGACGGCGGGTTGTCGCTGACATGCGACGACCAGGCCTTGACGATTGGCCCGGACAACCTGGTGCTGAAGGCAGCCCGGTTGCTTCAGGCGAAGACGGGTTGCCCGCACGGCGCGGCGATCCACCTGACGAAGAAAATCCCCTGGGCAGCGGGTCTGGGGGGCGGTTCGAGCGACGCGGCTGCGACGCTTGCCGGGCTGAACGATCTCTGGAATCTTGGCCTGTCGAAGAAGGACCTGGCGGCGCTGGGCGCGGAATTAGGCTCGGACGTGCCGTTCTTCTTCGCTGCCCCGGCGGCCTGGTGTACTGGGCGCGGCGAGGTAGTTGAACCGGTCCCCGTGGGCCGGTCCTTCTCGCTGGTACTGGTGAAACCGCCCTGGGGCCTGGCGACGGCCGACGTGTACCGCGAACTCGGTTCACGGCAGGCAAGCAGCCAAGCGGGCGATCCGGAAGCGATCCGGTCGGCGCTCGCGACAGGCGATGTGGAGAAACTTGGCCGGCATCTGCATAACCGATTGCAGGAGCCGGCCCTGAGATTGTGCCCGCCGATCGAGAACCTGATTCGGCGGTTGCAATCGTCCGGCGCGGCCGGATGCCTGATGACTGGATCAGGTTCCTGTTTGTTCGCCGTCTGTCAAGACAACCGGGAGGCCGAGCGGATCGTTGACGATCTTCTCGGCGGGCAGCCCCCCGATGACGTGCTCGCAAGGACCCGCGTGTTCACTGTTCGAAGTTGCCTTTGACTTCGCCACAGACCAAAGGAGTACAACTGTGGTCATCACCGAAGTTCGCATCAAGCTCGTGGAAGAAAACAACGAACGCCTCATGGCGTTTTGCTCGATAACACTCGACAACGCCTTCGTGATCCGCGACCTCAAGATCATCGAAGGCACCAAGGGCCTGTTCGTCGCCATGCCGAGCCGCAAGTTGACCGACCGCTGCCCGCATTGCGGCAGCAAGAATCACCTGCGTGCCCGCCATTGCAACAACTGCGGCAAGAAGCTCGATGAAAATCGCGCCTCCCGCGACATGGACGGTCGGGCGAAATTGCACGCCGACATCGCCCACCCCATTAATAGCTCGTGTCGCGAGGCGATGCAGGGCGCCATCATCAAGGCCTTCCACGAAGAGAAGGAACGCGCCAAGATGCCGGGCTACATCTGCACCTACGACGACTACGATGGCGGCGATTTCGACACGACGACCGACAACAGCTACGCCGGCGTCGTCAGCGAAATGGCCAAGACCGGCTCCAAAACTCACGCGGGCCACGGCGCCCCGCGCGGCAACCACATGAACGGTGTCGAGAAACCGGCCAATGCATCGCGCGAAGAAGGCTTCGGCGCGGGAATCATGTAAATCACCCGCCTGCCGCGTCAACGAGGGGCTCACTCCTCTCGTGGACGCGGCGGGCTTATGCATCACTCACCTCTGACCGACGATTGTCGGATTTTCTTTACGTAATCAAGGAGAAGCCATGCGCCACGGACTGCGCCTGGGCATCTGTGTTCTTTTCCTGGCCTCGTTCGCGGCTGAAGCGCAAGCGGACATTCCGCCGCCATTCCGTTGGCCGTGGCAGAAGAAACCCGAACGGCCGGATCCGAATCGCATTCCTCCGCCGCTCCCCTCCTTTTCCGCGGAGCCGTTCACGATCGAATTGCACGACGAGACACAACCGGTTTTGCGTGTCACACCGAGCTTTTATCGCTCGCTTCGCAAGATCGCGATGGAAGACGTGCCGTCCGACACGCATCGCGCGGAGGCGCCACCCGCTGACCACCTGACGATCGCCGGGCTTTCGTTGGCAATGGCTCTGGTGATGGGCGGCCTGTGGATGACCCGATCGGGCGGAGGCGTCTGGAAGATGCGTGTGGTTGTTCTTCTTGGGATAACGGCAGCCGGTTTGATGGGCAGCGCGGTCGTCCTCGCGGCACGTCCCGCTCCACCACCGACACCGCCGCAACCACTCGAGCGCCCCGTTGAGCGACCTGTGAAGATCGAATTAGTTGATCAAGAAAACAACGCCGTCACGCTTCGTGTCTCGCGAGCTTACCTCGAACAATTGCTCGAACAAACCAAGCCGATGCTGATACCGAAGGATGGCCCCTTTCTGCCGCCGCCACCGCCGCCACCCTCGACGTTCCCCATGGCGATTCCCAAGTGACGCGACAGGAATCATTTCAAGCGTTCCCACAACCGCTTCATCAAGAAAGCGATCGCCACGCCGGCGATCGCTTTCTTCATTTTCGGGTCGCCCGTCAAATTTCTTGCCGTTGCTCGGCCGATATGCGATATTGAATAGGTAAGACCCCGCCTGTTTTTGCTCTTCCTCCGCCTGGGAGATTTCTGAGATGAAAAGTCCGATTTCGTCGTGCGCCGGCCCTGTTTCGCGCCGAGACTTTCTCGGCATGGGCGCTCTGGCCCTCGGTGGTCTCAGCTTCGCCGATCTGTTGCGGATGCAATCGACGGCCAAGGCGGCGGATGAAAGCAGCGACAACGATCATGCCGTCATTCTCTTGTGGCTGCCCGGTGGGGCGCCGCACATGGAGACCTACGACATGAAGCCGGACGCTCCGGCCGAGTATCGGGGTGATTTTAAACCGATTCGAACCAATGTCCCCGGCATCGACGTGTGCGAACATCTTCCATTGCACGCCAAGCATGCCGACAAGTTCGCGATCATCCGTTCGATCGCCCATCAATTTTCCGATCATGGCGGCGGGCATAAGCGATTCCTGACGGGGCGTGATCCTTTTCAGCCCACTGGCTTTGTCAACGATCACCCGATGGTGGGCTCGCTCGTCTCCAAATGCCGGGAGCATCGAAGCGTCGGGCTGCCGAACTACGTGGCGGGAATGGACAACGGCCGTCAGGGCGTCGACGTTTTCAGCTTCGGGGCCGCATATCTCGGGCAGACTACCACGCCGTTCATGGTGCCCGGCAATCCGATCGACCCGAAGTTCGGCATCAAGAATCTGGCGCTGCCGGAAGGCTTTGCCGCCAAGCTTGAAGATCGCCGGGCCTTGTTGCACGCCTTCGACACGACCCGCCGGGAGATCGATGCCAGCGGCGCCATGAATGCGATGGACGCGTTCGAAAGTAAGGCGGTCGAATTGATGATGAGCGACAAGGCCCGCAATGCCTTCGATCTTTCGAAGGAGCCTGTCGCGGTCCGCGAACGCTACGGCTGGCATCAGTACGGTCAGCGGGCCTTGCTGGCTCGGCGATTGGTCGAATCAGGCTGTAGTTTCGTAACGATGGTGCTGGAGAACCCAACCGTTCTCGGGCAGAAGATGCCGACGGATGTGACCTACAACTGGGACTCGCACGCGGTCAACTGCCACATCTTCACGGATTCCAAATTCCGCATGCCGTTCTACGATCGAGCCGTCACGGCTCTCATTGAAGATGTTTACGCGCGGGGTCTGGATAAGAAGGTGATGGTGATCGTCACGGGTGAATTCGGCCGCACGCCGCGGATCAGCTACTCCAATGGCCGACCAGGCCGCGATCACTGGCCGCAAGCAATGTCACTCATCGTTGCCGGCGGCGGCATCCGCACCGGCCAGATCATCGGCTCGACGAACGAAAAGGGCGAACGCCCGAAGGATCGCCCGCTGACGCCGAACGACCTGTGGGCCACCATGTACAAGCATCTGGGCATCGACCCGGAACGCTGCTTCCTCGATCATTCGGGGAGGCCGATGCCCATCTTGCCGTATGGTGAGGTGATCAAGGATTTGTACGGGTGATCTCGTTCGTCGTGACCCGCTTAGCGGGTCACGACGAACGGTGCTGACCCGCTAAAGCGGGTCACTACGAACAGGGGTGTGACCCGCTAAAG
>Ga0105046_10001863_pt1 | contig 32850 bp, 23 predicted proteins | sample MAT03_FD_78385 | JGI IMG/M metagenome (GOLD analysis project Ga0105046, IMG submission 78385) | Freshwater microbial communities from Lake Fryxell liftoff mats and glacier meltwater in Antarctica - MAT-03 (megahit assembly) | ecosystem: Environmental > Aquatic > Freshwater > Ice > Liftoff...
CGCGAGCGTGCTCGGCCCAGTCACGATGCAAGGACTGCACGTTCTGCATCTCCCAGCGATCCTCCGGCTTCCGATAAAGCGCGATCTCACGCAGGGGCTCCTGCCCTTCCGCAGGCAGCAGCACCGCCCACTCCTTCGTTCGCAGCGACCACTCGGCCATGTCCTCGATCCGCAAGCCCGTCAGTGCGTAAGGCCGAATCGCAGCTTCGTTCCCTTGGGCCATCGGCAGCAGGCTGCGGCCGTGGATGCGATCGCTTCGTGCCACTCCGAAGAGTTCGAGGAGCGTCGGCATCAAATCCACGGACTGAGTGAGCGCACTGACTCGACGCAACGCCCCCTCGGCCCCCGGCAGCCGTAGCATCAGCGGCAGGTGAACGAACTCCTCGTGCAGCCAGGGGCGGTAAGGCCCCACCTGCGAATGCTCGCCCAGCGGCCAGCCGAAATCGGAGGTGACCACAATCGCGGTCGAATCGAGTAGGCCGCCGGCCTGTGCCAGTTTCAAGAGTTCCCCGATCTCGAGATCGAGCATCGTCACGACGCTCGCGAAGCTGGTCCGCAGCCATTCCCACGCTGCAAGGTCCTGCCGATCGAACGGGCCAACCGGCGGATTCGACCACGGCGTCACCGGTTCCACGTCGGATGCTTCCTCCACCTCGTCTTCCTCCAGCTCGTCGTCTTCGTCCTCGTCCTCGTCGTCTTCGTCCTCGTCGTCCTGGTCTTCAGTCGCCACTTCAACTGGCGCATCGTCCTCTTCCGCTTGGGAGGGGCGGGCACGGCCTTCGTCGTTGTCGTCGTCGCCGTCTTCATCGAGATAGACTTCAAAGACATGCTGAGGCACATCCCATGGGGGCAGCAATCGATCGATCTCGATCCACAGCAACCAGGGCGATGCGCGGCCGAGGCGTTCGATCACTTGCGGAAGCTGGCGGAGGAGTTCATCCAGCGGCGAATCGTCTTCCGCCTGGGGGTGAGCGTCGATCACTTCGGTCCAATTTTCATGGAATCCACTCACATCGGTCTCGGGATGGTTGGCACGAAGGAGCACCGTGCGAACGCCCGCCCTGCCGAGTTCGGCGATCATGTCCCCGCTGTCGTCGCTCGTGACGGCCGTGGGTTGGGGGAACTGGAATCGGCCGGTCCGCCAGGCTCGCCTCGCGGCCTGTTCTTCAGGGCAATCGCTGAAGTGCTGATCGAAGACGACGGACTCGGCCGCGAGTTGATCCAGGTTCGGCGTGGCCACCCACTCGTTGCCGTACGCTCCGAGCCAGCCGGCCGGGCATCCGCGAAGTACGAACACGATGGCTTGCATGGTAGGAATCCGTGGGGTGATCGTTCGCTCAGAGTCTATGCGGCAAGCACGGGGAAAGAAGCCAGCATGTCAGTTTCGCCCTAGAACGACAGGGTTCAACGAATCTCCAGGGGGCAGGCGTGCTCGGACCCATCTTCCAGCGGGAACTCTCGACGATCCCTCGCCGGCCCGGGCATTTTGGCACCCGTGCGGCCACTCTGACCGCGATCGGCATCCTCGGCGCCACCACCTGGCAGGCCACCATCGGCTTCGACCGCGACGCCACGCTGGGCGAGACGGCCGCCTTCGGGCTGCTTTTCTTCCAGATCCTCACGTTCGTGCTGCTGCTGTTCACGCTCTTCTTCGCCGCCCTCTCCGCGGCCGGGGCCGTGTCGCAAGAGAAAGATCGCCGCACGTTCCTGCTCCTCCTCGTGACGGATATGCGGAACCATGAGATCGTGCTCGGGAAACTCCTGGGTGCCCTGCTGCCGATCCTCGAACAGTTGCTGATCACCGCTCCTGTCTTCGCGATGCTGCTCTGGCTGGGCGGCATCGCACCGGAGCAGGTGCTGCAAGCCGTGCTGGTGCTCCTGGCCACCGCGATCGCGGCGGGCTCGCTTGGCGGGCTGATGGCCCTGTGGCGCGATCGCACCTTTCAGGCCCTTGCCCTCTCGGTGCTCGCGCTGGTGCTTTGGGTCTGCCTCACGCAGGCCGTGGGGATCGTGGGGCCGCTCCTCACGAAAGCGATCGACTGGTCGCGAGTGCAGGCGTGGATCGACCCGTTCCTGGCAATGCAGTCCGTGCTCGAACCGCCCGCGGTTGGTTCGGGCTCGATTCCTCCCGCTTATGGGTACGTGCTCGTGGCGATTCTCGCCGCGGTGCTGGTCAACGGCCTGGGCGTGAAGAAGCTGCGAGCCTGGAACCCCAGCGGCGAGCCGGTGATGCAGCGTGAAGGTCCGACCGCGGCCGAGGAAGACGAAGCGATCGAGGAAGAGAGACGCCGACAGGCCCACGCGGCCCCGGGGGTTGCAAGGCCGGTGTGGTCGAACCCGGTGCTCTGGCGCGAGGTTCGGACGCTGGCGTATGGTCGTCGCCCGCTCCTGGTGAAGTTCGCCTTCGCCATCGTGCTGGCCTTGATCGTCTACTTCGCGGCCAGCCAACTGCACCGGGCCGGTGGCCGCCCGGCCTTCGCAGCCGCCTTGGGAATCGTGCCCGTCGCCATCCTCAGCCTGCTGCTGGTGGCGGCCCAGGCGGTCACCTCCGTGACCTCCGAACGCGACACCGGCGCGCTCGATGTGTTACTCGTCACGGACATCTCGCCTCGCGAGTTCGTCTTCGGCAAGCTCCTCGGCGTGATCTACAACACCAAGGAATACCTGATCCCGCCGTTGCTCCTGGCAGCGTGGTACGCCTTCGAGGGAGCCTTCGCACGCACTCCGCCCGGCACCGGCAGCGTCACCGTTTTGGCCACGAACCTCGGCCCCATGCTCGCGGTCATCGGCTCCTTCTTGGTGCTCGCCGCCTTCGCCATGGTGCTCGGTCTGCACGTCAGCCTGCGAATCCCCAGTAGCCGACTGGCGGTGGCCCACACACTCGCCACCATCTTCTTCCTCTCCGTCGGCACGATGATCTGCATTTACCTCATCGTGATCAACCGGGGCAGCTTCGCGAATCAGTGGATCAGCTTCCTCCTCTTTCTCATTCTCGGCATCGGCGGCCTGCTGTATGTGCTCAGTGCCGACCGCCCCGCCGCGGCGCTGACCGCAGCGAGTGTCGTCTGCCCGCTCGCCGTCTTTTACTGCGTGGTGAACATCCTGATCGCCAAGCCGGGCACGGACGAATCGGCGGACCCGCTCATGCCGTTCCTCCTGCTCGCCGGGGCTTTCGGCTTCACCGTGTCGGCCATGCTCGTGCCCCTGCTCTCGGAGTTCGACGTGACTCTCGGCCGAACCTCCGGGCCGAATGAAGGGTAGATTTCCAAGTTGGATTGGAGCGATTGCGTGAGAGAGGCCGATAAAGCGGATGATTCCCGACGCGAGGAGTTGCGCGAATGGCCCGCTATCGTCTTGCGATCATCATGGCTGCGATGGGGATTTCCTCCACCGCACACAGCCAGTCCCCTGGAGTCGAAGTCCCTGCCTTTGCGGGCTTTGATTCGGTCCTCGTCGAGGATGGCGCCCAGGCCTCGCCACGGCTCTGGGGCCAGGTGGATTACCTGCTCTGGTGGATGAAGCCGGTTTGCGAGCCCCCCGCGACCGTGAGTGTCGGTAACCCGGCAGATGCCAAGCCTGGCGCCGTCGGCCAGCCCGGCACGATTACCGTGATGGGCAAGACTCGCTTCGAGTTCCCCGTGGCGTCCGGCGTTCGCCCCACGCTCGGCCTCTGGTTCGACGACCAGCAAAGCTGGGGCCTCTTCGCCAGCGGGATCATCGTCCCGCGCATCAGCAACACTCGCACCTTCACGACCGCACCCAACGGACCGCCCGCGTATCTGAACTATGTCTCGCCCACCGGCGAGGCGGAAGCGATCCCGTTCGCCATTCCTGGTGTCGTTCGCGGATTCGCCAGCGAAAAGGGAAGCAGCGGCCTCTGGGGTGTCGAAATCAACACGATCGCCCAGGCGAAGCTTCTCACCCATACCGACGTGCAAGCTCGCGGCGGCTTCATCCTCGGCGGTCGCTACATGCTCCTCGAAGATCAGGTCGTGCTGAGCAACACACAGACGCTGGTTGCGGCTCCCTTTACCTCCGCGGCGGGCGAGAATCGCTTCACCACAAGGAACCAGTTCCTCGGCCCGCAGTTCGGATTCCAGATCGGGGCGGACTACGGCCGATGCGAGTTCGAGTTCACGCAGAAGCTGGCGATCGGTGTCACGAAGATGGAGAACACCATCTCCGGCGGGCCACTGGTGAGCGGCTCCCAACTGGTGCCGGGCTCCCTGCCTGGGCCGCTCTTGGCGATGCCCAGCAATGATTTCCGGATGACGACGAGCCGGGCGACTCTGCTCCCCGAGATCAACGCCAAGATGCGTTATCGGATCAACGACCACCTGAAGCTGTCGCTGGGGTACAACTTCCTTTACTGGAGCCGCATCTTCTGCCCTGGCGACCTGATGGACCCGCTGGTGAACCTGACACAGCTTCCCGAGTTCGGCCCGCTGCGAGGCACCGCATTCCCGACGCAGTCCTTCGCCCGCACCGACTACTTCGCCCAGGGCCTCGAGTTGGGCCTGCAACTGGAATACTAACGACTGACGCCAACCGGGATGCTTAGCCGCGACTCCAGAGACGTGCCCCACGTTTCAAATCTCGGACACGAACTTCGTCACGAGCTTTCGCATCTTCTTCTCGGCCTCGTTGGCCACGGCCACGATCTCCGCGAGGCTCACCGGTTGCAGCGAGTCGGCCAGGCAGATGTCCGTGATCACGGAGATGCCGAGGACTCGCAGCTTCGCGTGAACGGCCACGATCACTTCCGGCACCGTCGACATTCCTACCGCGTCCGCCCCGATCATGCGAAGGAAGCGATACTCCGCCCGTGTCTCCAGGTTCGGCCCGCTGACCGCAACGAACACCCCCTGCTGCGTCGGGATGCCCTCGCGAAGGGCGATGCCACGGGCCAGCTTGAGGTACTCGGGGTCGTACGGGTAGCACATATCCGGGAAGCGTTCGCCCAGGCGTTCGTCGTTGGGGCCGATGAGCGGGTTATCGCCGAGGAGGTTGATGTGGTCCTCGATGATCATGAGATCCCCCTTGGTGAACTGGGGATTGAGGCCGCCACAGGCATTGCTGACGATGAGGGACGTGCAGCCCAGGGCCTTCATCACGCGGACGGGGAAGGTGGCCTGCTGAGTCGTCCAGCCCTCGTAAAAGTGCAGGCGGCCCTCCATCGCGACGACGGGCTTGCCGCCCAGGACGCCGCAAACAAGCTGGCCCTTGTGGGTGGGGGCGGTGGAGTGTGGGAAGTGCGGAATCGAGCCGTAAGGGATCACGACGCGATCGGTGATGTCTTCGGTGAGCTTGCCGAGGCCGGTGCCCAGGATGATGCCGACGGCGGGCGCGGTGCTCCACTTGGAACGCACGAAGGCGGCCGCTTCGTTGATCTGGTCAAACAGCGGGTTGGGCTGGCTCATGGCGTCGCTCGAAGTGGGAGTCTGCGGAGGATGACGAGAGATGAAGATACCGAATCGGCAGAAGAGGACAACAAGGAATGTCGCAGCGCCAGCGGTAACGTTTAGCCGCGTCGCGGTTGAACGTTACTGGCGCTTCCCCTCGCGATAATTCTCCGGGACCGGCTAAACGTAATCGATCGTCACAGCACCGGCGACATTTCCGGATGCTTGGGTAGGAATCGCGGCTTCGGCGAGTTCGCTGGCGGATGCGGATACTGGTGGGTGAACTCCGACAGCGCCGGTTGCGAAAGCCGGCCATCATCCATGGTGAAAACGTGATCCGCGAACGGCGTCAGGCGGTGGTCGTGTGTGACCACCAGCACCATCGCGCCACGTTCCCGGGCGGACTCGTTGAGTAGTTCAATCACCTGCTGACCGTTCTCCCAGTCCAGGGCGGCGGTGGGTTCGTCCGCGAAGACGAAGCTGGGATTCTTCACCAGTGCCCGGCCGATGGCGACCCGCTGCTTCTCGCCGCCGGAAAGCTGGTTGGGCCGCAGGTGAGCCTTGCGGGCCAAGCCCAGGCGATCCAGAACTCGCTCGGCCCGCTTCCGGGCTTCGGGGCCGGTGCAGCCTTCGCCCCAGCGGAGCACGATCTCGAGTTGCTCACGAGCCGTCAGGGCCGGGAAGAGGTTGTAGCCCTGGAAGATGTACGAGCAGTGCTTGAGGCGGAAGCGTTCGAGTTCGTCCTCGCTCATGTCCCAGAGGTTCTGGCCCAGGGCGCGAACCTGGCCTTCATCCGGACGTAAGAGACCGGAGAGCACCGCGAGGAGCGTGGACTTGCCGCTGCCGGACGGCCCCATGAGAAGGTTCAGTTCGCCGGGGCGGAGTTCGAAGGAAACATCATCGACGGCCTGGGTGCGTCCCTCACCGGAGCCGAACTCGCGCATCAGGCCTTCGCAGACGAGCGTCGGCTGGCCGGAGCGATAGGTGTTCGGGACGGGGGGCTTCGAGAACCAACGGCCGGGCCAGGTGGAAGAATTCACCATTCGGCGGCCAAGGCGGACGAGTGTCGACATCACTCCAGACCTCCGTGGATCCACGGCTGCCGTGACATCATCTGCCCCGTTCGAGTGAGGGGGAGCCGGTGGCACCGAACGAGAAAGGCAAAGTTCCGTCACGTCAACTCCTGGGGGCGAATCACCCGCCACCGGGGGCGAGTTTATCAAAACCGTCGGCGGGCGGCCGACATGCTCCTTCCCAGGTTGATTCAAAACCTGGACACGTCGAGGACACTCAATTTCCGAATGAACTCCGACGCGGTTCTTGCGCAAGGGAGGGTGGGATTGCGGGCCGTAGCGGTTCCTATCAATGGTCGGTTATACGGGGAAGCCCCTCCACCCTACAACCATAATTAGCCCGCAAAGTCGTCCGGCCTACCAGTTGGAGAGCTGACATTTCCGCGCGGATTCACAAAAATGTGACGACTTGGCCGGTTGTAACTACTTGTGAAAATAGGGGGAATGCGCCATTTCCGCCTATTTCACCGGTTATGCCTGATCTACCGCCAGAGCGGAGAATTCGGTAAGAAGGAAATCTGGGAAATTTCGCATTCCTGCCACACGAGAATCCCATGGCGACCGCCGCGGGCTTTCCGCCCGGCGACGGCTTGAACGACCTTACTCGCCACCTCCGCGGAGCCGCGGGCTGGGCTGCTGTGCGCGCCGCGCTCGCGGCGGGCCATTCCGGGACGATCGACGGAGCCTGGGGTTCCTCCGCTTCCCTGGCCCTGGCGGCCCTTGCGGAACCGGGAACCTGCTGGCTGGCCGTGGTGCCGCACGCGGGGGATCTCGGCACCTGGGCGGAGGATCTGGTGAGCTTTCGCGGGGAACGGCCGACCGTTTTCCCCGCCTGGGAGTCCTGGCCTCCGCCCACACACCGAGGGCAGATCGATCCCACCACGTCGCAGCGGCTCCGATTTCTTCAGGACGCCCTGACTGCACCGCCTTCGCTCGTGCTCACCACGATGGCCGCGATCATTCAGCCGGTGCCAGCCCGGGACGATCTCATTCGGCGTGGGCGAACGATCGCCGTTGGCGAAGTCGTTGACCCAGCAGAGCTTGCGGAGTGGCTGGTGACGAGCGGCTACAAGCGCGTGGAAGCGGTCGAGTATGCCGGGGAGTTCAGCCGTCGTGGAGGCATCTGCGACATTTTCCCGCCCGGGTCTGCGGACCCCGTGCGCTTCGAGTTCTTCGGCGACGAGGTGGAATCGCTGCGCCGCTTCGCTTCGGGTTCGCAGCGGAGCCTGGAAGCACTCCAGGCGGTGACGCTGATCGATATGTCGCTGAGCCACGACGAGCCGACGCCGGGGAATGGTGGCTCCACGCCCCGCAATAACAAGGGGCGCTGGGGTTTCCTTACCGACTATCTTCCCCCCACGGCCCGCGTGGCTCTCGTCGAGCCGGAAGACCTTCGCGAGCAGGGGCGATTCTTCTTTGAACGTGTCACGGACCCGACCGGGCTGTTCACGGTCGAGGGCGTCTTTGCGAACCTGATGAAGCTGCCCAGCGTGATCGTGTCGTCCCTGCCGCGATCGACGGTCGAGGCAGCGTGCCATCTGCGAGTCGAGTCGGTCGAGAAGTTCAGCGGCAACGTCACGCGGGTCCGGGACGAACTCGACGCCGCGGCGGGCAGCGACGGCTCACGTGTGCTCATCGCCTGCCAGTCCGAGGCGGAGTGTCATCGCTTGCAGGAGGTGCTCAAAGAAGGCAAGCTCGCGGAATCCCGGCGGCTCAGGATTGTCACCGGACATGTGAAATCAGGCTTCCGGCTGGTCGAGCAGGGCATCGTCGTTCTGGGCAGCCATCAACTCTTCCACAAAGATCTCCTGCCCGCGGGCGTGAAGGCTCCCGCCGACCGTGCTCGTGGCCGGCGCGTCGAATCCCGAGCTATCGATAGCTTCCTGGACCTCAACGAAGGCGACTACGTCGTTCACATCGCCCACGGCATCGCCAGGTTCCGGGGGATGAAGATGCTCGAGAAAACTCGGATTGCGGAGTTGGGAATGCGGAATGACAGCGAAGAAATGCTTCATTCCGAATTCCAGATTCCTCATTCCGCAATGGAAGAGAACCTCATCCTCGAGTTTCGCGACGGCGTCTTTCTTTACGTCCCCGCGTCGCGGATCGACCTGGTGCAGAAGTATGTCGGCGGATCGCAGGCGGAGCCGAACCTGTCGCGGCTGGGCGGCACGAGTTGGGGCCGAAAGAAGGACAAGGTCACCGAGGCTGTGCAGGACATGGCCGCGGATATGCTTCAGATTCAAGCCGTTCGCGCGTCCATCCCCGGCACGCCCTTGACCGAAGACACCGACTGGCAGCGCGAATTCGAGGCAGCCTTCCCCTATCAGGAAACGCCGGACCAGATGACTGCGATCGAGGAGGTGAAAGGCGACCTCAAGCAGGCGCGCCCCATGGATCGCCTGATCTGCGGCGATGTCGGTTACGGCAAGACGGAAGTTGCCATCCGGGCCACCTTCAAGGCGATCGATAACGGCAAGCAGGTCGCGATTCTCGTTCCCACGACCGTGCTCGCGGAGCAGCACTACCGCACCTTCAGCCAGCGATTCGCGGAGTACCCGTTCACGGTCGAGTGCGTGAGCCGATTCCGATCGCAGGCCCAGATTCGCGCGATCCTCAAGCGCGTTACCTCCGGCGAGGTCGATGTGATTGTCGGCACCCATCGGCTGCTGTCGAAGGATGTCGCCTTCAAGGATCTCGGCCTGGCCATCATTGACGAGGAACAACGCTTCGGCGTGGAGCACAAGGAGCGGTTGAAGCAACTTCGCGCGATGGTCCACGTGCTGACGATGACCGCCACGCCGATCCCGCGAACGCTGCACGGGGCCCTGCTGGGCATCCGCGAAATCTCGAACCTGGAGACGCCGCCGCCCGAGCGACAACCGGTGGAGACTCGCATCATCCGCTGGGATGACCAGATGATTCGGCACGCCATCCTTCGCGAGATGAACCGTGAAGGGCAGGTCTACTTCGTTCACAACCGGGTTCACGATATCCAGGCGACCGCGGACAAACTGCAATCGATCGTGCCGGAAGCGAAGATCGTCATCGGCCATGGCCAGATGGACCCGGAGACGCTCGAAGCTGCCATGGTGAAGTTCATTCGCAAGGAGGTGAACATCCTGGTGGCGACGACGATCATCGAGAGCGGCCTCGACATTCCGAACGCGAACACGATCTTCATCGACGACGCGGACATTTACGGCCTGGCGGACCTGCACCAGCTCCGCGGGCGCGTGGGCCGGGCCCAGAACCGGGCGTATGCGTACTTGATCGTGAACCCGCGAAAGTTGATCACGCCGACGGCCCAGCGCCGGCTCAAGGCGATCGAGGAGTTCACGGAACTGGGGTCCGGCTTCAAGATCGCGATGCGTGACCTGGAAATCCGCGGGGCCGGCAACATCCTGGGCAGCGAGCAAAGCGGCCATATCGCCACCGTGGGCTATGAGATGTACTGCCAGCTTCTCGAGAACGCCGTGCGGACCTTGAAGCATCAGCCGCCGCGACAGGCCGTCGAGGTCAACGTCGATCTCCCCTGGCCGGCGTATCTGCCGCGGGACTACGTTCCCGGTCAGAAGCTGCGGATCGAGGTTTACCGCCGACTCGCAAGGCTACGCGATCCGAAAACGCTGGAGGATTTCCGCCAGGAGCTTCGCGATCGTTACGGACCTCCGACGGAGCCGGTGGAGTGGCTGTTGCGAACCACGGAGATTCGCCTGCTCTGCGTTCGCTGGCAGATTGCGAGCATTCACCGGGACGGCCCGGATCTGGTGCTGACGTACCGCCACGAGAACAAGGCCAAGGAACTTGCCAGCCACAGCCGCGGACGGCTTAAAGTGGTGGATGCCAAGAGCATTTACCTGCGTCTGAAGCCCGGGGAAGAGCACGATATGGCTCTGTATGAGTTGTTGGGGAAGTTGCTGACCGTGCGGTAAAGTCACGCTGTTCCTTCATTCATGGGACGCTGTCGTAAGATAGAATCATGCCGGCCTCGGACCCCGACCCTCTCGCCATTCGTGACGAACTCGCTGCGGCGATCCTCGGAGCGGCGTTGCGTCGGGCCACGTTCGCGGGACCGGCGCGAACGGGTGATCTCCGCTGGCAGCGCGTGGTGATCCGCCCCCTCGATCTTCGCGGCGATCGCCACCTGCAATTCACGTACTTCGATGGCCGCAAGACGCTCACTCAGAATCGGCCACCCACCGAGGCCGAGGCTTCGCTGCGTGAACTTCTGGAGGCGGACTTCGCGGGGATCCACGTGGAGACGGACCGCGAAGCGATCGACGTTCGCACCACGAAGAAGGGGCGACGGCTGATCGGCCGCAGCCAGCCCGCGGCTGTGATGCCGACGACACTCGAACACAATCGCGTGAAGGACGTGCCGCTGCCCGAGGGTCGGGCGGATCGCGTGCTGGAAGCGATGGGCATCCTCACCGACGCGGGCCGTGTGCGGCCGACGATGCGGGCGAAGTTCACGCAGATCAATGAGTTCCTCAAGCACCTTCAGCACATCCTCGACCACGCGGGGTTGCGTACGCTGGGCCGGCCGGTCGAGATTCTGGACTGCGGCTGCGGCGCGAGTTACCTCACGCTGGCGGTGCATCATTACCTCAACGACGTTCTGCACATCCCCGCGAGAATCCTGGGCGTTGATGTGAACGAAGAGGTGATCCGCAAGAGCCTGGCGAAGGCGGAATCGCTGGGCACGAGCAACCTGACGTTCGCCTGCGAAGCGATCGGCCGCGGGGAGGCGAAGGCGGACGTTGTGCTCGCACTGCACGCCTGCGACACGGCGACGGACGACGCCATCGCGCGGGCCGTGCGTGCAGAGGCTCGCGTGCTGCTCAGCGTGCCATGCTGCCATCAGCACCTGAACCGCCAGCTTCACGCCGCGGGGCCAAGCGAGGTGCTTCAGCCATTGCTTCGCCATGGCATCCTGCGCGAGCGCACGGCGGACCTGGTGACGGACACGTTCCGCTCGCTGGCCCTGCGAATCCTGGGCTATCGCACGGAAGTGGTGGAGTTCGTGAACCTGGAACACACGGCCCGCAACCTGCTGATCCGCGCGGTGCGTGGCGCCCCCGTCGGTGAGACAGCCTTCGTCGACGAGTATCGCGAGATGAAGCGATTCTGGGGCGTGACGCCTTACATCGAGCGAGTGCTGGGCGAGGATTTCCGGGTGCTGATCGAGGCGCCTCAGGCGTGATCTCGAACGCGTTCCTCGACCGCCGTGGCGGCTCGCGTCAGCCCATCATGCGTCCGCAATCGGTTCGCAGGTCCCCGACATGCCATTATCACGTCTTGTGACCTCAGCAGCGATTCGAGCTTCTTCGCCAACCGTGGTCCTGTGAATTGTTTCACGACGAGGCGCACGCCGACGCCAAGCTTCTCGATCCGAGTCACATTGTCGAACTGATCATGAGCCAACGGCATGATGATCTGCGGAATCCCCGCGGCGAGGGCTTGCGAGGTGGAACCGACCCCGCCGTGATGCACGAACGCCGAGGATCGCGGGAGCACATCGTTCAGTGGAACATAGTCAAAATGAGCCACGCTTTCCGGCAAGTCCGTGGGGACCTGCTCGCGGTACTTCGTCAGAAGCATGCCGCGCCGGCCGAGGGCTCGGCACGCTTCCACCGCTGCGGTGAAGAAGCCCTTCGCGTGAACGTTCGCCGTCCCAGGAGTGAAGACGATGGGCGGATCGCCCCGGTCGAGGAAGGTCGCCACATCGCTGGGCAGGCTCTTGCCCGCGTCGTCGCTCCACAGGGGGAAGTCGGCCTGGATGAAGTTCGCGGGCCAGTCGGGTTGTGGTTTCGCGAACCACTCGGGAAAGAGCCCCAGAACCGCCGTGGGCGAGTTCCACCACTTCATGAACTTCCGCACTCGCGGCAGGCCGAGTTCCGCTCGCCAGGGATCGAGAAAGCTCGCAACCGTGGGGTCGATGTAGAATCGCTGGCCGAAGCGAAACTGGAGGCTCCGCAGCCATCGCGGCCCGAAGAATCCCGCGAACGTCGGAGGTTCGTAATCGCTCCAGAGCACCGCGGGTTGAAGGTGAACGGTGACAAGCGGCCGGCCAAGCTTCTCCTGGGCGAGCCGTGCTCCCAGGCCGAAGCAGTTGGTGATGCCGATGACGCCAGGCTCCGCGTGCAGTGCATACTGTTGCTTCAGCGTGGTCTGGAGTCCACCGAAGACGGTGGCGAAGGCTCGCCGCGGGTGCCAGAGATTCGGATCCGCGAGCACGGCGTTGAAGAGTTCTTCGGTGCCGAGGGCCTCGAATCGCACATCGTGCCGACGAGCGAGATCCGCGAAGTGGGGATTCGTGGCAAGCGTGACCTCATGTCCGCGAGCCTGCAATTCCAGGGCGAGCCCCAGGATCGGATAAACATCGCCCGCACTGCCAAAGGTGGAGAGGAGGAACTTCATGGCCGACTCATCCCGACGAAACTCCCATCGTTGTCGCGAGCGAGCGCCCAGAGGAAGGCGCCAAGGTCCGGGCTTTCATAGAAGAAGCCGACGGCGTTGATGCGGACCTTCGGCTGGTTCGTGAAGGCTCGATTCCAGACGGTTGTGAGTTGCGATCGGACATAACGAGCGAGGGCGTCGGTCTGTTCGCTCACCGTCGGCGGGGGCATGCGACGGAGCAATTCGTCGGTGAGCCCAGGCCCGCTGGTGGGCAGGCCGTCCGAGAAAAGATAGATCGTGTCCATGCCACGTTCTCGCATGCGAAAGGCGAGATCAAAGGCCGCGAAGAGATTCGTATCGCCCTCGACCTTCGTGCGAAGCAGAGCCGACTTCACGGCCTCCGCGGACTTCTCCCCCGCGTACGTCTGCCATTCGCCGTCGCCGATCAGCCATTGAGCCTGCTTGGAAAAGAGAATCACCTGATACTGCTCGATGTCCGGCAGGCTTCGGAGCACCTTCGCCACAGTCTCGGCGACCGCGGGCCACTTGCTCGGCGCCAGCACCTGCTCGGAAGTGCGGTCCATGCTGCCCGAGCGATCGACCATGAAGACGACGCGCTTGCCGGTCATCGTGATGCCGGCGAAGCGATTCTCGGAGTCTTTTTGCAGGCGATCGAAGCGGTCCGAGAGTTTGCTCTTGTCCCCTTGCAGGTCGACGATGAGAGCCCGTGCATCCGCCAGCTTCTTATCAAGGTCCTTGATCTGGCCGCTGGCCATCGCCAGATCCGTGGCGCTTTGCGTCGTCGAAGTCTTCGCCGAGGTCGCATCCTTGAGGGCCTCCCGAAGCTGTCGTTCGAGGCTCGCGGCCCTGGCTTGAACGTCCGTCACCATCTTCTCGGCGGCGGTGCGTTCCTCGGATTTCTGTCGGCTGAGCTTCGTGAGATCCTGGAGCGAGGCGTTGGTTTCGTCGAGCTTCTTCGTCAACGACTGGACAGCCGCACCCGAGGCAGCAAGCTTGGTGGAAAGGTCGGAGGCCTCCGCCTGCGATTGCTTGAGCTTGGTCTCCGTCGATGCGAAATTCGCTCGCGATTCGGCGAGAGTCTTCTCGGTGGCACTCCGCTGCTCTTCGCTCTGCTTGAGCTTGGTGGCGGCTCCCGCGAGTTCGCTGGCAAGGCTCTCGATCTTGGCTCGGACGCTGGCGGAGTCCACGCGGCCCTTCTCAATCTGCGTGTTCTTCATCGCGAGTTCGCCAGCGGTCTCCTCCTGCTCCTTGGTCTTGGTTGCCAGTTGCCTCGTCAGGCTCTTGACCTCGTCTTCGAGCTTCTGTCGGGCCGTTCCGACTTCGCCGAGGCGGAAGGTGAGCGTGCGAAGTTCCGCTTCAAGCTTCGCCCTCGTCTGGTCGAGATCGCCCTGCACCGCGACGAGCCGCTGTTGCACCGATTCACGATCGCTTTGCGACTGGAGCAGTTCGCGCACCGCCGCCTGGGCAGCGTCGGCTCGCTCGGACGCGAAGCGAGTGTTCAGCAGCCAGAGGAGTGTGACGCAACCCAGGGCACAGCAGAACACGTCCAGCATCCACATGCTGACAAGAGTCGGTTGCTTGTGACGCATCCGCATCGTGTGGCCCTCACTTCCTCGCCGGTGCTGAGCGAGCGACATTGCCCTTCGACACGGGCTCCACGATCCCGGTTCCCGGAAGCAGTAGTTCCGTGCCCACATGCGTTCGCGGCATCTCACCGCTGAGCCAGCGTGGAACGAGACGGGCCACGGCGGCGACCGTCGCTTCGCGAGGCAGCAGTACCAGCGACGTGGCGACCGCCGAGTTCGCGTGAAGATGCTTGGCGAGGCCAGGAAGTCGAGCCGCCTCGTGCGTCAGCCAGAGGTGCCTCGGCGGGTGGGTCAGCCTCGTGGCGGCCAGGAATTCCTGCACGTCCTGAGTCACGGTGTGGATCAGGTGGGCACAGTGATCCTCGAAGTCTTCCGGTTGCTGCACCACCACCTGATACCACTGGGCTGTTCGCAACGTCAGGCTCACACGCTCGGTGAGGCCGGCATCCAGAACTGACAGAAGCTGTTCGTAAAGATCCTGCTCCGCATCAGCAGAGTCGCGTGGATCGCGACGGCAGAGCCGAACGCAGCGGTCCGAGACAGCGTCGATCAGCCGACTTAGCCAGGCCTTCTCGCCGCTTCGAGGCCAGACGGCGCTCGCGAGAAGACGAACGCGATCCGCCTCCACCGCCACCAGCGACCCGCTGAGCCCGTGGTCATCCACGTCGATCAGGAGCACTGTTCCCGGCCCATGCAGCGTGGAATGGATCGGCATCACGACAGGGTTCTCGTGCTCTTCTTCGGCGAGCTTAGCCCCGAGAATCGTGCCCGCACCATCCGCGACGATGGCGAGCGGAGCCGCGATCGTCCCTTCCAGCGGCAGGTTCGCGCGATGAGCCACGTCAACGAGTCGCTCGATCTGAGTCGTCGAGAGGTAAGCAGGCAGCGCGAAGGCGATGGCGGCGGACTCCGAAGGGAAGGCGGCGTGAATCGCGTCGAAGGCGAGCTGAAGCGCTGCGTCCGGGGTGAGCGAGTGTCGGCCGCTCCGCCAGGGTTTGGAGGACCCCAGTGACGCGAGGAAGCCGCCATAGCAGAGGTGCGGCCGCCGCCGAAGGAGATTCAGGCCCGCACTTCCGATTTGGGGCGTTCGACCCTCCGCATTCACAACGAGGGGCAACGAAAGCGAGCCGGGCTCGATCGGCAGCATTCGGCAGCGCTTCTCCGAGAACGAACCGGCCAGGATTCGCGACGAATTGAGATCGAGCCCCACGTGATGCTCACGGGGAGTCTGCGGAACCGACGAAGACTTTCGCAACCAGTTCATGGGGATTCCATCAACACACTCAGGACCGTTCCGGATCGTAGAGCCGCAGCAGCAGGTGCTCCTGGCAGTATTCCTGGCAGTCGACGACCAGCGTTTCCTCCAGCCTTTGCATCATGTGGACGAGGTACATGAGCACCAGGCTTAGAAGCAGGGCGACGAGCGTGCAGTCGAAGGCGATCATCAGTTGGTCGGTGGCCTGCCTTGTGAAGGTGATCATGTCGAGGTTGGCAGCCCCGGCCATTCCGAAGGCGCCGGCCAGGCCGCGAACGGTGCCGACAAAGCCGATGGCAGGGATGGCCCAGGCGAGGTAATGGACGGTGGCCATCGAGGATACGAGCCGCGACAGTTCCACATCCGCCTGATTGCGAACGACCTCGGCGACATCCGGAGCGCTCTTGCTGATGGCGTACTTGCCCAGGCCGAGGCGGATCATGTTCGCGAGGATGTACGGCCTGCGGGTCGATTCCAGTTCCACCTTGCGGGCCAGCGGTCGGGCGTCTTCCGGAAGGATGCGGGCGCCGCCTTCGGTTGGCAGCAGGTTCATGCCGAAAGCGGAACGCTGGGTCACCACTTCGCGATAACGGCTCTGCAGGATCAGGGCCGCCCAGGCGAAGGCGATGTAGCACGCGATCTGCTCCGGGCCCAGGAACAGCTTGGCGAGGCGGGCGGGCGTCCAGCGGGCCAGGAACTCCGCACGGCTTTCGCTGCCGCCGGTGAACTGCCACAGCGGCACCGTGATGCCGAGAACGATCGCGAGCGCAAGTAGCAGCATCAGCCATTCGCGAGACGGTCGATGCGAGGCAGGGATGGACATGCGGGACTCTTCGCGGAAGCAGGTCCAGGATTTCGGCGAGACAGTATAGAGTAGCGGATGGTGTCGCATTCTCCTCAAGAGAATGTGGAGACTTCCATCCGCCGGTTGTGGGAGATATGACAACCGGTGCGGGCGCGGTAAACTGCGTCGCAGAGCATCATACGGCAATTCACCACGAGGGGAACATGAGAAGAGCCTGCTTCCGGATTCTAGCGGTTGTAACGATCGCACTGATGGGGGCCCGTGGGCAAGCTGCGGACGCACCGCCCGGCTTCCCCACGTTCCAGATGCAAGAGATCGACACGGGCCTCACCATCGGCTACGCGGTCATCGCTGCCGACATCAACGGCGACAAGAAGCCGGACATCGTGGTGGTCGACAAGCACAAGGTGGTGTGGTACGAGAACCCGACCTGGAAGAAGCGAGTGATCCTCGACGGCAAAACCGCGCCGGACAACGTCTGCATCACGGCCCTGGACATCGACGGCGGCGGCGACCTGGAACTCGTGGTCGGCGCGGCCTGGAAGCCGTTCGACACCAGGACCCCCGGCACGCTCCAGTGGTTGAAGCGAGGCAAGACGCTCGAAGACGAATGGACGATGTACCCGATCCCCTGCGAGGAGCCGACGGTGCACCGCGTGCGGGCGATCGATATCGACGGCGACGGCAAGCCGGAGGTGGTGCACGTGCCGCTGATAGGCCGCGAGGCGACGAAAGAAGCGAACTGGATGAACGGTCGGCCCGTCCGCGTGATGGCGTACAAGGTGCCCGCGGACCCGACGAAGCCGGAGAACTGGAAGCCGATGGTGCTGTCGGAGGAGTTGCACGTCTGCCATAACTTCGCACCGGTGCCAGCGTCCGGCGGCGACAACATCATCATCACGGCTTACGAGGGCGTCTTTAACCTGGCGCACACGAAGCCAGGCACCCCCTGGAACGCGACCAAGCTGGGCGTCGGCAACCAGGACAACCCGAAGAGCAATCGCGGCGCCAGTGAGATCAAAATGGGATCACTCGCGAACCGCATCGGCGTCATCGCGACGATTGAACCCTGGCACGGCAACCAGGTGGTGACTTACAGCGAACCCCGCCCTGGCGAATCGATCTGGAATCGCCACGTCATCGACGACCAGCTCCGCTGGGGCCACGCGGTCACGTTCGCGGATCTCGATGGCGACCATGTCGACGAACTCATCATCGGCGTTCGCGATGATCCGAACGCGAAGATCGGCGACACCTTCGCCGAGAAGAAGGGTGTGCGCGTCTACAAGTGCATCGACGGCAAGGGAGCGAAGTGGGAACGCTTCCTCCTGGAGAACGGCGGCGTTGCGGTGGAAGACCTGACGGCGGCGGACTTCGACGGCGACGGCCGCATCGACATCGTGGCCGTGGGCCGTGCGACGGGCAACGCCCGCATCTACTGGAACAAGGGTGTGGAGAAGAAGTGAGGGTCTTACAAAGCGCCTATCGTTTCTCTCGCGAGGATCGTGTCATGAACCAGATCGTTGCCGACAACCCGACTCTTACATTGCCGCCTCGACGCAAGAGTGCACGTCGTTGCTTCATGATGTTCGCGGACTGGCGATGTTACACCAGGATGCTGCGAGCCTTTGAAACCAGTCCCGGGCATCGCCTGGCTTACGATCGCGGGAGATTGGAAATCATGTCGCCGAGCATGGCTCGCGATCGTGGGGCGGAGTTCTTGGGGTTGCTTGTCTATGAAATCACCAAGGCACTCCACCTGCCTGTGGTGATGGGTGGCACCGTCACACTGAAGCTCCACAAGAAAAGGAAGGGGATCGAGGGCGACAAGTCCTACTGGATTGCGAACGCCGCTCAGGTGGCCAATGTCGAAAAACTTGACCTACGGATCCACCCTCCTCCCGATTTATCGATCGAAGTGGACGTGTCGCGGAGTCCGCTCAAGCGGTTTCGCATCTACGCGGCTCTGGGAGTGCCCGAAATCTGGCGTCTGGAAGGAGACGAGCTTCGGTTTTATGAGTTTGATTCCTCGAAGACTTACCGAGAGATTTCCACGAGCCGAACGTTCCCGTTTCTCTCTCCCTCGGATGTGCTTCCCTTCATTCAGCAAGCGAGGAAGGTGCTGAACATCCACCCGGTCATCGCAGACTTCGTGCAATGGCTTCGCGGGCAGCTTCCGAAGTAACGCTTGCCTCCCAGGCGCCTCAGCCGGGAACGCAAGGATCGACTGGAACAAGGGCGACGAGCGGAAGTCGGGTACAATCGAGGGGGAATCAAGATCGTCCCCGTTGCGAGCCAGGCCATGACTCATTCCGTTGCCAGGGTTCCAGAGATTGCGACGCCGGCCCGACGCAAGAGTTCGCGTCGTTGCTTCCAGATGACCGCAGACTGGGCTTTTTACTCGAGGATGCTCAAGCTCTTCGAGGGGAGGCCCGGCTACCGCCTTGCTTACGACCGCGGGAGGTTGGAGATCATGTCGCCGAGCTTCCGGCACGACCGGGCCGATCGCTTCCTGGGAAGTCTGATCCCGATCTTGGCTAGAGCGTATGGTTTACCAATGGTTCCCGGAGGAACCGTAACGCTTCGCCGAAAGAGGAAGCAGAAGGGAATCGAAGGCGATGAAGTCTTCTGGTTGGCCAATGCTCCGAAGGTGTTCGCTGCTACAACGCTCAAGCTATCGATTCATCCACCGCCCGATCTCGCGATTGAAGTCGATGTGTCGCGTAGTTCCCTGAATCGACTGAGCCTTTACGCCGCCATGGGTGTGCCCGAAGTCTGGAGGCTTGAGAACGAGGCATTGATGTTTTACGGACTCTCCCAAGGTCCGAAACTCCAACCGATCGCGGCGAGCATGTCATTCCCTGCCGTAACACCTGGCGATTTGGAAGGATTTCTCTCGAAAGCCCGATGTAGCGATCACATCGCGGTTTTGAACGAGTTCGAAGAGTGGATTCTCGCAAAACTCGGTCAATGACTCGCCGCCGGGTGAGCGATCCCGGCGGGGAGCAAATCACTGCACCTCAAACACCAGCTCCGGCGCGTATCGCCGATGGATCGCGGCTGCGACCTCGGACCGCAGATGCCCGGAGGCTCGTTCCAATCGCAGCACGGCTTGTTGCGTGAGGAGCCCTTCCTCGCTTGACTGCAGCCGGATTCGCAAGCGCCCGGAGTGTGGGGCAGGTTCCGCATCCACCACGATCAGCGATTGCATCACGCTGTCACCGCAGGCTTCGAGTGATGTCTGAAGCGACTGCCGCACCTGCTCGCACAACTGATCGCACTTCCGCCCCGCCTGCTTCCGCGACGCGAAGGGCTTCGCATGGAACTCGCGCGGGTCCGTCCCATCCTCATGACTCAACTCCGCCGCGAAACGGGACAGATCCCGCGGCTTCGATCGTCTTCGACTCATTGTCAGGATCACCAGAAAGGAAAAGGGAATGCTTGAACGCCAGGGTGAAATGGACGGCACGCATGGGACCACCCTCCTTTCCGAATGTCCTTGAATCGCCTCGATTCGTACTTCTATCCTCCACGACAACAAGGACGCCTTCACCACCACGAGGTTCACTCGAATGACCACGCTCGCCGATCTCAAGGGTAAGACCATCGCCTTCGCCGCGTCGGGCGGGCTCGACTCCTGCACCGTTACCAAATGGCTCACGGAGAACGGCGTCACCGTCGTCTGCTTCACGGCGGACATTGCCCAGCCGGACGAGACGGACTTCTCGACGGTCGAGACGCGCATGCGAGCCTGCGGAGCCGCGGACTACGTCGCCATCCCGCTGCACGACATGATCGCGGAGAGCGGCATTGAGGTGATCCAGTTCCAGGCGCGATACGAAGGGGCTTACTGGAACACCACGGGCATCGGTCGCCATGTGATCGTCGCGGGCGTGATCCCCGAGATGCAGAAGCGGGGCATCAAGATCCTCAGCCATGGCGCCACCGGCCGCGGCAATGATCAGGTCCGCTTCCAGCTTTGCACCAACATGCTCGCCCCGGAGTTCGCCGTGTACGCCCCCTGGCGCGACCCGGCGTTCCTGGACCGCTTTCGCGGCCGCAGTGAGATGATCGATTACTGCGAGAAGCACAAACTGCCGATCAAGGTGTCAAAGTCTGCCCCGTATAGCACCGACGCGAACCTGCTGGGCCTGACGCACGAGGCGGGCAAGCTCGAACATCTCGACACGTCGCCCTGGTTCGTGACGCCCGGCATGGGCGTGCTGCCGAAGGATGCTCCGAACGAAGCGGAGACGGTGGCGGTCCGCTTCGAGAAGGGCCGCCCGACAACGATCAACGGCAAGGCCGTCACCGCGTTCCAGGCCGTGCATCAGGCGAACGCACTCGGTGGGAAGCACGCCATCGGCATCTGCACTCACCTTGTCGAGAATCGATTCGTCGGCATCAAGAGCCGGGGCGTGTACGAGGCCCCCGGCATGGAACTCCTCGGCACGGCGTACGCCTTCCTGCTGCAACTGGTGCTCGATCGCCGCTCGCGAGAACTCTTCGACTCGCTCTCGATCCTCCACGCCAAGCAGATCTATCAGGGCTATGGCTTCGACCTCGCAACGCACATGGCCCGCCAGGCTCTGGCGCCGGTGAACGCGCTGGCGACCGGCACGATCCGCGTGAAGCTGTACAAGGGCGGCGTACACTTCGACGCCGCGGAGGACGTGCCGCACCAGATGTACTCGGAGAGCAACGCCTCGATGGAAGCGATCGGCGAGTTTAACCACGCGGACAGCGAAGGCTTCCTGCGCGTGCTACAGGTGAGCGCACGAGCCCTCGCCGCGAACAAGCAAGTGGTGGCCCCGACGTGGGCGAAGGGGTGACACTCCCTTGGCTCGAAGCGCCTGGCGAGCGGGGGACGTCAGTCCCCCGAGGGAATCGAGTTTCCCGCACAGTTCTGTGGACGTTAATCAAGTCCTTTGCGTCGTTGCGTGGCGGCGTTTCCGCGCACCACCAGGTGCTCGCTGTTTTCCCAAGGGGGATTGCTTTGCTCCCACCTTCCACGATCTTCTGCCATCACTCCGACGGCACCGTTCGACACAATGCGGCTCGCCCGATGGCGATTCTGCCCGGCTCGTTCAATCCGCTGCATCATGGGCATCTGGCTCTCGCCCGGGCTGCGGCTGCGAAGCTCGAATGCGAGGTTCATTTCGAGCTGAGCATCCTCAACGCCGAGAAGCCCGAACTGCCGGAAGCGGAACTGTCGCGACGTCTCCAGGCGTTCGTAGGCGTCGCACCGGTGTGGGTCACGCGGGCCTGGTCGTTCGAGATGAAGGCGGATCTCTTCCCCGGTTCGGCGTTCGTTCTCGGGCACGACACCGCCGCCAGGCTCATCGATCCACGGTTCTACGGCAACGATGCGAGCCGTCGCGATGCGGCCCTGGCGAAGTTGCTCGCTCGTGAGTGCCGGGTGGTCGTCGCGGGCCGAGTGGATGAGAACGGCGCCTTCCGGGTGTGGGACGACGCAATCGTGTCGCGAGAACATCGCGATCTTTTCATGCCGCTACGGGAAGCGGACTTTCGAGTCGATGTGTCGAGTCGAGAGATTCGGTCGCGATCCTGAAACGAAAACGCGGAGGCCAGGAATTGAAGCCTCCGCGTCGTGAGATTCCCGGTCGCTTTACTTGAGGGCTTCCTTGATGGCCTTGATCGGCTTCATGTTGACCTTGTTATGAGCCGGTCGCGGCTTGGTGGTGTATTCCTTGCCGTTGAGCGGGTTGGTCTTCACTTCGCCGCCCTTGATGGCCTTCACCTTGGTGACGTACAGACGCGCGAGGCCGGGCACCACCATCTTGCCGGGGCCCTTACCGCTAAGCTGCTCGTGAACCGCATCGACGAGGGCGTCGAGAAGCTTCACGACGTCGCTCTTCTTGAGTTCGGTCTTGTCCGCGAGGTGCTGAACAAACTGGGTCTTGGTCAGCGGCTTCTTGCCGGCCGCCGTCTTGGCCTTGGCCATGGATGTAGCTCCACTACGTGGGAAGGGAACGGGTTACCCAAACTGCTTGAAAACTAGGCGTGCGCGAGGCTCCTGTCAACAGCCTCGTGAGAAATAGCCTGGAAATTTCAGGATTCCCCCTCTCAGGCCCTCAGCTGGACCTTATTTTTGGCTTCATTGCGAAGCCCGTCCTCGTGCTCCTGCACTTCCAAGCACACTCCGACAGGTCCCTCCACGAGGCTGATTTTCCAGAGGTATAGCTTGCAGGTCCGGCCCAGAAGCCAGCGTGTGAACAGCGTCAAGCTCCGCGTCTCTTGAGGTCAGGGCTATGCGGCTCCAATGTCCAAAGTCTTCGAGGCATCGAGCCGATAACCGCAGCCGATGGATACGAGATAGGCGACGGCACACACGCCGAACGCTGCACTCCAGCCCCCTTCAAGCTGGATCTCCGTGAGTAGGATCGGCGACAGGGCCGCACCAAAGTTGCCGAGCATGTTCCCGAAGCCGAGGACCGCGCCGACGTTTTTGCCGCTCACGTCCTGAGCGTAAGCCCAGACGCTCGGGATTCCCAGATCCTGACAGAACGCCAGGAACGCCAGGGCCGTGATCGCGAGCCACAGCGGGGGCGTGGTTGCCATGATCGAGCACATCAACGCGCAACCGCTCATCACCGTCATGATCGGCAGCGACCGGCCCCACCTCGGCCCGAAGCGGCGATACACCTGATCCGTGAGCAGGCCGCCAATCACCATGCCGATGCAGCCCACGAACAGAATCAGCGTTTGCACGTTCCCCCGCTCATCAAGCGGGACACCCCGGTCCTTCAAGTAGGTCGGCAGCAGCGTGATGAGAAAGGCCCACGCCAGGTTGTTGCAGAACTGCAAAGCACCGAAGATCCACATGCGCGGCGTGCGTGCCATCCTCCCAAGTTGCGTCAAGAAACTGGGCCCAAGGTTCACGGATGGCGGTGGCGGATTCGCGAGGATCGGTTGCGGTCGATCCGCCTTCACACTTGAATCGGGCAGACCTGCGACTACTCCGCCCGGCGGATGATCGCGGACGAAGATCCAGAATACGATCGCGACCGCGATCCCGCAGACGCCATAGATCGCGAAGACGGCCCGCCAGTTCGTGCCCGAGGGGCCAAGAGTCCAACTCCCGATCACCACCGCCGCGAGCACGCCCGCGAGCCATGTCGTGAGCGAAGGGGAGACGGCACCGCCGACTCGCCCGCCAAGCGACACCACGCTGCTGAATCGTCCACGTTCCTCCGGCTTGGCCCAGCGTTTGACCAGCCCCGCAGCCGCGGGATAGGCTCCCGCCTCCGTGATGCCCAGCAGCAGTCGAATCCCGAGCAAGCTCAGAAACCCCTCGGCAAAACCCGTGGCCGCCGTTACTCCGGACCACGCCGCGATCGACAGAGCCAGCACCGTTCTCGCACCGAAGCGATCCGCCAGCGATCCCATGGGGATTTGAAAGAGAGCATAAGTGAAGAAGAAGGCTCCGAGAATCCAGGACCTCTCGCGATCACTGAGGCCGAGGTCGGTCTGGATGGGGTCCGCCATCGTGGAGAAGCAGACGCGATCGATGTACATCCACATCGCAGCGACCGCAGTGATGGCAACAATCCCATAGCGGGTGGAAGACGACGGTGGGTTCATAGTCACTCTTCGAGACGAGCGCAAGGGCTCGACGGGGTAGGGCCGCGAATCGGAGTAGTGTAACAGCATGCCGCGCCGCTCGCCAGCGTCGCGCGTGAACATGCCTTCCGACCTGCCGACTCATCGCTATCATGATTCGTACGACATCCGGCCTTCCGCTCCCAGCCGCGAAACATCCAGGAGATCCCTCGTGAGCAGCCCTCCGCTCGACGACCGCGACGGCACCATCTGGTTCAACGGCAAGCTCGTTCCCTGGCGCGAGGCCAAGGTTCATGCGATGACCCACAGCCTGCACTACGGCAACGCCGTCTTTGAAGGGGCTCGCATCTATAACGGCAAGGTCTTCAAGCTCACCGAGCACTCCGCCCGGCTGATCAAATCTGCGAAGATGCTCGCCTACGATCTCCCCTATTCCATCGAGGAACTCAACGCGGCCACAAAGCTGGTGTTGGCCGAGAACAAGCTCGACTCCGGCTACGTCCGCCCGCTGGCCTGGCGCGGCGCCGAAGTGATCGGCGTCTCCGCCATCGGCACGAAGGTGCACGTGATGATCGCGGCGTTCCCCTGGGGCGCGTACTACGGCCAGAAGGCCATCAAGCTCGTGACGAGCCGGTGGAAGCGGCCCAGCCCCGAGTGTTCCCCCGCCGGGAGCAAGGCGTCCGGGCTGTACATCATCTGCACCCTCGCAAAGGACGAAGCCCTCGCCGCCGGCGTGCAGGACGCCCTCATGCACGACTACAAGGGCCGTCTCTCCGAAGCGACCGGCGCGAATCTCTTCCTGCTCATCAACGGCGAACTCCACACGCCGACGATCGAGTGCATCCTCAATGGCATCACCCGCCAGACGGTGATGGAACTCGCCCGCCACCGAGGGATCAAGGTGGTCGAACGTGAAATCTGGCCGGACGAACTCGAGAAGGCGAGCGAAATCTTCCTCACCGGCACCGCCGTGGAGGTGCAGCCCGTCGGCGAGATCGACGGCAAGGAATACCCCGTAGGACCAGTGACACAGATGCTACAGGACGACTACGCGGCGCTCGTGCGATCCTAATGTTTCGCCGCGACGCGGAGTCCTCGTAGCGGAGCGCGTCGCAATACTCCAAAACGCTCCGCTACACGGCGCCTCATAACGGTCCCCTATGAAATCGGCCATCACCATCTCGCTCGTCCCCGAGGCTCGCGGTGGACCATTCGTCTTTTGGGATGACCTCGCAGCCGGGGTGCGGCAGGCGGCGGAGCTTGGATTCGACGCCGTCGAGATCTTCCCGCCCGCTGCGGACGCGATCGAGGTTTCCACTCTCGATTCGTTGCTCCGCACGAACCAGTTGCGACTCGCGGCTGTCGGCACCGGCGCGGGATGGTTGAAACACAAGCTCTCACTGACGAGCCCCGATGCGGAGAACCGTCGCCAGGCACTGGCCTTCATCCGTGGCATCATCGACCTGGCCGGCACCTTCGGCGCTCCCGCGATCATCGGCTCCATGCAGGGCCGCTTTAGCGACGAGATGCCGAAACCCATCGCGCTCACGATGCTTCGAGAAGCCCTCGGCGGCCTGAGCCTGCACGCGGGGAAGCATGGTATGCCGCTGCTCTACGAACATCTCAATCGCTACGAAACCAACCTGTGCAACACCGTCGCTTCGGCGGTGGAACTAACTGCGGGCCTGGGAAACGTGAAGCTTCTCGCGGACCTGTTCCACATGAACATCGAGGAAGCGAACCTGGCTGACGCGATCCTCGAAGGCGGTTCGCATATCGGCCACGTCCATTTCGCGGACTCGAACCGCCGGGCCGCGGGGCTGGGCCACACCGACTTCGTGCCGATCATCGCCGCCCTTCGCAAGATCGGCTATGCGGGCCATCTGTCCGCGGAAATCTTCCCGCTGCCGGACACTGCGACCGCGGCGAGGCAGACGATCGAGTCCTTCCGCAAGGTTGGTTGACAGATTCCCAAAACGCTGGTGAATCGAAATGGAGAATTCTCGACCCTCGCCCGAGTTTGCATGTTAGACTTCTCGATGCTGGGCGTGAATCTGCTGATCCTGTTGTCGTTCGAACATCCTCCCCCGCCTGCCGATCTCGACTAATGACCCCCGAGGTTCCCATGAGCCGCGTCCTCCTTTTGCTGGTGCTCCTGGCGCCGGCGCTCGCCACCGCTGCGGAGGATTTGAACGTCCTCCCGAAGGACCCCCCGCCGCGGAAAGCACTCTACTCCGCACTGCTGGCGGAGTGTCAGAAGCATTTCCAGGCCCGCAAGGCTGTCGTCGAGAAACTCAAGACCGCCTCGGATGTCCAGGCGTATCAGCAAGCCCTGAAGACGAAATTCGTCGACGCTCTCGGTGGCTTCCCGGAAAAGACCCCGCTGAACGCGAGGACCGTCGGTTCCCTGAAACGCGACGGCTACCGCATCGAGAAGGTCATCTACGAAAGCCGTCCAAACCACCACGTGACGGCGAACCTCTACATCCCCGAGGGGAAGGGCCCGTTCCCCGGAATCGTGATGCCGCTGGGTCACAGCACCAACGGCAAGGCAGCGGGATACATGCAGCGTGGCGCCGTGCTGCTCGCTCAGAACGGCTTCGTGGCCCTCGTGTACGACCCCATCGGCCAGGGCGAACGCATGCAGCTTCTCGACAAGCTGGGCCAGCCCGAAGTGAAGGGAAGCACCACCGAACACACGCTGATCGGCGTCGGGGCCCTGCTCGTCGGCCGTTGCACCGCGAGCTACCGAATCTGGGACGGCATTCGCAGCATCGATTACCTCGCCTCACGCCCCGAGGTCGACCCCGCGAAGATTGGCTGCACCGGTTGCTCCGGCGGCGGCACGCTCACGTCGTACCTCATGGCCCTCGACGACCGCATCGTCGCGGCGGCTCCGTCGTGCTTCATCACATCGCTTGATCGCCTGTTTCAGACGCTCGGGCCGCAGGACGCGGAGCAGAACATCCCCGGCCAGGTCGCCTTCGGCATGGATCACGCAGACTATCTCCTGCTGCGAGCCCCGAAGCCGACGCTGATCTGCGCCGCCACGGGGGACTTCTTCGACATCCAGGGAACCTGGGACACCTTCCGCGAAGTGAAGCGAATCTACACGCGACTGGGCGTTCCGGAGCGAGTCGAGATGCTCGAAGCGGACACGAAGCACGGCTACGAGAAGCACCACCGCGAAGGCATGGCCCGCTTCTTCAGCCGCTGGCTCAAGGGTGTCGAGGCCGTCATCGTCGAGAAAGACTTCCCACTCGAAAGCGACAAGGCTCTTCAGTGCACGCGCACCGGCCAGGTGCTCTCGGACCTTCGCGGCAAGTCGTGCTACGATCTGAACGCCGAGGCCGCCGCGGACCTGGCGAAGGCTCGTGGGGCGAAGGAGTGGAAGGCAGGCGAACTTGCGAAGGAGGTCGAACGTGTGCTGGGGTTGCCCGCGATTGCCCCGGCGAAGATGGAGGACAATCTCGCGAGACGAGATGGATTCCCGTTACCGCTACTCAAGTCTTTTAAGGACGCCACTCTTCCTGGATCTCGGGTAATCGTTCATGATCGCGGAAAAGAAGCGGCACTCTCTGGAGCGGCTCGAATCAACGTCATGACCTTTGCGATCGACCCTCGCGGCATCGGGGAGACGGCTCCAGGCCTCCTGGCCGAGGGCAAGCGTGCCACGTTCGGGGTCACCTCCAAGGAAGCGTTTCTTTCGCAGCACCTTGCGAAGCCGTTGCTCGGTCAGCAGGTGGCGGACTTGCTCGCATGCACGAAGGATCTGGAACGGGACGGCCCGCTAGAACTCGTCGGCATCGGTTCGGCGGCTCCGGTGATCCTGCACGCGGCGGCACTGAATCCGAAAGTCACGGCGGTCACGCTCGAACGCGGCATTCCATCCTGGGATCTCGTGGTCCGCACGCCGGTGAACAATGATCAGCTCGTGAACGTGGTGCCCGGAGCGCTCAAGACGTACGACCTGCCCGACCTCATGGCCTCGCTCGCCCCGCGGCCGCTGACGATCAAGAACCCCGTCGACGCCGCGGGCGAGCCGCTTTCCGCCGAGGCCGCGAACGAAGCGTTCAAGGTGGTCAAGGATGCGTACGCCAAGAAGGGAGCGGGCGACAAGTTCAAGCTGCTGATCGGAGCCAAGTGATCCAGCGATTGGCGAGATTGATACTTTCCCACCACACGCCTGGCACATGCTACCAACGGTCGCCGTGCCGAGGCGGAGAAGAGAAACCATCCCACCCAAAATCTCGTCTGTGGCACAGCATGCCAGTGCCACAGACCAACCGTCTCCGCAATTACATAATCCCCAACTCTGCTCCGACTTCGCGGAATGCAGCGATCGCGGCATCAAGTTGTTCGTCGGTGTGGGCCGCTGAGACCTGCACGCGGATGCGGGCCTGGCCCTGGGGCACCACGGGGTAGCTGAAGCCGACGGCATAGATTCCGCGCTGGAGAAGCTCGTTCGCCATGCGTGTGGCGAGGGCGGCGTCGCCGAGCATCACCGGCAGAATCGGCGTCGGGCCGGGCTTCACCGTGAAGCCTGCGGATTCCAGGCCGCTCCGCAACTTCTTCGTGTTCACCCGGAGCCGATCGCGGAGCTCGCCCGCGGTGTCCATCAGTTCGAGGGCCTTCATCCCCGCGGTCACCAGCGAAGGTGGCACCGAGTTCGAGAAGAGGTAAGGCCGTGAGCGATTGCGGAGCCAGTCGACGATCTCCGCGGAGGCGACGGTGAACCCACCCGCCCCGCCGCCGAGGGTTTTGCCAAGCGTCCCCGTGATGATGTCGATGCGGTCGAGCACTCCCATCTCTTCCGCCGCCCCGCGGCCGGTCGCACCCAGGTGGCCGGTGCCATGGCAGTCGTCGATGCCCACCGCGGCGCCGTGCGTGTCCGCCAGGTCGCAGATCGCGGGGAGCTTCGCCAGGTCGCCGTCCATGCTGAAGACCGAGTCCGTGAAGATCAGCTTGAATCGGCAATCCTTCGCCTCCTCGAGCTTCGCTTTCAGGTCGTCCATGTCGTTATGCTTGTACCGAAGCCTGCGAGCCTTGCAGAGCCTGACACCGTCGATGATGCTCGCGTGATTGAGTTCGTCCGACAGGATCGCGTCCTCTTCCGTGAGGAGCGGTTCAAAGAGCCCGCCATTGGCATCGAAGCAGGCGATATAAAGGATCGCGTCCGCCTTCCGGAAGAAGCGAGCCAGCTGGGCTTCGAGTTGTTTGTGAACCTCCTGCGTACCGCAGATGAAGCGAACGGACGAGAGGCCATAGCCCCAGTGATCGAGGCCTTCGCGTGCCGCGGCCACGATTGCGGGGTGGTTGGCCAGGCCCAGGTAATTGTTGGCGCAGAAGTTCACCACCGGGCGAGCGTTCACGAGAATCCGTGGTTGCTGAGGCGAAGAGAGTTGGCGTTCGCTCTTGTACAGCCCCTTGGATTTCAGGTCTTCGAGCTGGGCTCGTAGGAACGTGTTGAGAGTCGTGGTGGACATGCCTGTCTCCCGCTTCCGAGCCATGACGTGACGAGTTCGACGCGATCACGTACGATTCTATCGACACACCTGGATTCTATCGCAGGTCGAGGCTCTCCCATGAAACGCATCTGGCTTTTGACCGTGGCCCTGATCGCATCTGCCTCGTCGTCCCAGGCGGCCGAGGCTCCACAGCGGCCGAACATCCTCTTCTGTTTCGCGGACGACTGGGGCCGATACGCCAGTGCGTTCGCGGCTCACGAATCGCGACCATCGCCGAATCCGGTGGTGAAGACGCCGAACATCGATCGCGTGGCCGCCCGGGGAGCCCTGTTCCGCAATGCCTTCGTGAACGCCCCCTCCTGCACGCCCTGCCGCAGCGCATTGCTCTCGGGTCGATACTTCTTCAACACCGGCCGCGGGGCCATCCTCATCGGGGCCCAGTGGGATCCCGCGATTCCGTCGTTCCCGCTTTTGCTGAAGGACTCGGGCTATCACATCGGCAAGACGACGAAGGTCTGGAGCCCTGGAACCCCCGCGGATGCGCCCTTCGGTGGGCAGGCCCATGCGTTCGAGAAGTCCGGCACTCGCTTCAATAACTTCTCCGAGAACGTCACCGCGGCCGTGAAGAAGGGGCAGAGCCTCCCGGCCGCGCGAGAGGAACTGCTCGACGAGGTTCGCGGCAACTTCGACTCGTTCCTGGCTGCACGCGAGAAGGGCAAGCCGTTCCTTTACTGGTTCGGCCCCACCACCACGCACCGCACCTGGATCAAGGGCTCCGGCAAGAACCTCTGGGGCATCGAACCGGAATCGTTGAAGGGCATGCTGCCGGCGAACCTCCCCGATGTGCCCGAGGTGCGCGAGGACTTCGCGGACTACCTTGGCGAAGTCCAGGCGTTTGATGCGTACGTCGGCGCGCTGCTGAAGAAACTGGAGGACGCGGGCGAACTCGATCGCACACTCATCGTCATCAGCGGCGATCACGGTGCGCCGGGCTTCCCGGGAGGAAAGTGCAACCTGTACGACTTCGGCGTCGGCGTGTCGCTCGTCACCGCGTGGCCGGGCGGCAAGGGCGGTAGGGTGGTCGACGACTTCGTCAACCTCATGGATCTCTGCCCGACGTTCCTCGAAGCCGGAGGCGTGAAGCCACCCGCGGGGCTCAACGGCAGGAGCCTGCTTCCCGTGATCAAGGCAGAGAAGTCCGGCCAGGTGGAGGCCGAGCGATCCTGGGTGGTGACAGGCCGTGAGCGTCACGTCGGCATCGCGCGAGCCGGGCATCTCCCCTATCCCCACCGGGCCTTGCGGACGAAGGATTACCTTTACATCCGGAACTTCGCCCCGGAGCGAACGCCGATGGGCGATCCTCCCGCAAAGGGCGAAACGCCCAGTCCCGCCACATGGGAATCGAACACCATGGTGGGCTACGCGGACATGGACGCCGGCCCCACGAAAGCCTGGCTGGTGGCGCATCAGCACGACCCGTCGTGGAAGTGGCACTTCGACTATGCCTTCGGCAAGCGACCGGCCGAGGAGCTTTACGATCTCAAGACCGACCCCGATCAGGTGAAGAACGTGGCAACGGACGCTGCGTACTCCGCTGTTCGCACGGAGATGGCGGACCGCCTGATCCGAACGTTGACCGAGGCGGGCGATCCCCGCGTGGTCGAGAACGATTGCCGCTTCGAGCGTTCGCCCTTCACGGACGGCGACGCGAGGAAGGGCAAGAAGAAGTAACTGGGATCGAGCGAAACGAGGACTACGCGGCAAAAATCGGCCCTTTCCACCCAGCTTGCCCATACCATGAAGGCCGCGCCGTCGGTGCGATCGGCAAGGCCGGTACTCGGAAGATTCGGAAAGTGCGGGGATTGGCTCAAGTTCCTCCAGAAGGAGAAATCCCTGACGTAGAATCTGGGAGCTGGAAAGGCGGCGAACCCGGAGGAGCGTCATGATCCGCAGAATGATGATTGCCGCGTTGGCGGTGGGCAGCCTGGTGGGTGCGAACGGTTGTCGGCATAGCTGCTGCAAGTCGGGTTCCGTGCCGAACCCCTTCTTGCCGCCGCCGCCGGGAGGCCCCCTCACCACGATTCCGCCGACCTCCGTGCCGACGGCTCCGGGCAGTATCCCCGCGTTCCCGCCGCCGGCGCGTAGCGGTTCGATCCCGCCGCCGGACCCGCTCTTTGGTGGGGCCGGCAACTTCTCTTCGCCGTCGAGCAGTGCAAAGCCGCCTGCGGAAATCCTGCTTCCCGACCCGCTGCCGCCGTCGAGTGGCACCTCGCGTGCTCAGGCTCCCTCGGAGTCGCGAAGCTTGTTAGGCGAGCCTTCCGGCCCGACGCCGACGGCCGAACCGCCGCTGTCCAAGTCGGAATCCGCCACCCCTGCGAACGGCTTCCCCCCGCCCGCGGACGCCAGCCGTCCTGCTCCCAAGCCGACGGTACAAACCTCACGTTTCCCAGGACTGCCCGGCTTCGCGATCGTCAAGGATGGCGTCGGTACAGGTCGCCAGCCGACTCCCGCCGGCCTCGACCTCCTGAAGAAGTCTGGCTACCGGACTCTCGTCTATCTCCATGGCGAAAACGCGGACGACTCGGTTCTGAAAGGCGAAGCGGAGAAGCGAGGCTTCACCTTCACCGCGATCGAGACGACACCCGGACGGCTGACCACAGCCGCGGAGTCGTTCAATCGCGTCGTGGGCACCCCGGCGAGCCGGCCCGTGTACATCTGCGACGACGAAGGCCTCCGTGCCGGCGTGCTGTGGTATGTCCACTTCCGCACCGTGGAGATCCTCAACGCCGACGCCGCCAACGTGCGAGCCCGCCCCCTCGGCTACACCGACCAGGGCGAATCGGCCCAAACCTTCCAGGTCGCGGTGCAGCGATACCTGGAAACACGGTGATAGCGTCTCGATATTCGTTCAAAACGTAAGCTCCGCTCAGGATTGTGACACAGGCGTCTCGCCCAATGGCACTTACTTTGACTTTGGTTGATACAAAATCCCGGATCTACGAGTGCTGTCTTACGACTACGGTGCGGCCAACAGCACCGACGATCGCATTAGCCGCCTGGCCAATCTCAGCGATAGCAGTGGTACGTTGGAAGATTATACGTATTTGGGTCTGTCGACGGTGGTGATGCGAAGCCATGCCCAGGCGAATTCCACGCTGACGTATCTGTTGCAAGCCCCGCTTCTCTCCGGCGACGCCGGCGATCAATACAACGGCCTCGATCGCTTCGGCCGCGTGGTCGATCAACGCTGGATC
>Ga0105046_10001864_pt1 | contig 32839 bp, 30 predicted proteins | sample MAT03_FD_78385 | JGI IMG/M metagenome (GOLD analysis project Ga0105046, IMG submission 78385) | Freshwater microbial communities from Lake Fryxell liftoff mats and glacier meltwater in Antarctica - MAT-03 (megahit assembly) | ecosystem: Environmental > Aquatic > Freshwater > Ice > Liftoff...
ACTCCATTTTCGTCGTTGTGTCAAAAAAAAGTAATCGCTCATTTACCCCAGTAAACCTCACAATCACACCTCGAAACTGAATTTTTCCATCCAAACACCTAGTTTTCGGACAGACACTAATTACGCCACTTGTCAAAAGTTTGGTGCGCTATGGCAGTGCCACCTGCCAAATGGGCGACTGCTGTAACAGCATCACAAAAAATAATCAATATTGTTACAGAGCTAATTGTTTTGAGACAACAGGTCAGTTAGTAAAAGCTTTAACTATTCCTGAAGGAAAATATACAACGGCTTTTCAAAGTCGCTTTGATATTAAGTGGTTGAAGCCTTTTAGTGACAAAGTCGTGGAATGGCTTGCAGAAAAAGGCGTGAAAAATATTTTGGTATTCTCGCCAGCTTTTGTTGCAGACTGTCTTGAAACTATTTACGAAATTGGAACAAAGTATCAGGAGATCTTCGCGCATCACGGTGCGAATACATGGCAATACATACCAATTGAAAAAAGAAGATGAGTGAATTTTTCATATAGTTTTAATAAAGATAATTCTTTCTTTTAGAAATGCAAATAGAAGCCTTTATTAGGGTTGTAAATTCACACGAGCACCATTTGGATAATATTGTAAAACTCTTCCTGCATCGAAACTCGAACGCAGGAGTGTCTATATCTACAGATTTTAGGGCCAACGTAAGAGAATAAGGGGAAGTTAATTTTTCTTTTTTAGATTGGAAAAACTAGTTGCCGAAGCAGTTACGCATTACTTTTTACAAGTGACCAATACTTGTTCTGAAGTTAAGAAATCTGTAAATGTTTTTCATCCTAAAGAAAGTTGAACTTCCGTAATCAAAGATCAGACACTGCCAATTGGCTTATCATCCGACATCCTCGAATCCAGCGCGTCACGCAAACCGTTGCCTACCATTACAAAAGCAAGTACAAGAATCATGATCGCAACTCCAGGCGTGAAAGCGAGGTAAGCTTTGTCCATTAAAATGTATCCGTGATGTGCGCTGATCATTTCTCCCCAGGAAGGAATTGGTGGCTGCGCGCCAATGCCTAAGAAGCTTAAGCCTGCCTCCGTTAATATAGCACTGGCGAAATTGCTGGCCGCCATTACAATAACCGGACCCATTACGTTTGGTAAAATATGCCGGAAGATGATCCTCCCATTTTTAAATCCTAAGGCACGTCCTGCTTCGACAAATTCTTTTTCCCGGATACTTAAAATTTGTCCGCGCACAACCCGCGCAACGTCCACCCACATGGTTAATCCCACCGCGATAAATACCTGGGTGATCCCTTTTCCAAGAACTAAGGTGATGGCGATAACCAGCAGGATTGTGGGAATACTCCAAACCACATTTAAAAACCAGCTGATGACAACATCGGTAAAACCCCTGAAATAGCCTGCCAGTGAGCCGAGGAAGACACCTATAAAAATGGAAATCAATACTGAAATGAGCCCTACCGTAAGACTGATGCGCGTGCCGATTAAAAGTCTGCTCAGTAAATCGCGACCCAAAAGGTCAGTACCCAGAAGATAAGTCTTACTCACAATGTTTTTTTCTTTTATAACGGTTTGTAATTCAGGAATAGTCTTCGTGATTTTTTCTGCCTGATCCATCTCATAAAAAGATAGTTCATTTTTTAATGAATCGTAAACCACCTGCCTTTTTACATCGATGTTATAAAGCGCATCTGCGAGGTTAAAACTGCTGAGTCCACCGTCATTCGGGTGATTACCGGTATATTCTTCCACAATAATATTCGCACCTTTAAAGGAATAATCATATAAGGTATAGGTTGCAAAAGGATCGCTCCGCCCGAAGAGCATGGTGCCAAGCCAGTTGCCATGTTTTTTTTCTTCGTTCCGGGCAACTTGTAAAAACTTAACGCTAAAGCCAGGTGCCTTTATGTGCAGTTCGGGCTTTTGATCGTTGGCATAAGGTGTTTTATCGGGCGTGATGAGGTACCCTAAAATAGAAATGACACAGGAGATAACGATAACGGTTAGTCCGCAAACAGCTAGCTTGTTGCGTTTAAAGCGTCGCCAGGTGACTGCACTCAGCGATTCGGAACCAAAGTCTATACTTTTCTTTTTAAAAAACACTAATTTTTATTTCCACTTAGGTTTAAAAAAAATGGAGGAGATGCCTATAATTCCCGCATAAACAGGATAGATAAAACCCACCGGTAAGCTAAACCACAAAACGTTTTTGTTTTTTATAAAACCTGAAGCTAAAAATAACAACAAAATATCAATAAACAATTTTAAAAAAATGAACAGGAGGCAGAGGTCTCTGTAGAAAGGATTATTAGTGAGAATAAAACAAACAAACCATGCGAGGTTGACACTAAAACTAAAAAAAGAAAGAATCAGATTAAGTTTGTTTTTATTCACTTTAAATTTTGATGCCCAACGCGTTCTTTGCCAGATAAGCTCTTTCAAAGAAAAAGTAGGGTAGGTGTAAACCAAGGCATCTTTAGACTTCAGATAATTTATTTTGGCACCTTCTATTTTTTTAATGTCTTCGAGGAAAAAAATATCGTCTCCCGATGCGATGTGAATATGCGATGCGTAACCATTTGTTTTTTCGAAAATGCTTTTTTTAAATATGAGGTTTGCGCCGTTGCACAAAAATGGTTGTTTATAGAATGCACTTCCCGAAGAAGCAACCGTGAGCACATTGTTCTCAATAGCTTGCAAGGCCCATAACAGGCCTGAACTATTTGCAATGGCAACGGGTGCAATGATGAGATCGGAATCTGTATCCTGATAAAAATCAGAAATACTTTGCAGGTATTTTGGCGAAAGAGTAAAGGTATCCGCATCGCGAAGAACGATGAGCGCGTTCATTGCAAATTGCATGGCGTAGGTGATGCTGTGCTTTTTGCCCTTTTGTTGCTGGTTGGAAATGATCTTATAGTTTAAGCCGGAGGATCTAAGAATCTGCTCTGCCCTGTGAACGGTAGAATCGCTGCTGGCATCGTTAATGAGAATCAGTTGTACTTTAGTTAAAACGTAATCTTGTTTTAACAGGGAACTTAAGCAGAAGCCAATGTTTTTTTCCTCATTACGGGCGCAGATAATCAGGGTGAGAGGAAGCTGTAATTTTTTGTCCCTTGGAACAAAAAAGGGTGTCCGCAAATAACCAGAACTTAGCCAGAGGAGAATAACTGAATAACAAAAAAGGAGCGCGAAAAAAGTATAAATCAGCAGGCTCATTTTTTTGTCTTGAATAGCTTGAAATTGAAATTTTGTCTTAAAAGAACAATGTAGCCAAAAATACTCGGAACTATGATATTTACAAGCCAGATCAAAAGAGAAGATAAAGCAAGAGCGGAATTACTGATACCAGAGTCCCTAAAAACAATCAGAGCCACTGCGGCCCTGATGGCTGCTTCCAGCACACTGATCATGGGAATGGTGGTTGTGATTAAAAAATACAAGGCTATCCCCGGAAAGATGGTCATGCTAATGTTGTGATGAAATAAATAAATCAGTAATAGAAACTGTAAAAAGAATACGGAGTAGCGCAGTGCTGAGAATCCAAAAAGTTTCAGTAAAACTGTTGGCGTAAATTTGTAATTAAAATCTTCTACCTGACTTTGTTTGTTTATTTTTTTAGAAATAAAATTGAGAATAAAGTTGATCTTAAAAATGCTGAGTATCAGCAGGACGATGAGTACAATGCTAATTGCGCTGGTGGCATAGGTCATCCAGGCGGAGTCGCCACCAAAATCTTTCAGCATGGAAGCCAGTGCAACGAATCCACAGATAATAGTAATGGAAAGCTGGAACATGCCTCCTACAAAATGGAGTACGGTGATTTTCGGACGATTCTCAATCTTGAAGAAAATAATTTTAGCGAGAAATTCGGTTGCGCGCCCGGGAGCGAGATTACCCAGGCAAACGCCAGCGTATACGGATTTGGTAGCTGTTTTGTAGCTGACCCACTGAATGGGCGCAGTGATCAATTTCCATTTATAAGCTTCTATTCCCCAGTTAATGGGGATGAGTAAAAGACAAAGTAAGAAGCAGCCAATTCCTGCGGGCGAAAAAGCGGCTGTAGATAAGAGGTCAATCTTTTCGGGAGTGAAATCGCTTTTTAAGCGGATATAAATAATAAGAAAACTGCCAAGGCCGATTAAAAGTTTTATAAATAAGGAAAGTATTTTTTTTCGCGTTTGCAATTATGGGCTAAATTTACGTTTTATACCGCAGCTACGGCATTTAATTCATTAACACAGCAGTACCGACAAAAGCACATGCCTGTAAACGACAGAATAATTTTAGGGATAGATCCGGGTACTATTGTAATGGGGTATGGTTTGCTGCACATTCAGAACAATGTTTTAAAACCTATCGGTATCGGTGTTATTAAGCTTGATAAATATGACGATCATGCCATTCGTTTAAAAAAAATCTTCGAGCGCACCGTAAGTATTATTGAAGAATTTAAACCCGATGAATTGGCCATTGAAGCACCGTTTTTTGGAAAGAATGTGCAGTCGATGCTGAAGCTGGGTAGGGCGCAGGGTGTAGCAATAGCCGCGGCACTTAGTAAAAATGTTCCCATAACGGAGTATTCTCCCAAGAAAATAAAAATGAGTATAACTGGAAATGGAAATGCCAGCAAAGAACAAGTCGCAGCTATGCTCAGACAGATTCTTGGTATAGAAAGCGAGCATGATTTCCTGGATGCAACGGATGCCATGGGCGCGGCACTTTGTCATTATTACCAGAACAAAAATATTTCGGCGGGAGGAAAATCCTATTCGGGTTGGAAAGCCTTCTTGACAGATAACCCTAAGAGGAAAGTATAGATCTAAAGGGTAAGAGGGAAAATGGCAGATGTATTAAGTTAACCCACCTTTTCCAGCTACACGCTTACGGTTTCAATTTTGAAATCAGCGTTTCAGAGAGTTTAGTTTTTTATAGCCTACCAACTGATCGTAATAGGTTCCGAATTTGCGGTGATAGACAAGAATATAATAATCATTTTCTGTATCCCAATGATTGCCTTCAAGGGCCGTTTCGTCGCCGCCTTTTTTGGTATCATCACTTAAAACATAGATATAATTATAATACCCTTGTTTTAAACGAATCCGCGCTTCATACCCAAAGCGTTTGTAATTATAGCTCATCTTGCTCAGCTTGTTCATTCGCCAGTCGGTGAGCTTCCCCAGGATGTAAAAATTACCTGTAGAGACCGGGTTAGCGTAGGGAAGAAAAAAATCTACGTACACGTAATCTGCTTCCACGTCCATATCTGCAATGGCTTCACGGTTTCGGATCAAAAAATTTCCGTTAAAATCATTGTAGAACAAGTAAGGTTTTTTTGCGCGGGATTCGTCGGCATAAAGCACGGCGTGACTTTTATAGCTGTCGTTCTCATCCCTGTAAATATTTTGTACCCGTTCCGTTAAAAACCTTACACTCCTGATGTCAAAATAACGAAACTCATTTCCGCCATTAAATGTGCTGGCGTCGTCTAAAGAATAAATAAACTGGCTGCCATTCATAAAGGTTGGTTTCATGTCGGTTACTGCATTGTCCCAACGGTTGTTCTGGGTAAGTATCACTTTCATGTCTTTGTAAGGATTCGTCATGTCGTAGCCTGCGGTGGAAATACTGAAATCAATGTGTTGTTTATTGTATTGTTCGCCGCCGCCAACGGGCTGATTAAAAGTGGCTGCAACAGCTACCTTGTTATCGTACACCATAAAGCGCCTGCTAAGTACAAGATCTTTGGTGTCGCCATTGGCATACACGTACATAATGTAATTCCCACTTTTTGTAAATTGTGTGTTTTGCTGCGTGCCTGGCGTTGGAAAGATGATAGAGTAGTGCGTATATTTTTGAGTCGTATTTACAGCATACCCGAAGTTAAGAATGTTGAGGTCGTAAAAACCGTTTAGATATTCGCTTATCATCAGATCGCTTGGCGTCCAGTCTGAATTACAATGCACAAAAGTAAGGGTGTAAAGTTTTTTGTCTCCGTCCAAATCATCGAAGCGCAGTTCGAGTTGTTCGGCGCTGTTAAGCATAATAACGGGAGCTGAATATTCCCAGCTGGGCTGGTGAAATTGCACGGTTTTTATATTGGGCTTGTAAGTATAGTCGTCATATTTTAAGACATTATCATTTACGTAATCGTCTTCCTGATCTTTTTGTTGAGAGAAATAAGAGATGGAGTACATTAGGAAAATAAAAAGTAAAAAAGATCGGACGCTCATAAGTGTAAAGCTAAATTTAATGTATGAAACCTAAAACAAGGTAAGATTATTCACTCAGATGGCAACGTTTTAGGGAATACAAATATTGCTAAAAGCTGTTTGCGCTAATGGAATTGATGAGCAACTATTTATTTTTAACGGGAAATAAGCGCACTTTTGATTCTTCTTTTTTGAGAAGACGCTGGATGTTTTTGCGGTGCGTAATAATGAGCAGAGCAGCTACTATGATTGAAAAGACAGTAAGAATAGGATTGGTGTTGCCAAATACTATGTTCAGAAAGATAGGGAAAGTAATGCCGGCGATCATAGAAGACAAAGAGACAATTCTGGTAGAAATAAGGATCAGTAAAAATACGCTTAAGGATAAGGCGCAGGCCAGCGGTAAAATGCACAAAACAACACCTAAAATAGTAGCTACACCTTTTCCGCCCCTGAAACCTGCAAAAACAGGGAATATATGTCCGATAAGCGCCGCAACGCCCAAGCCAAGCTGAAGATCTATAAATTCGATACTGGTTGTGTTGAAACCGCTAAAGTAAGAAAGTGTTACGGCAAGGGTTCCTTTAAGAATGTCGAAGATTAAAACCGGAATCCCAGCTCTTTTACCCAAAACCCTAAAGGTATTTGTGGCTCCGGCGTTGCCGCTGCCAAATTCGCGAACATCGATGTTATAAAAAAACTTTCCTATCCAAACGGAGTTCGGGATTGAACCTAATAAATACGCTAGTAAAACGAATATTGCTATCAATGTTTCTGAAACGTTAAATTAATCTTAACAAAGCTAAAAAATATTTTACATAAAAAAAGCACTTAAACTTTTTTGATAAAAGTTTAAGTGCTTATTAATCAGTATGTTAATTATTAATACGCGCCTTTTAACTTAACGCCCTGCTCTAATTTTTGAAGAGCAGTAATGTAGGCAGCTATTCTCATACTTGTTTTGAATTGAGAAGCATTATGCCAAACAGCTTCAAAAGCAAGGTCCATTTTAAGGTCATGTCGTTCGTTTACTTCTTCCTCTGTCCAGTAATAACCTGCTTTGTTTTGTACCCACTCAAAATAACTTACAGTAACACCACCGGCGTTAGCGAGGATATCAGGAATACAAATGATCTTTTTCTCATTAATGATTGGATCTGCTTCTGGTGTAGTAGGTCCGTTTGCACCCTCTACGATAAGTTTTGCCTGGATTTTGCCTGCATTTTCTTCAGTAATTACATTTTGTAAAGCCGCAGGAACAAGTACATCGCATTTACTGATTAGTAACTCGCTATTTTTTATTTCTGTAGCGCCTTTGAAACCTTTTAAGTTACGATCGTTTTTTGAAGCATAGTTAATGGCTTCCATTACATCAATTCCTTTTTCGTTGTAAAAAGAACCACTGTGATCGCCAATACCAACAATCTTAACACCTTTTTCGGCTAATAAACGTGCCGCATGAGAACCCACGTTACCAAAACCCTGAACAACCGCGGTCATTTCTTTAGGATTTAAGCCCATTTTTTTAAGGGCAGCCATGGTGTTAACCATAACGCCACGCCCTGTTGCGGCATCGCGACCCAAAGAGCCACCTACTGCAACCGGTTTTCCGGTAATAACACCCGGACTGTCTTCCCCTGTATTTTTATTAAACTCGTCAAGGATCCAGGCCATTTCACGACCACTGGTTCCCATATCCGGAGCCGGAATATCTTTATTTACACCAAAAACATCTTTCATTGCAACCGCATACGCGCGGCTGATACGCTCTAATTCTCCAACACTGTGCGCTCGTGGATCTAATTTTATACCGCCTTTTGCTCCACCGTAAGGTAGGTTTGCAACTGCGCATTTAAAACTCATCCATGCAGCCAATGCCATAACTTCATCTGCGTTTACATCCATAGCATAACGAATACCACCCTTGCTTGGACCAAGGTGCGTGCTATGCACCGTGCGGTACCCTTCAAAGACCTGAATCTTTCCAGAATCCATCATTACAGGCAGGCTTACTTTTACTTGTTTGCTCGGATTTTTTAAAACCAGTGCAACTTCGTCGCTTAGGTTCATCAATTTAGCTGCTGCATCAAGGCGTGCTAATACTGCTTCAAACATACTTTCTTCGTGTGTCTGAGCTGCTTTTGCTGTGTGTGTTGACATAAGTAAATTTTAGTTTGTTTACTGGGGCGTAAAATTACATAAAATATATTAATTAAACCTTCGGTAGGTGTGAATTTGATGAGATATAACATATCTTAGCCTCTGGAAATTTAACATTAAACAAATATGTTTGTTAAATTTGTCATACCGCCTCAAATGACTTATTTTTTTAAAATTCTTTCCGTTTTTCTAATTTGCTCCTTCGCCCTTAAGATAGGATTTCCAACCACCTTTTATCTGCTGGATCAGAATTTCTTACATGTGATTCTTGTTGCCTGCGGAGGAGGAATAGCGGGGAATATTTTATTTACGAATTTGAGCGCCGCCCTTCTAAAAGCAATTCACAATTTCACGGCGAAACGAGGGCTAATTCATAGAAAGAAGGTGTTTACAAGCTTCAACAGGCGTGTTATTCGCGTGAAACAAAAATTTGGGCTTGCTGGTATTGCTTTCATAACACCAATTCTTTTATCCACTCCCATCGGCGCTTTTTTAGCCGAGCGCTTTTTTAAGGATAAGAAAAAGATTATTGTGTACTTAAGTCTGGCCACTGTGTTCTGGTCTTTCGCTCTGTATTTTATCCTTTTGGTTTTTCATGAGAGTTTAAAAGGATGGCTGATCTGAAGCATAAAAAGCATCTGTTTTTTGATTTCGATGACACACTTTGGGATTTTCAAAAAAACTCCACGGCGATCTTACACGAGCTATTTTATGAATTCGCACTCGAAGCTAAACTTAAAACCGAACTCCCCGAATTTCTAAACGCGTATAAAAAAGTTAATCTTGGATTCTGGTCGCAATACTATAAAAAGCAAATCAACAAAGAGCACTTAAGAAATCACCGCTTTAACGAAACGTTTAAGGTATTCGGATATGATAACTACGGTGAAAATCTTTTAATCACCGAGCAGTATTTAAACCGTGCTCCACATGGCTCCCGCCTAAAGGAGGGTTGTGTAGAGACTTTAGAATATCTCAAAAAAAATTATCAGTTGCATATTATTACCAATGGCTTTCAGGAAGTGTTCGGATATAAAATGGATGCTTGTGGAATCAGGCATTATTTCGATCAGATCATTATCAGTGAAGTACACGATTTGGTAAAACCTGATGAAAAGATTTTCCGCATTGCAGAAACTTTTACGAATGCCAGTGCAGAAGAATGTGTGATGATTGGAGATAGTTTGGAAAGTGATATTCAAGGGGCCTTGAATGCTGGCTGGGAAGCGATCTATTTAACCGAAGATCGCGCGCATGGTTTTGATGGGAAAACGATCTCGAGGTTGGAGGAACTCAAAGCACTATTTTAAATGTAGCCACTGTTTACTCAGATTGCAGATTTCGCTGAACTGCAAATCAAATTTATAAAGTTTGATGAGTGTAATTTAGTATCACTCCTAACCCAACAATCCGTTGTCTCGGTGCTCTGTGGATCCGATAGGCTATTAGCTTGTCGAAGATACCCAATCCAACAACCACAAAACCTTGGAAAAGTTAACCGAGATAGGCTGGAAAACGTTTCCAAAGTTCTCCTGTATCCAAGGTGTCTGAGCCGATAGATATCGGATCTGCGTTACCTTTTTATCGGTTAGTTTGAATATACTTTCTCACCATTGATGTAAGTTGCCAGCACCTTGGCATTTAAAATATCTTTCACTCCGCATTTCATAATGTCCGTATCCAAAATAATAAAATCGGCGACCTTGTTTTTTTCGAGACTTCCTTTTTCTTTTTCTGCGAAGGAAGCATAAGCAGCCCAAATCGTCATTCCTTTTAAAGTTTCTTCACGACTCAGTGCATTTTCCTTTTCGAAACCATTTTCCGGATAGCCTTTACTGTCTTGTCTTGCCACTGCAGCATAAAAGGTTTTGAAGGGAGAAATATCTTCCACCGGAAAATCTGTTCCCAGGGCAATCATTCCTTTTGCGTCCAAAAGTTGTTTATAGGCGTAGGCTGATTTGATGCGCTTTTTGCCAACACGTGCCTCTGCCCAATACATATCACTGGTAGCGTGTGTGGGTTGCACGGAAGGAATGATGTCGTATTTTTTAAACAGATAAAAATCATTCGGATTTAAAACCTGCGCGTGTTCTATTCTCCAGCGCCGGTCGTTTTTGCCTTTTAAAACAGATCCATAAAGATTGAGCATGTATCTGTTTGCACTGTCGCCAATAGCATGGGTGCAAAATTGAAACGGACTATTTATCAAAGCGTCTGCAATTATCGTCAGGCGTCTTTTATCCGTTAATAAAAATCCTTTCCAATTTTCTTTATCACTGTAAGATTCTAATAAGCAGGCACCGCGACTTCCCAAGGCTCCGTCAGCATAAATTTTAAAACCACCCACAGTCAACCGCTCCGTTTTATAGATTCCTTTTTTTAACCAGCGGTCATAATAAGTTGAATCATTACTGAGTAGGGCGTAAATTTTCATTTTCAATACACCCGATTTTTGCGCTTCGTCAACAAGGTCTATCGTATGTTCCGTTACCCCACAATCATGCACTTGTGTTAAGCCATGAGCAAAACAAATTTTCTGCGCTTCCAGATAGTAAGCTTTTGCAAGACTGTCTTTAATAAGAGGAATTTTAAGATCGACAAGATCCATGGCGTTATCGATCAGTATGCCGGTGAGTTTGCCGTTCTTTATTTCTACAAGGCCACCGTTTACTTTTGAATTCACAGTTACACCAGTGAGATCTAATGCTTTTTGATTAACCAGGGCAGCATGACCATCCACACGTTTTAGAAATACCGGGCGGTCCGGAAAAAGTTTATCAAGCTCCGATTTATCTGGAAATTCTTTTACAGTCCAATCATTCTGGTCCCAGCCGCGGCCATAGATCCAATTCATAGGAGTGTTTTTGCTGTAATCTTTTATTTTCTCAATGACTTCTTCGAACGACTTTGTCCCCGTTAAATTGCATTTCCACATGTCGGTGGCAAAGCCCGTGAAATGACAGTGAGCGTCTATCAGTCCCGGAAGAATTGTTTTTCCTTGAGCATCCTGCATTTCCTTTGACGTATATTTTTTTAAGATCGCCGCATTGGAACTAAGTGCTAAGATTTTCCCATCTTTTATAGCCATGGCTTCGTGTATCGTAAACGTGGAATCAACAGAATAAATAACCGCGTTGTGAACGATAAGGTCTACTGCATCTTTTTTTTCGGAACAAGAAAACAAAAAGACAATTGTAAGTATTGAAAATAAAGCGTTTTTTAGCATGAGGAAAATTTTGCCAAATATACTGTATGATTTCAGAACAAAACAAACAAATTGCTCAACACTGGTTCGATGCTTTTAATGCGCATGATCTTGATAAACTTTTATCGCTTTATGACGACAACGCTGAGCATTTTTCTCCAAAGCTGAAGATACGTCAGCCTGAAACGCAAGGACTCATAAAAGGCAAAGCTGCTTTGAGAGGCTGGTGGCAAGATTCATTTGATCGGCTTCCGACTTTAAATTATGAAGTAAGAAAACTAACGGCTGACGAGGAACAGGTGTTTATGGAATATATCCGTCATGTAAGTGGTGAAGAAGATTTACGTGTAGGAGAAGTTTTGGAAATTAGAAATGGAAGGATTATTTTTTCGCGGGTCTATCACGGGTAATATGTCGGTTTCGCGGTCCCGTTTTTAGTCGGACAACTTTTCCAAAGTTATCCCGTTGATTCGAATAAACTTTGGAAAAGTTTATGAGGTTATTTCAGGCCCCTAATCCTGCTGAGTGTTTCCTGCGTAATACCAAGGTAAGATGCAATAATTCCCAGCGAAACTCTTTGCAAAATTTGTGGGTGTTTGCTTACCAACACATCATATCTTTCCTTAGCGCTCATAGAATGAAAATCATCAAATTTTTTCTCAAGTACCGACATCCCATAATTCGCAAATAAGCGTCCCATACGTTCCATCTCTTTAGAGCGCGTGTAAAGAGTTTCGAGTTTGGTGTAATCAAAGATCCAGAGAATACAGTCTTCCAGCGTCTCTACATGTTTGTTGCTAGGAGTTCTCGAAAAAAAGCTTGCCATGGAACCCACGAAATCATTTTCGGCAGCAAGCCAGTACGTTACTTCTTTCCCGCTTTTATAATAGAAAGTTCTTGCTACTCCTTTTTCTACAAAATAAAGATGATTGCAGATTTTCCCTTCTTCTTCTAATAATTCTTTCTTTTCGAATTCTTTTTTTACAATGCTTTGCATAAAAAGCTCTTCCGTTTCTTTAGAGAGCATTGCCATTTCGCCAAAAGATTCAATGAGTTTTTTCATAGATTTTATTTTTGGGGTTAAATCGTTTTTTTATCACAGGAAATCTTTTGTTTAGCTCTTTGCTAATATATAAAACTTTGCTTTTAGTATGAACTTTAATCAAACTTTAAAAAAGGGCAAATAAGCTTGACCCTAAACGGGGGATTTAATGGCCAGAAGCTTTATTTATAACGATAAATCCTTAATTTCACCAGCAAAAATAACATTATGAAGAGAATTGCTTTTTTATTTTTCATTATTCCTGCCTTCATCTGCGCGCAACAAAAAGTTACACTTGAAGATATCTGGGTGAAGTATGCTTTCTATCCTAAATCGGCACAAGGTTTTAATGTTTTAAAAGATGGTTTGAATTACGTGGACATCGAAAAAACAGAAGCTGGTGGCGATGCCATTTATAAATTTGAATTGAAAACGCAAAAAAGAACAACGCTTCTTGTAAATGGAACAGATGTGAAATTCGACACCCGCCAGCTTGACCTCAACAGTTATGAATTTAGTCCGAACGAAGACAAATTATTATTGAACGAAAATTTGGAGCATGTTTACCGCCGGTCACCAAAAGCAAGTTATTTTGTGTTTGATATTGCTACTAAAAAAGTAATGCAACTCAGCGATAAAGGCAAACAGTTGTTTCCGACGTTTTCTCCGGATGGAAAAAAGATAGCTTTTGTAAGGGATAACAATCTTTATATCAAAAACCTGGAAACTGGTGCTGAAACGGCTGTTACAACAGATGGTGAACAAAATAAAATTAAGAATGGCTGGGGTGACTGGGTATACGAAGAAGAATTTTCGAAAGCAGATTATTTTGACTGGAGTTCCAACAGCCAATATCTGGCGTATGTGCGTTTCGATGAAGGACGTGTAAAAGATTTCACAATGGATTTTTATAAGGGAGAATTGTATCCTGAAAAATATACTTTTAAATATCCAAAAGCGGGTGAAGATAACTCTTTGGTGTCGGTAAATATTTTTGATGTTACTTCTAAAAATACCGTTACTGCAGATATTGGCGCGGAAACCGACATTTATATTCCGCGGATAGAATTTACAAATGATCCGAAAGTTTTATGTATTCAACGCATGAACCGTCTACAAAATAAATTAGAGTTTTTATTTACAGATGCGGTAAGCGGCAAAGGAAAAGTAATTTATACCGACGAAAGTAAAACTTATGTCGACATTACCGATGATCTTAGATTTGTTGGGACTAAGGGATTTATTGTGTCAAGTGAAAGAGACGACTACAATCACTTGTATTATTACGATCTCAATGGAAAGCTGATCAACCAAATTACCAAAGGTGAATGGGATGTTATGGAGTTTAAAGGCTTTAACGAAGCAACAAATACACTTTATTATCTCTCTACTGAAAATGGTGTTATTAACCGCGATATGTATAGTGTGAAATTAGATGGGAAAAATAAAAAGCGTTTATCCACAAAATCAGGGCAGACGAATTTTGAATTTGCGAAAGGATACAAGTACTACGTTTCAAGTTACCATAACTCAAGTACCCCACCAGCGTACGAATTATATAGCATTGATGGCAAGCTTGTAAAAACGCTGGAGGACAATGCGGCGCTTGCGGCTAAGATGAAAAACTATAACCTGACCACAAAAAAATTCTCAACGATGAAAAACTCGGAGGGCGTTGAATTAAATTACTGGATGATGAAGCCAACGAATTTTGATTCGACAAAAAAATATCCCGTTTACATGTATGCCTATGGTGGGCCGGGTAGTAACGAGTGCAACAATGGCTGGGATGGATTTGATTATTTCTGGCACAATTTGCTTTGCCAGGAGGGATACATTGTTGTGTGTATGGATAACAGAGGAACACAGGGGAAGGGAAGGAAATTTAAACACAGTACATATTTACAACTTGGGAAACTTGAAACGATAGATCAACTTGAATTTGCGAAATATTTAGGTGCACTTTCTTACGTGGATAAATCGCGCATCGGTTTCCAGGGTTGGAGTTTTGGGGGTTACATGGCCTCTTTAATGATTTCTAATGGCGCGGGCATTATTAAAGCAGCTATTGCTGTGGCACCGGTTACCAATTGGAAATATTACGATAACATTTACACCGAGCGCTTCCTGCGCCAGCCAAAAGACAACAAAAGCGGTTATGAGGATAATTCGCCGACTAATTTTGTGAAAAACATCAAAGGCAGTTTTTTATTAGTGCATGGCAGTGGCGACGATAATGTGCATTTGCAGAACAGCATGGAGCTTGCGGCGGCAATGGTAAAGAATAATATCCCTTTCGACTTCATGGTATACCCAAATAAAAACCACGGAATCAGCGGCGGATTAACTCGTTTGCATATCTACTCAAAAATGCTGAAGTTCGTAAAAGAAAATCTTTAGCGGATAATGCCAAGAAAAAAGAAATTAGTTGTTTTTACGGGGGCGGGAATAAGTGCGGAAAGTGGAATTAAAACTTTCAGAGATTCCGGCGGACTTTGGGAGGAGTATCAAATTGAAGATGTGGCCACCTTCGATGCATGGATAAAGAACCAGGCACTTGTGCTCGATTTTTATAATCAACGCCGCAGGCAGGTTGCAGACGCAAAGCCCAATGCAGCGCACATGATGGTTGCCGAGCTTCAGAAAGATTTTGATGTGCAGGTCATCACGCAAAACGTTGATAATCTTCACGAACGCGCCGGAAGCAAAAATGTTCTTCATCTTCATGGAGAGCTGATGAAGGCAAGAAGCACCGTTGACTCAAATTTAATTTACGATCTTAAAACTGCAGATATCCATGCAGGAGACCTTTGTGAAAAAGGCTCGCAGTTGCGGCCGCACATAGTATGGTTCGGCGAATTGGTTCCCGAAATGGAAACCGCAAACGAAATGGCGAAACAATCTGATCTTTTTGTAGTGATAGGGACATCACTGAATGTTTATCCTGCGGCTGGAGTTATTAATTTTGTTTCTTCTTACGCGCCAACCTGGCTTTTGGATCCGGGAGATTTTAATCTGGACTACATCCGCGAGTTAAAACACATAAAAAAAACAGCGGTAAACGGAGCGGCAGACCTAAGGAAAGAATTATTGAAAAACATTTAGTTAACAGAACGCGTAAGATGCAGCCACATTTTTGCTTGTCCCTCTTACATTTTACATAAGAGCTCTATTTCCTGCCGGGGCACTTCTTACAGCGATCGCCTTTTTTAAAATTTTTGCAGCAGTCTTTTTTCTTTTTGGAACAATCGGTAAAAACACTCAAAGGACAGTTATTCTGAAAGAATACGATAGCGCGGCTTTTGTCTGTTTCTGTGTCCTTGATCATAGGTCAAAATTAATTAATCCATATTATTTTTTTAATACCCTAAAAGAGGTAATTTTCCTATCTCAAATTTTAACAGTTTGAGTTCAGATTATGCAGTTCGAACCTTTAGATATGTGGTTACCAGCGGTTTCCAGTCCTTTATTAATAGCCGGTCCCTGTGGAGCTGAAAGCCTTGAGCAGCTGATGCTTACTGCAAAACAGCTGAAGGAGATAAACAAAGTATCCTTGTTCAGGGCGGGAGTCTGGAAGCCCCGCACACGTCCCAATGCGTTTGAAGGAAGAGGCGAAGAAGCTTTAAAATGGCTGGTGGAAGTAAAAAAAGAATTCGGTTTTAAAATAACCGTTGAGGTGGCCAACGCACAACATACCGAGCTAGCACTAAAATATGGGATAGATGTTTTATGGATTGGTGCGCGCACCACGGTTAATCCCTTCAGTGTGCAGGAAATAGCGGATGTTTTAAAAGGTGTGGATATTCCGGTCATGGTAAAAAATCCGATTCATCCAGATCTGCAGTTGTGGATTGGCGGCATTGAGCGCATCTACAACAGCGGGGTGAATAAGATCGCAGCTATTCACAGAGGCTTTCACTTCTACGGAAAAACAAAATACCGTAATAAACCTTTGTGGCAATTACCAATCGAACTAAGAACCTTGTTTCCTGATCTTCCTATTATTTGCGATCCCAGTCACATCAGTGGAAACCGTGAACTCATTGCATCCGTTTCGCAAAAAGCTTTAGACCTTGGTATGAATGGATTGATGATTGAGTCGCACTACGATCCCTCGGTAGCCATGAGTGATGCGGAACAACAATTGACGCCAAAAAATTTAGATGCGCTGGTTTCGAAACTGGTTTTAAGAAAACAAAGTTCAGACAATCCTGTAACGACAGATAAACTTTTAGAGCTTCGAAAACTTATTGACGAGATTGATGACGAGTTGATGAACGTTTTAAAAAAGCGGACACAGATTATCGAAGAAATTGGGGCTTATAAAAAAGAACATCACATTACTATTTTTCAATTGAAGCGATGGCAGGAAATTCTGCGTACGCGCGGCCAATGGGCAGATAAGATGGGCATTTCAAGGCAACACATTGAAAAAATCTGTCAACTTCTGCACGAAGAAAGCATTCGGATCCAGAATGGATTAATGAATAGTTAGGCCGCTCTCGAAAAGTGAATTTATGAGTAGCGAAACACACAGTTTTTCGGGTGGTGCATTTTTGATCTTTTATAGAGATAGCTGAAGTACAGGCTATGTTTCGCGTATTTGGGTGTCCAGAAGAGAAGTCTGGCCCGACTGAACGCCTGCCAGAGTGCTTGCAGTCTGGCTGTTCGGACGGGTTTTTTCTTTCGTTGAGAAAAAATGCCACGTTTCTGGATACTTTACCAGATTCATGGAGTGAGTGCAATAAATTTAAGACATCTCAAATGTCCAACCTGTTTATCTACTCACTCAAACACTGGTTTTACTATGTATTAATCGTTCTTTACCAGTTTTATAATTTTTGTTTCGCCTTTGTATGTAGCTTTTAATAAATACACGCCGCCTGGGTAATTACTGATATTGAGCGTGTAAATTCCCTTTATAATTTTCTCCTCCGCAATCACTCTGCCCAAGCCATCCTGTATGCTGATACCTATATCGTACTTGCTTTCAATAAAAAGTTTACCGGTATTTGGATTTGGATAAACGCGCAGACTATTTTCCGAGAGCCATTGTTCTATTCCCACAGTACTGGTAGTATCTGTGCAGTCGATTACTTTTACAGTGAAGATTTTAGTGCCGAAACAAGTGCCCAGATTATTTGCGCCCTGTACAGTATAAGAACTCGTAATTCCGGGCGATACAATGATGGTTTGACCTGTAGAGCCATTGTTCCATAAATAAGAAGTGGAGCCATTTGCAGTAAGTGTTGCAGATTCTCCGGCGCAGAGGGTTGCGTTTCCGGTAATAGTCAGTACAGGAAGCGGCATAACCGTAACCGTTATGGCGGCAGAATTTGAACAGGAGGTAATTGCACTAAAGCCGGTAACACTGTAAGTAGTATTTGTTAGGGGCGACACGGTTATAAAAGGCAAGGTCGAAGCGTTGCTCCAGAGGTAAGTGTTTGCACCGCCTGCGAGCAGAGTGGTCGGCTGACCTTCGCAAAAAGAAAAATTCCCTGAGAGGGTTAACGTTGGAGGACTTCCCACGTTGAAGCTACTGCTTTTTACAATAGCGCAGGGTCCCACAGCGGTAGCATAAGTAAAGGTGTTTACACCAATGGTTGCCAGAGCAGAATTGATAATCCCATTGGCACTCACGGCTAAATTATTTGTGAAAATTCCACCCGATGGATTTGCAGTGATTGCAAATGCAGCGGAGTTGGCACAAAGTTGTGGAATAACACTAAGAGTTGCCTGCACCTGGTTAACAAGGGTGATGGATAGAGTTGTGGTCTGCGGACAAGCTGCCGAAGTGGGAGTTACGGCAACTGTGTAAATAATTGTGTTTTGTGTCCCCAACGGCGTGGTGGGTGTTATAACCGTCTGCTGAAGTGCTCCATTGTTTGCAAAAAGGAAAGTGGTGGGCGACCATGAGTAAGTATATTGTGGCGACAAAGAGGCTTGCGATAACACAACGCCTATCAGTAAGGGATTACTCGCGCATAAAGTTTGCGACGCCGGAGACGATAAGCTAAAGCTAAAAGAAGGCAACACTCCCACTGAAAATGTTGTACTGTATTTGCATGCTCCGTCAAAAGCATTCACGCTGTATATTCCGTTTGCAGAAAGATTAACCGCGGTGTATGAATTTAACGAAGTTGGATTAAGGAAAGAATTGTAAAAGGGGGTAATACTAGTAGAATTTACTATAAAGTAGTTTGAGCCAAAAGGCGCTGCTGTTGAAGGTATAAGTGTTATTAAACCTACACCGCCGCCCAACCCTGAGTTACAGCCGGCTTTTGCAGCCGCAGCGGTTAGTGAGCCCGGCACTGCAACAGCAAGCGAATATCTTATGGAATCTTTACAGCCTTGTCCCGTAATATAGGATAACCAGTAATAATTAGCACTGATGGGAGATGCGGTGTAAGAAGATGCAGTACTCACAAGCGTGGGCGTAGTAGTTGTGAGGCCACTGTACCAGCGAAAGGTCGTTCCTGAAGTAGCCGAGAAAAATGCTTCATTTCCGCAAACCGGTTTTGTAACGTAGGTGATGCCTGGGGGAGCAGAGGTAATATTTACAGTGCCTGAAGTGCTGCCACAACCCGGCGCTCCAATAGCGCTGACGTTTATGGAGTAGATTCCGGGAGATAAATTTGTTACCACAGAAGAGGTGCTTATTACAAAATTAGCGGAATTTAGCCAGGTGTAATTATAGCCCGATCCGCTCCCGCTCGCAAGGACGGTCCCAGAACCGCTTGTTCCCAAAGAACAGGTAGGACTGGTGCCAAGAGCGGAAATTCCTACGGAGGAAAAATAGAGGGTATAGGTTGTTGCAAACAAGCAACCTGCCTGAGTAGCCAGGTTAAGGGTATAAGTGGAACCTGGAATTGGATTGGTAACGGTTATTGCAGACAAGCTTGCCTGCGAAGGGGCAATAGATCCTCCAGAGGGAGCCACCCATGAATAAGTTGTATAGCCTAGCGGTCCCTGAATTGACGCAACATTGGCACCCGCGCAAAAGTTCACGGCATTTCCAAGAGAGGAGGGACCAGACGAGTTACTAGGAAGGGATGTGAATTGATTTCCGCAGCGGGAATCGAAGAACGTTACGCCGAAATGCCCGCCGTAACCACAATCTGCATTTATTATTTCTACGGTTATGCAGGAGCCAATAAATGGAGTCAAATCTACAGAACGCACTTGCCAATTTGTCCATGAGTCTCCGCTGGATGTAGTGGTATAGCTTGTTAATCCTGTAGGACAGCCACCGGTATAGGGATTGAGTGTAAGGGATCTGCATGAAAGGGGAACTCCGAAGCAATCTTTTATGAGAAGTTTAAATGCAGCCTGTTCGCAGCAACCGTGACTAGTGCCGCCATCTTGCCAAAAACCTGCATAGGCAAATTGGTAAAAACAATTGGCGGAGGTTACTGGAAATGTTTGCGAGAGTTTTGTTGTGTTATAATTCGGTGAAAAATTATTTAGCTGTGCCACTACTGTTCCTCCAAGAGGAGAATGGGGAATAGTGCCAATGTTTGGAACACTTAGAATAGGAGTTGCAACAATTGAAAATTCGGAACTGCCAGCGGTCCAGTTTGTTGGAGAGCATTGCAGGTCGGCAACCCTGCTGCTTACTGTCCAGCCGACAACGCTGTTAGCAGCGGGATATGCGCCTGGCGCATTGGATTCAAAGCCTTCGTTTACACAAGGAAGTACATTCACCACGTTTGAACCACCAATTAGTTTTCCAACCGCAGAAAGAAGCGGTTCTTGTTTTACGAGCGTGTATTTATGATTTATAAATTCTCGTTTTAAATGGTTAGTGTGTCCGATATATTCTGCGCCGTGAATGCCTTTATTTAGCAACTGAACTTTTATCGCACCCTCATTGAAACCTTTTAGGGAGTCTCCATAATAACTTGTATAGTTCTTTACCGCGCTCTTCGAGAGATAAGTTTGCTGCTGCACGAAATCTGTTTTCGGGCCAGATTGTATTTCTGAGTTCAATACCTGCGCTTCAAGTGTGAGTCCGGAAAAAAGAAGGAGGCCGGACATAAAACGTAAAATTTTATTCATGGCGTGTGTTAAATTATAAATTTAAACAAAAAGATGGTGGGAATGAAAATAACGTTGATCTTATTTTTTTTTGATAAAGGAGCGGTTAATTGCTCTTAACCAGTTTTATAATTGTTGTTTGCTTTCTTTAATTTTGCTACCATGAAGTAAATGCCCGCCTAATCCGGGTTACAGAGCCGTTTGCCGTTGAATTATTCAGTCTGGCGATAGCCCCCCACGCAAAGGTGATTGCGCAATGTTACCTACTAAATGAAAAAGATAGAATAGGAGTGCTTACAATAGAAAACTCCGGACTTTCTGGCTTCCAGACAGCAGAGTTATTGCAGATGCTTGCCGTTTGACTACTTAATGTCCAACCGCTCATAGAATTTGATGCGCTGTAAACACCTGCCGCTGTAGACTCAAAATCAATATTGTTTTGGGAATGAAGCTGCGCTGCAAAAGATAAAGCAATACAAATACAGAATGTGGAGGGTGCTTTTCATTGGATAGTTATGACATTTAAAAGTATAACCAATATTAAGTCCATGCAACTCTCTCACTGACTCAAATGCCATTTTCACGAATTGATCTTTAAATTCATTACCTTTTTTCAAGCTAAAAATCAGGTAGGCGATTTAAATTTTCCCTCTCAACAACTCCCAAAGCACAATCCCCACGCTTACCGAAATATTAAAAGAGTGTTTTGTGCCGGCCTGCGGAATTTCAATCACCCCTTTACACTGATCGATAACGGTTTGCTCCACACCGTAAACTTCATTGCCAAAAACAATGGCAATCTTTTCATCAGCGCATTTAAAATCGTTTAAACGGATGCTGTTTTTTGCCTGTTCAATAGCATAAGGCCTGTAGTTTTTTTGTTTTAAATAATCCATGGCCTCCAACGTGGTTTTAAAATGAGTCCATTTTACAGAAGCGGTTGCGCCAAGCGCTGTTTTTTCAATCTCTTTGTTGGGAGGAGCGCCGGTAACGCCGCATAAGAGAATCTCCTCAATTAAAAAAGCATCCGCAGTCCTAAAAGCTGAGCCCACATTATTAAGACTTCTTACATTGTCGAGAACCAAAATAACCGGACGTTTTTCGGCTATTTTAAAGGCTTCCACGCTCAAGCGGTTCAGCTCTTCGTTTTTTAATTTTTCACTCATAGGATAAGGCAGCATTGATACAAACCGCATTCCGAAAAAATTGATTTTCGGCAGCTTATTGCGGATAAAAATACTTATATTTAGGCGTTAAAACGTAATACTTTTTTGTGAAATTATCTAAGGAATTCAAAATAGGTATCGTAGTGGTTTTTGCCATCGGTGCTTTTGTTTGGGGAGTAAGTTTTTTAAAGGGTTCTAATCTTTTTTCTGACAAATATTTTTTATTTGCAGTTTATCCAAAGATCGATAACCTTATCCCGTCTAATCCGATCCAGATCAACGGCTATAAAATCGGGCAGATCAATTCTATTTCCCTGATTCAGAAAGGTGGAAAAAACCAGATACTTATAAAATTCATTATTACTGAAGAAATAAGCATTCCGAAAAATTCTATTGCCAAAGCCATTAGTACCGATTTGCTCGGCTCTAAAGTGGTGGAGGTTATTTTTAGCGACAGCAAAGACTTTGTGCAAAATGGCGATACACTCATCGCAGAGAACGAGCTGGGAATGAAAGAATCGTTCAAAGGTCAGTTAGGCCCTTTACAGGTGAAAGTTGAAAACCTTATCAGCAGCGTGGATACAGTAATGGGTGTGGTAAACCAGGTATTGAATTACAAAACGCGCGAAAATATTAATCAATCATTTGAGAGTGTGCGCAAAGCGATCTTTAGCCTTGAGCAAACTGCCTATAAGTTTGACGACCTTATTCTGAGCGAAAGACCAAAGATTTCCTCCTTACTAAATAACCTAAACGGAATCACTACCAATCTTAACAAAAATGAACAGAAGATCACCAACATTCTTTATAATTTCAGTAACCTTTCTGACTCCTTAGCAAAAACGCAATTGAAGAGCGCCGTAACCAATGCTGACAATACTTTGAGAGAATTGAACAGTTTACTTGCGAAGATCAATGAAGGTCAGGGTACACTTGGTAAATTGGCCAAGAATGATTCTCTGTATAATAATTTAAACAAGTCTGCGGATGATCTTGACAAGCTTTTAAAAGATTTGAAAGAGAATCCGAAAAGATATGTTCACTTTTCACTTTTTGGGAGAAAAGAAAAAAAAGCTAAACCCGTCGGTGGATAATCCCGACAAGCTTTTTAAAGGGCTTAAAGAAAATCCAAAAAAATAAGTTCACCTTTCACTTTTTGGGAGAAAAAAATAAAAAATAGCTAAAACGAATTTAAATAATAAGCACATGATAAGTTCTATTATTTTCTGCATTCTGCTCATTGGTTCCTCTGCATTTTTTTACATCAATGCAAAAAAGATCCGCAGAAATATTTTTATCGGGAAAGATTTTCCGATCACTGACAATAAAGGCGAGCGATTAAAAACCATGGTGCTTGTTGCCTTAGGACAGAGCAAAATGCTTACCCGTCCACTCAGCGCCATCATGCACATTCTTGTGTATGTGGGATTTGTTTTAATCAATATTGAGGTGATGGAAATGTTCGTGGATGGGATTACGAATTCGCACCGGGCTTTTAGTTTTTTGGGCGGCTTCTATAATTTCCTGATTGCTTTTTTTGAGATCCTTGCACTTGGCGTATTTATTGGTGTAGTTGTTTTCTGGTTCAGAAGAAATGTTGGCAAGGTGAAACGTTTCTTAAATGCTGAATTGAATGGATTTCCGAAGCTTGATGCCAATGCTATTCTGATTACAGAAATGGTTTTAATGACCGCATTGATGCTAATGAATGCGGCAGATCAAAACTTACAAATGCGCGGCAATGAACATTATCGCCAGACAGGAAGCTTTCCTGTCAGCAGCTTCTTTACGCCCATGCTGAGTGGTTTATCTGACGGGTCTTTGATCATGATTGAGCGCACAACCTGGTGGCTGCACATAGTTGGAATCTTTGCCTTCCTGAATTATCTTCCGTACTCAAAGCACTTACATATTTTATTAGCGTTCCCGAATACCTATTTCTCAAATTTGAAACCAAAAGGAGAGTTCAATACACTCGATGCTGTAACCGATGTAGTAGCTCCCAATTTTGATCCTGCCTATGTTGCAAAAACAGATCCTAACAATCCGGTAAGGTTTGGTGTAAAAGATGTACAGGACCTTGGTTGGAAGAATTTAATGGACGCATACTCGTGCACAGAGTGCGGAAGATGCACTTCTTCCTGTCCGCAAAGCATGACGGGTAAAAAACTTTCCCCGCGCAAGATCATGATGGATACACGCGACAGGATGGAGGAAGTTGGCCGTAACATGGATAAGAATAAAGGCGTTTTTGTGGACGATGGAAAATCCTTGTTGGGTGATTACACAACAGCTGAGGAAGTTTGGGCCTGTAATACTTGCAACGCTTGTGTGCAGGAATGCCCCATCAACATTGATCCTTTAGCGATCATTCTTGAGATGAGAAGATATTTAGTGATGGAACAAAGTCAGAGCCCTTCAGAGTTAAACACCATGTTCACTAACATAGAGAATAATGGTGCCCCTTGGCAGTTTTCTCCTACAGATCGTGCTAACTGGGCTAAAGAAATGTAAGACTTATTTTAAATTTAATATATGAGTAATCCGATAAAAGTTCATACAATGGCCGAAATGATGGCTAACGGAGAGATGCCTGAAATTTTATTTTGGGTTGGGTGCAGTGGCAGCTTCGATGACCGGGCAAAAAAAATCACCAAAGCAATTGTAAAGATCTTAAACCACGTTAACATTAAGTTCGCGATCCTGGGTTCTGAAGAGGGCTGTACCGGCGATCCTGCAAAACGTGCAGGAAATGAATTTCTTTTCCAGATGCAGGCCATGCAAAACATCAGTGTTTTAAACGGCTATGAAATTAAAAAAATCGTAACGGGTTGTCCGCATTGTTTTAATACCATTAAAAACGAATACCCAGCATTAGGAGGGAATTACGAAGTGATCCATCACACGCAATTAGTGCAACAACTGATTGACAGCGGAAAATTAAAAGTGCAGGGGGGAGAATTCAAAGGCAAAAAGATCGTATTTCATGATCCCTGTTATTTGGGTAGAGCAAACAATGTTTACGAAGCACCACGTGAAGTCATTCAAAAGCTCGATGTGGAATTATTGGAAATGAAACGCAGTCGTGCGAAAGGCTTATGTTGTGGTGCAGGCGGCGCTCAAATGTTTAAGGAGGCTGAAAAAGGAAACAAAGAGGTGAACAACGAACGCGCGGAAGAGGCATTGGCTTTGAATCCGGACGTTATCGCAGTGGGCTGTCCTTTCTGCAACACCATGATGACCGATGGCGTGAAACATTTTAATAAAGAAGATAAAACAAAAGTTTGGGATGTTGCCGAGTTAATCGCAAATGCCAATGACCTCTAAAAGCGAATAATGAAAAAGGCAAGTCTGATCTTATTGAGTATTTCCGCTCTCGTAGTTTTCTCGTGTAATACCGGTGCAAAAGATGAAGAAACAGGAATCAAAAAAGCCGACAGTCTGAGTATAAAGTTAAACGCGCCTGAATTGAAGGCTGTAAATGCTGAGCTGCTTAAAGACCCTTCCAACGCTTCTCTATACAACAAACGGGCTTTGGTCTATTATAAATTGAGAGAATTTCCTGAAGCTGAAAATGATGCTAAACGCGCCATTAAAATCGACAGCACGCAGCCAACTTATTATCTTACGCTTGTTGACGTTTATTTTAGTCAGGAGAAAAGCCGCAATTCAAAAGAACTTCTTGAAATCACCGCCAAAAAATTTCCCGATAACATCGAATCACTTTTGAAGCTTGCAGAATTATATCTCCTCGTGAAACGTTACCAGGAAGGCATTGAGTACGTGAACAAAGCTCTGAAAATAAACGAGAACATCGCAAGAGCGTATTTTATTAAAGGAAACATTTACCGCGAAACAGGCGATACAGGCCGCGCTATCTCAAGCCTGGAGACAGCTGTAGAACAAGATAATAAATACCTGGATGCTTTTTTTGACCTGGGCTTTCTTTATGCTGCGCGAAAAAATCCTATCGCACTGGATTATTATAACAACGTGCTTCGTCTTGATCCAGCCAATGAAGCAGCAAGTTTTGCAAAAGCTAAATTACTACAGGATCTTAGCAAAACAGACGAGGCGTTAAAGTTGTATGATGCGATTCTGGCAGTAAATAAAGACTGTGACAGATGTCATTACAATAAAGGAGCAATTTACCTGCAGATTAAAAAAGATCCTAAAAAAGCGGTAGAAGAATTTACAAGAGCCATTGAAATAAATCCGAATTATGTGGAAGCTTATTTTGCGCGCGGTTTTACCTATTCTACTCTGAAAGATAAGGAGAGCGCCAAGGCAGATTACAACATGTGCCTTAAGATTCAGCCGAATTTCGACGATGCGATCGAAGAGTTGAACAATCTCTAGTCTCATTTTTACAATTACTCTGATAGGGATTAATCAAGATTCGTAAAAGTCCGGCAGGGTGAAAGCAGATATTAAGCGCAAAGTTTATTTCCATAAGCCTTTTTATTGGTTATTCCTGATAAAAAAGCATTGATTTTGCTATTAAAATTCTAAATTTAGGGGATTCAAAAAATGGGACTATGAAATTAGAAAAAAAACATGTGTGTATTGCGTTGCAAGGTGGCGGGGCCCATGGTGCATTTACCTGGGGAGTGCTTGACAGGTTATTGGAGGAGGATAACCTTGTTGCTGAAGCCATGTGTGGTACAAGTGCCGGCGCTGTGAATGCAGTTACATGTGCGTACGGTCTCCACATTGGCGGACCACAGAAGGCAAAGGAGCTCATGGAAAAGCTCTGGCATAAAGTGGCTCTAAGCGGTAGTTTTTTATTCAAGCCCAGTGTTTTTGATAAAATGTTTGGTGGTGGCGACATTCACAATAGTCCGGGATTTTTGATGTTTAACACGGTTACTCAGTTCTTGTCTCCTTATAACTTTAATCCTTTGAACTATAATCCCCTCAGAGACATTTTAAATGATCTGATTGATTTTGAAGAACTGCATTTATACAACAAGAAGAAACTTTTTATCTGCGCCACTAATGTAAAAACAAACAGAGCGAAGATCTTTACCAATAAAGAAATTTCAGTAGACGCAGTGCTGGCTTCAGCTTGTCTGCCATTTTTATTCCAAGCGGTGGAAATTGATGGTGAGTTTTACTGGGATGGTGGTTATATGGGGAATCCCCCAATAGCGCCATTGATTACTAATACAAACGTTCACGATATTTTACTTATTAAGATCAATTCCATAAACATTAACTCGGTGCCCACATCAGCAAGAGATATCGCTGATCGCGTAAATGAGATTTCTTTCAACAGCAGTCTTATTAATGAAATGAAACTGATCCATTACCGCAATGAGCTTATCAGAAATGGTGTTTTAAAAACGGATAATAAAACGAATCGTGAAATTTTTGTGCATACCATTAGCGGGTACGAAGCGCTGAGTCAAATGAGTCAGAGCAGCAAAATGAACATTTCCTGGGAGTTTTTGCTCACCCTCAAAGAAAAAGGAAGACAGATCGCTGAAAAATGGATCCAGACAGACTTCAAAGAGGTGGGCTTAAAATCTACGTTTGACGTGGAAGAACACTTTTTTGATAAATTATAACATTAATTAAGTGCATCGTCTTCATATCCTCTTGTTTCTTTAAATCCGGAGAGGTAGAATTTTATTAGTTTTACTCTTTATCACAGGCAATACAGGCGGAATGGCTTACTTTTTAAGAGAAGAAAATCGTTCTATAGTTTTTAAAAAACTGTGCGTGCTGTTATTGTTATGCGTTGGATTTAAAAACTATGCGCAGGTTTTTTATTCTGTTAATCCTAAGTACTTAAAAAGTAAAACGGAGCAAAACAATGTGCTCAGTGCCTATAAGTACAATTACCCCGACACTTCCATCACCGAGCAGATCAACTTCTTTCCGCGAAATTTTATGGGGAACATGGGGTTGGCTTCTCCCGACTACATCTGGCGCTATGGCACAGAGGATCTTGGCTTCCGCTTTGTGCAACCTCCTTTAAATAACGATAAAATTAAAGAGAACGAAGTCAACTATTTCAGAAGCATGGGGCCATTTGCAAGTCTTACAGGCGTGGCGGGTAGCAAGGAGTTCCAGGTTTTTAAAATGTTGTTTACGCATACTTACAAAGACAAAGTCAATATTACCGTAAGATTTAACCGATATACTTCCAAAGGATTTTATTTGAAGCAACAGACTTACTCAAATAATTTTTACCTGAGCAGTAATTACACCAGCAAGAAAAAAAGATCGGGCTATTATTCTTACATCCTCAACAATGGCAATAAAAGCCAAGAGAATGGCGGGATCAAAGATGGAGTGTTAACCGATTCGAGTCTCTTGTACGATAAAGCACTTTTTAAAACAAATCTTGCAAGTGCCAATCGTGATAACCGCGAATTAAAAGTGATGGTGAATCCGTGGTTCCGACTGAATAAAGGAGATTCAGCTACAAAACTCTTTCACTATGCTCAGTTGAAATCAAATTTCTCAAACAACTCCTACCGGTATAAAGATCTTGGGATAAAAACCGACGCTTTTTACAAGAATATATTTATGGATACCTTGCAAACCGTTGACAGTTCTCATGTACGTAAATTTGTAAACGAGCTTTCTTATTCCTTGTTAACTGCTAATAATAAATTCGGATTTTCTGTGGGATATAAAAATGAGATCAGTCAGGTGTGGCAAAAACAGGATAGTTTTTTTGTGAATCATATTCTGCAATCTGATCTTGTTTACAGAACAGTTCTTAAATTAAAAGATTCTCTCTACAAGCGTGAGAAATTTTTTGAATCACGTTTTAATGCGCAATATGTTTTGCAAGGACCGCTCTCTGGAAATTACAAAGTCGAAAGCAATACTGTTTACACTTTTAATGAAGCTAAGAAGAGGAATGTTTTTTTAAATTTTCTGTTCGAGAACCGTAGCGCTGATTATAGTTATAACAACTGGGCAAGTAATCATTTTTTCTGGTTCAACAATGGCTATAAGCCTCAGCAGCAAGCTCAGTTGAAGCTTGGCGTTAACATAAACAGATTTATAAGCGCTTCAGTTTTTTATCAGGGTATCACCAATTATGTCTATTTTAATCAGGCAGCTTTTCCTCAACACTATTCCAAAATAATTACAAACCTTGGTGCCAATATTAATTTCACTAAAGTGTTTTTTAAGCATTTAGGTGTTGGACTTAATCACGCTTACCAGTTGACTTCCAAACCAGAACTTGTAAGAGTGCCACCAAACGCCACAACAGCCAAACTTTTTTACAGCGGAAGTTTATCGAACAATAATCTGCGTTTGCAAATAGGCGCACAAGTGCAACTGTATCAATCTTTTTATGGGTATGGCTATATGCCTTCCACACAAACATTTTATTTGCAGGATAAAGTGCAAACCGGAAGATATCCTTACTTGGATGTTTATTTAAGTGCAAGAATTCGTCCCGTATCTTTTTTCCTAAAAGTTGAGAATGTACTTTCGGGTCTCACCGGACCCGATTATTCTTTTGTTCCCGGCTATTACCAGCCTGACCGCGCTTTTCGTTTTGGGTTGACCTGGATGTTTTTTGATTAATGGAACCATCAGGATACCAGTATCACTAAGGGTTAGTTTTATCAATGAATTGCATTTATCAGTAATGCAGGCAAAGCTTGACCCTTATGGAGTGGCCACTTTCACAATTTTTTGTGTATGAATTTTATCTGCATACTTAACGTGAACATAATACAGCCCTTCTTTAAACATTGAGAGGGATGTGCCCACATGGCCGTTTGTGTTTAGATAATGTAGCACGACTTTTCCGAACTGGTCAAAAACGCTGATTTCAGCATCCTGTTCAAGTTCTATGTGAAACACATTTACTACTGGATTGGGATAAATGCGTGGTGATGTAAGATTTGAATTTGTATCAAGACCGGTACAGGGCGAAAACGTCAGGCTGATAGTCTGAGTTGCCTTGCATCCAGTGGGACTACTTCCAGTTACGCTGATTATGGCGCTTGCGGAATTGGTAACAGAGATGCTGGCAGTTTGCTGTCCGCCAGCCCATTGTTATGCGCCTGTGGTTGCCCATTTAGTTGCAGCACTGGTTACGTTTTGGTCGATACGTTTAGTGATAAAGAGCTGTGCGTTTGCAAATTATTTTTAGCGTTTGCTTGCTGGTTGTGTGAGTTCAGTATTTGAGCGTGGTGCGGTTGCAAAAAATAATTTATGTGCGTCAGGTGTGTTTAGCGGCAACCATTGCGCTATAACGGTTCGAGGCTTGGCGCAGGCTGGGATTTTACCACCAAACTTTCTACGAGCCGTAATATTCAAATTTACGAAAAACTGTCATACGAAGAACATCAGCCCCGCTTGCGTTAAACCGCTGTTGAACCAAACCTTCCGTAGCCGGGCTACCCGATTATAGTGTAAAAATTCTTAGCATGGTGTATTAAAAAAAACACTATGATAAAAACAAAAAGAACTTACAACACTTTGCTGAATCAGGCAAAGAAGAATATGCCCGGCTTTGCGGCCGCTTATGCTAAATTTCTTGAACGTGTTACCATCGATCAGAACAGTAAAAGCATGATCGTCAACTACAGTCGCAGTTTGGCGGCAATTGCTTTGCATTTCAATCGAGCTCCGCAGCTCATCTCCGTTGAAGAAATTAATAGCTATTTGTACCGTATGACCGTACACGAAAAACAATCGGCTAGGTATTTTAAGCAAGCAGTATATGGTTTACGTCATTGGTTCCGCCTTTTTGGTATGGAAGAAAAAGCCATTCAAATGCCCTCGCTTCGAAAAGAAGAAAACTTCCTGTAGTACTTTCCAAAGCAGAATGTAAAGAGTTATTTAAGGCTCCAAGAAATTTCAAACACCGTTATTTACGCACATTCGCGTATGGTGGTGGGCTACGCATGAATGAACTGAGACTGCTTAAAATTTCTGATGTTGATCTTGAAAGAAAACAAATACACATTCGTCTTGGTAAAGGAAAAAAAGATCGCTACGTAGGCCTCTCGATTTTGCTTGCTCAGAAATTTAAAGCATATCTCCAAGATGTAGGTCCAACAGTATTCCTCTTTGAAGGACAGACTCCTAGTGAACCGATGGGCGAAAGAAGTATTCAGTATGTTATAAATGAAGCGCTAAAAAGAACGAGTATCCTAAAAAATGCCAGCATGCACACTTTGCGCCATAGCTTTGCAACCCACTTGATGGAAGATGGTGTAGATATTCATTCTATTCAGCGTTCGTTAGGACATGCCGACATCAGATCAACCATGATTTATTTGCATGTGGCGCAAACAAAGCCACGTGCAGTACACAGCCCTCTTGACACGCTTTACAACATAAGAAGTTGAGCAAGCCGGCTTACGAGCTGGCAGAAATTATTCGCGCACATAAGAATTCATTTGTTGAACAGCATAAGCCTTTAAAGCTGCATCTACGTACTCTTCATGCTATTGAAATATGCAGAATAGCTTGTCTTGGCGGACATATAGATGAATGTGATTCCTGTGAACATGGGCGGATAAGCTACAACTCATGTCGTAACAGACATTGCCCCAAGTGTCAGGTAACAAATCGTGAGGACTGGATAGAGTCCAGAAAAAATGATTTGTGGCCTGTAAAATATTTTCATGTGGTTTTTACAATTCCGCATGAACTGAATGTGTATTGCCTGAGATATCCAAGAGAAATGTACAACATACTCTTTGAGGCCAGTAGTCAAACAATTATGGATTTAGGGAAAGATCCAAAACACCTGGGTGCTCAAATGGGCTTGATTAGCGTGCTGCATACATGGGGAAAAAATCTAAGCCTGCATCCTCACATGCACATGATCGTTGCTGGCGGCGGAATTGGTGAAGATGGCAAATGGATAAGGGCAAGAGGATATGGCGATTTTCTATTTCCTTATGAAGTAATGAGTCAAACCTTTCAGGGCAAGTTTATGGAAAAGTTTATGTTGTTTCTTAAAAATATCAACCAGCCCATACAGGTTCCCTTTAGAGAAGAATGTTGTACAATAAAAATTGGATCGTATATGCCGATACACCTTTACTAGGTCCTGCACAGGTTATTGAATATCTTGGCAGGTATTCTCACAAGATTGCCATCAGTAACCATCGGATAAAAAAAATAGAAAATGGAAACATCACTTTTTCTTTCAAATATTACGCGGATAAAGGAAAACAAAAACTCATGACTTTAAAAGCGGAAGAATTTCTGCGAAAATTTTGTCTTCACATATTGCCACCGCGTTTTATGAAGATCAGGCATTACGGCATTCTATCCAACAGAAACAAACCACTACTCCGAAAACTACAAATGATGATGGGCGTGCCTTTTGTGAAAAAGGAAAAACTTTCCTGGAAAGAAATCGCTAAACAAAATCTTAGTTACCACGTAGATGCCTGTCCATGTTGTAAAACCGGCAAAATGATTCGCATCATGAGCTTTGAGGCAAATGCACCACCACATATCCTCGATCGCATTAAGAAAATACAAAACAAAAAACAAAAAAAATGAACGGCGTAGGTTGTAAGAGCTTGCTATGATGATATTACAAACAGCAAACGTTTTTATCATATTGATGCATTTAAGGAAGGCTTAAAATACTTGTAAAATCAATCGCTCTGCGATTGCCTCAGTCTTGAGAGTAATCTTGACCCACAAAAAATCTCGATAGGGATTATTAAAACTCCATAGAAAACCCCCTAGGCTCCCGAAGCTCTGTTCAATACCGCGACAAGCTCAGTATAAACTTCGGATTAAATCGCTGCGGCTGAAAAAGCCGCGCGTTTAATCCTTATATGTTACCGGCTGTGCTTTTATGCGGTTAGTGATAACTTCAAATGTCCGCCTAAACCATCGTGAATGATGCGCATTAAAGTCGAAAGTCTTATGTCGCCTGCGTTATTTTCAATTCTTGAAATGTATGATTTTGTCGTGCCACATTTGTCTGCAAGTTGTTCTTGTGTCAAATGTTTTTTTTCGCGCATTTCTTGAATTAGAACGCCGAGTTTAAATGATTC
>Ga0105046_10001867_pt1 | contig 32826 bp, 26 predicted proteins | sample MAT03_FD_78385 | JGI IMG/M metagenome (GOLD analysis project Ga0105046, IMG submission 78385) | Freshwater microbial communities from Lake Fryxell liftoff mats and glacier meltwater in Antarctica - MAT-03 (megahit assembly) | ecosystem: Environmental > Aquatic > Freshwater > Ice > Liftoff...
CACCCCGAGGAGTGCACTAAACACTTCACGCCGGCGCGCTGGCAGGAGTTCAAGCGTGCCAACGAATATTTCCGTGGCGGCGAGACGCCAAAGCGTTGGGGCGGGTCCTCGCCTGACCACGGCTACAACGCTACCCCTCTCTGGAACATGTTGGGGTCAATTCTGGCGAACACCGCGCCGGCCAGTCGCTCCCATTTGCTGCTTTTGAATCTGATCGATCCGCTTTATTACTTGGGCATGATCTTGCTCAGCATCTGGGCATTCGGCTGGCGGGTCACTGCCGTTGCGATGGCGGTGTTTGCCACGAATTTCGCCAGCCGTTTCTATTGGACGGGTGGGGCCTTTCTTCGCTGGGATTGGCTGTTCTTTACAGCAGCCACCGTGTGTTTTCTCAAGAAAAAAATGCCCATCGCCGCGGGGCTTTCTCTGGGGTACGCAGCTCTTTTGCGCGTATTTCCCGGCTTCTTGGTCGTGGGGCCAGTGCTGGGGTTCGGTATGCATCTGTACCAGTCGCGTAGAGTTTTCCCACTGACTGATCTTTCAAAGTTCTATCTCCGTTTTTTCTTAGGCGGAATTTTGGCCGTCGCTGTTTTGGTGCCTGCAAGCTTTTCCACGAGCCACGGCATTGAGTCGTACAAGGAGTTCGTTAAGAACTCGATTAAACACAAGGAAACGCCGCTGACCAATTACATGGGGCTAAGGACGGTGATTGCCTATCGTCCTGACGAAGTCGGCAGGCTCATGCGTGACAACAACAAACCTGACCCTTGGGCCAGCTGGAAGAAGGCGCGCATCGATGGTTACCACAACGCCTTTCCGTTGTACGTCGCCATTGCGCTTGGATTCTTGGTGCTCATCGCCTTGGCTACACGAAAGGCCGAACCGTGGATGGCAGCTGCGCTCGGCATAACGTTTATTCCGATAGCGGCGGAGCTAACTTGTTACTACTACGCCTTCATCATCGGGATAGCGTACCTCCACGAAAAGAACGAGGACGTGGGGATCATCTTGTTGGCCCTAACCGCAGCATCGGAATTCATTTCATTGGCGCCGATTAGGTACATGCCCGGCTGGATTGACGAGCAGTACACCTGGATCTCGTTGGCCACCCTCATTGCCTTTGGCTTGATTGTATGGTGGTTCCGAAACGGCGTTCCCACCTTCCAGGTGCTGGTGCCAGTGGCGGCAGACGGTAAGGAGCCGAAATCTCCGGCGAAGCGTTCTGACCCCGGCCCCCGAGAAGAGGCAGTTGCGGGAAGCGATGACGCTGCGAAGAAGCCCGGATTCCCTCGACCGCGTAGCGCAGGCACTAGACGTCGTCCGAGCCGCACAGGCCGCTAGCAAGCTGGTTTGCCGCTAGCTTTTCGAGCCCATTGCCAATGAACCTTCATTTATCTGGAGGGGCATTGGCGTACGCAATGGTCCGCAATCAGCTTCATTGCGCCCACATCCACCACATAGGCGCACCACAAAAACATCCTGCTGCAAACGCACCACGAGCCCGGTTCCGAAGATGGAAGTCATTGACCTCCACACTCCGAGACCGAGCTCGTGACGCTGGCTACCGAGCTATCCCGGCGCCCGCGTTCTTTTCGGAAGGACCCGAAAAGACCAGAAAGCTATACAGCCTTCTTAGCCTTTTTTGCCTTCTTAGCCTTCTTAGCCTTTTTGGCTTTCTTGGCGGCGCCCTTCTTGGCGACTTTCTTTACGGCCTTTTTGGCTGCCTTCTTAGCGGGCTTTTTTGCGCTCTTTCGTGCCACAGTGAACCTTCTTTCGTGTATGAGACCAATAACTCGTAGAAAAAAAACGAGAGAAACGTATCTATAGAGCCGACGTAGAGACGCCCGATCCGTGAGGTTCCTTCCTTTCGGTGAACCTTCCGTTTTCATCCAGGGCGCGGATTCCTTTTGAGGGGAGTCCGTCAACGAGACGCTTTGCGATCAAGTCGTTCTGCTTTGTCTTGGCTTAATGACTTCCAACGCCATTCACAACTGTGTTTGAAGCGTCAGATGAACTGTAAGTCTACTTTTCAATCGTAGTCCTTTGGACGCCCGTGTCAATAATTTAAATTTGATTTTTCTGAAAAAAGTGCATTTCTCTGCGAATTAAGATTCCGAAATTCGCCAATGAACTTCTTCGAGAGAATCGCGATTTATGCCTATTTTTATAGGGAAAAACTCATTGAACCATCGTATTGATGGGCTTTCCTAATGAGTTGATTTTTTTTTTGTGAAGCCTGTGTGTTTTTTTTTCGAATCACTGCTGTTCTTCATCGTTCGTCACTTCAAGTTCGCGTTTGATCCGGAAGGCTTCACCAAAAAAATGTGCTCGTGGGTTTCTTGCAACAGCGACTCAGCGGTTTCTGTGGCTTCAAAATTGAAGTCGCTGTATCGAGCGATGATGCCTAGATCGGCTTGCTCCAACAATCGTTCCAGGTCTCCTGGCCAGAATTGTCGATGGCACAGTTTTACGATTCGGGCTTCGCCGTAGTCTCGTTCGCGCTCGTCGACGGGTTGATAAACGAGTTGAACGTGCAAAGCCTTCCGGGCTGGATCATATCGATGCGACTCTCCGTAGCGAATGCGTTCGCCTGACTTAGGATCGACAACGATCTTGTCGTTAAACCGTACCTCACCGGATGTCCCTAGCCATGCGGGGTGGGGTGGCAGCAAGTCAAACGCGAACCATCCATCGTTTCGCAGGCTCGCGCGGACGTTACGGAAGCACTGCAATAGGTGATCATCGTCGACCAGATGCTGCAGCGAATGGAATCCCGCGACCGCCAACGCAACCGGTGTCTTCAAGGCAAAGGCTCTCATGTCAGCTTTGAAAAACAAGGCGTTTCCTCGCGTAATGCGGGGCAAACGGCGCACTCGCTTAGCGGCCTCGGTCAGCATCTGTTCCGACCTATCAAATCCGATGACAGCGTGTCCCGCACGCAACAAGGACAAGGTGAGTCTCCCGCTGCCGCATGCAAGTTCAAGCACTGGAGTGGGAATGCCAAATCCCAGTTTCTCGTCTGCAAGCGTTCTATAGAAGGCTCCGTCAGCCCGCCGGTGGCGGTACGTTTGATCGTAAAGCGTCGGGTTTTGGTAGTGCTCTACCGCTCCAGCTTCTTCCGCGGCCGCGCCGAAGTCCTGCATGTCGATACCGTAGAACATGAACAAGACAAAGCGGCAAGCGTTAGCGTGATCCAGTACGCTAAAGTTCCATGACCGATTCGGCGATAATACTGTTGTCTGGTGGCCTCGACTCTTCTACCGTGCTTGCACAGGCGCGATCCCAGGGGAAGACCTGCCACGCGCTGGCGTTTCGATATGGTCAACGCCACCAGTTTGAACTTCAAGCCGCGAGAACTGTGGCTTCAGCGTTGGGAGCGGCCACTTTTCGAACAATCGAAATCAACCTCGCAGATGTGGGTGGTTCGGCTCTAACTGCAGCGATAGACGTTCCCAAAGATCGCTCGGAAACGGAAATGTCGTCATCTATCCCCGTTACGTACGTGCCAGCGCGGAATTCGATCTTTGTCGCGTATGCCATTGCGGTGGCCGAGGTTTTAGGGGCTGGGGAGATAATCATTGGGGTCAACGCTTTGGATTATTCCGGATATCCGGATTGCCGTCCCGAATGGGTGGTTGCCATGCAAGAAGTCGCGCGTCTTGGCACCAAAGCGGGCGTTGAGGGGAGGCCCGTAAAGATTTCGGCTCCACTGATACACCTGAAAAAGGCCGAAATTATCGCTTTGGGGATGAGCTTGGGCGTTAACTACAGCCTCACGCATTCCTGCTACGACCCTAGCGAAAACGGGGGTGCGTGCGGTCGCTGCGACTCATGTTCTCTGCGGCGGGCGGGCTTCGCGGCAGCCGGGGTGCAAGATCCAACCCGGTACGCCTTCAATGCTCCCGCCTAAAAACACTTCAAACAAGGGCGACAATGTTATCCACAATGAACCGTGGCCATTGTGGCGTTTATCCACAGTTCATTGAGGAGGATGTCCACAGTCCAACTAACCGGCGTAGGGAGCCGTACCCGAAATCGCTCGCCCGAACGACCCGTTGCCCATAAAGGCTGGGCGAATCAACGAGCGGTGAGGTTCGGGGGGCATGTCAGGAATAGGCCACAGCCCTGGTCCTAGGGATGGCGCGTGGGTAGCGGCGGCGGACGCCGCCAATACCGGTTGTTCCATGGCCATTGGCGACGCTTGGATGGCCGCTGCGGGCTCGATGGCGGGGATGCCCTCCATCTCGATTGCCTCCGCGTATGCCACGGTCTTTACAAGCCACGTGAGGTCTGCTGCGAGGTCATGGTTACTGATTCGCGGCGGGCGCCTCCTCTGCGTCTGTGCGCTAGGAATGAAGTTCCGGAGCATCAAGAGCAGCTGTTTGGTGTTTTCCGCGTCCCGGCGAGAAATTCGTAGTTGTTCAATAAATGGGCGGAGGCCATTGGTCACCAGATTGCCGACGTCGCGCATGCCACTGCCAGGTTTCAGGGCTTGGTAAAGCCAAGGCATGAGAATCGCAGCGATGACCACGGCGTTCGAAGGCGAACCTTCTTCTTGCGCCGTCACTTTGTCGAGCGCCGATAGATAGGTCCACAGACGCTGCGGATCGGCTGGGTCTGTGGGACTTGGCGCGGCCGTACCGACCGCGGGCTCCTCGTCATCAATGAGACCGGCGTCGCCACTTGCCTCAATGGGAGCTTCGTCGTCTTGGAGCGTCTCGGCTGAAACAGGGTGTCGGGGTTTCCAACGTCCCGGTTCGCCCTTGCCTTGTCGCCACTCGTCAAGCGCAGGCATCATTACGGGCAAAAGGTCTAACTCGATCAATAACTCCATTGACCGGTGCGCGGCACCTGCACGAAGCAGGCGGAAGAACTCTTCAGATACGCGTGCCTGAGCGCATTTGCTGATCTCTTGCGCATGCTCAACCATGCGTCTGAGCGTTTCAGTCTCAATGGTCAGCTTGCAGCGGGCCGCAAACTTCACTGCGCGCAAGATGCGTATTGGATCTTCCCGGAACCGAATGTCCGGGTCGCCAATGGTACGCACCAAACGGGCTTCGATATCGACCATGCCATTGACGTAGTCGGTGACGTTGCCGTTCTCGGGATCCAAAAACAGGCCGTTAATCGTGAAATCCCGGCGTTGTGCGTCTTGTTCTGCATTGCCGAATACGTTGTCACGACGGATCAGAAGGTCTTCACTTAACCCTTCTGTTGACGGCTTTTCTTCATCTTCGCCCTCCCGAGGGTTCGCTCGAAACGTCGAGGTTTCAAAGATTTTCGGGCCGAAGAAAATATGGGCAAGGCGGAAGCGTCGCCCAATGATGCGGCAGTTGCGGAAAGTGCGGCGCAGTTCGGGCGGAGTTGCGCTGGTAGAAACGTCAAAGTCTTTGGGTTTCAGGCCGAGCAGAAGGTCGCGGACGCAGCCGCCTACGAGGTAGGCTTCGTGGCCGAAGCGCCGCAGCCGTTGGACAACCCTGACGGCGTCTGGGTCGATTTGGCTGAGATCAATAGTCATTCAGTAAATTACGGGCTTTCGAGGTTCACGGGTAACACGTTGGATTGCCACGGGCAAGCCCATGTTCGCAAACGGTGGGCAAACCCAATCAAAAAAAAGTCGGAGGCAATGGAGCGTCAGGGTCAGCGGATTTCGCACGCCGAACCCGGCCCGCCTTTGGCCGCAGCGATCTCATGTTAGCACGCTGCACCGGGGGCGTCTCAGGAGGTGATTCGATAAACGGATTCGGCGCAGGCGAAGACGGCGGTGTTGGCGGTGCTGCCACAAGGGGCTTGGGAGGCTGAACCACCGTTCTTTCGGGCGTCACTTTCACGGAGGCGGGCGGCTTCGGCCCCAAAAGCCACAGCAACGCAGCGACAATAAGAAAGCTGCCAATGGCCGCCAGTCCAACCGTAAGAGCAGGCCGAACCCAGGGAGTTTTGGGCAACTGAATCTCGGTTTGCGTGAGTGGCACAATGTTTCCCGCCGTATTCCTCCTGCCGAGAAACCTGGCGACCCCTTGGCGTACGCCATTGGCGTCGGTTGGGGCAGATTGAACCGCCGATTTCGATTGTTCGGCTCCTTTGGCCGGACGTTGCGAGACCCTTTTCGGTGAAGTCGACGCGGGGCCGAGGCCCTGCTTGGCTTGCGGTGAGGGCGCTTCTGCTGCGTACTGTGAACCAGCCATCATGGTTGGTTGGTTGGTCCGTCGCGGTTCCTTGGCAGGCTCAATTTCTTCGGGTGTTACTGCGGCAGCCATAGGCGGCTGCACACCTCCTGGCATTGAAGGCAGGTGAACTTCATGGCCAAACACCGTCTTTGCCACATTGGGCTTTTCGGCAGCTGACGCCGTGCCAGTTTTGGGCTCATCGCCCTCGAATCCGTAGCGCGTTGTCACAGGCTCCTAGGGAGTGTAGCCGCTTTCGTCAGCGTTTGCCTCGTACGCTCAATTCTGGCTCCACTGCAGGCAACTCTTTGGACTGGCGATAGGCGGTCGGGGCAAGGCCTGTTTCTTGGCGGAACACGCGAGAAAAATAAAGCTGATCGGCAAACCCCACGAGAAATGCCACTTCCTTGATGGTTAACGGCGAACGTTCAAGCAAATGTTGAGCATGACGGACGCGCAGTTCGGTCAAGTGTCTCATAGGACTGACACCCACCGAGTTCTGGAACAACCGCACCAAGTGGCTTGAGGAAACGCGCGCGTGGCGGGCCAAGCGCGCTAAATTCAGTTTCGGATCGCTTCGCTGTTCGGTCATTAGCTCAATGGCCCTGCGAACCTGCGGAGGAACAGGCTCCATATTGCCCGGCCTTGCTACGGGTGCTGCTGCACGCACGAGCAAAGTCAGTAATTGTGCTTTGACCAGCACGTCTCGGAAAGGTTGATCGGGTCCATGAAAAAGTCGCGAAAGCTCCAAGAACAACGACCGAAGTCCGTCGATGTCTGCGGCTCGGTGTTTACAGACCCGCGGGCTTTGTCCCCAAAACTTCGCGTCGGGGGCATCCAAAACCGACAATGAAATACAGCCATAACGAAATGGGCCTTGGGTCTCACGTCCACGGTTTCCGAAATGAGCATTGGCCATAGCGAGTTCGCCAGCGGCAACCGAGCAACGTTCCCCTTGGACGTCCAGCTCCATGGCACCTTCCGTCACCAAGTAAATTTCCACCAACGGCTGTGCCGACGTGAGCAGATCTTGCCGAAAGCCTGGTTCGACGAAAACCACGGGCGCAGTAGGGGCGACGTTGACCCAATCGACCAGTCTGCTGACCAGGATGCAAAAATCATCCATACATGAACCCGGATAGTCCATGGTACCTGCGTTGTCAACGCGTCCGCCACCCCTAAGACTGAGGAGAAGGATTTTTCTACGCCCATGTTTTCCAGAAAACTTACCGATTGGGCGCTTCTGCTGGCCTGCAATTTCATTTGGGCAAGTCAGTTTGTCTTGGTCAAATTAATCCAGGCTGACGTCGGGCCAGTGTTCTCCACGGCCGCTCCGATGGTGGTGGCCACTTTAATGCTGATGCCGCTAGCGTTGCCAAGCCTAGGTCGACGCTGGTTTTCGTCCGAAGGCGCAAGGCTTCCCTCGTGGCAGGACATAACTGGGTTCCTGGCGCTGGGTGTGTTCGGACAAGTTGCTGCACAACTTTTCGTAACTTGGGGCGTGCGTGTTTCATTGGCCTCAAACGCCGCCCTATTGATGCTTACATTGCCGGTTGTGACAGCGCTCATGGCCTTTGTAGTGCTTCGCGAACATATGACCGCCACGCGGTGGATTGGTTTCATATTCGCCATGGTTGGAACCATTGCTTGTTCGGCGCGAGACGTGCGTGGGTTTGATCTCAGCGGAGGCTACCTGCTAGGCAACGGTTTGATCTTCGTCGCCGTGATGGGCAGCGCGTTTTACAACGTCTACGGCAAGAAACTGTTGGGCACGTATGGTGCCCTTGAAGTGTTGTTCCTTAGCTACTTCGCGGCTTGCTTTGTCTTGGTACCGCTGGCGTTGTGGCGAGAGCCCGAGATCTGGAGTCGGCTGCCGCAACTTGCCGCCGGTACCTGGCTTGGGTTGGGATTGTTGGCGGTGTTTCAATACGGCTTATCCATGATCATCTTTCTGTCCGTTCTTTCTCGGCTAGACGCAACCCAGGCGGCTCTTTCCAACTACATGATTCCAGTGTTTGGTTTGGGACTTGCTTGGCTTGTTCTGCACGAAAAGCTAACCGTTGCAGGGATCGCGGGTGGTGTTTTGGTGCTGGCCAGCACGTGGATGGTGACGGTCGTCGAGGGCCGTCAAGCTGCCAAACTTTCCGCTTAGCCGATTTTCAGATTCGACCCAAAGGACTGCGTAACCATGAGCCCAAGCAAAAGATTCGAAAGCAAACACGTTGTAGTGACTGGCGCAGGACGAGGCATTGGCTTTGAGACCGCGCGACATTTTGCGAGCGAGGGCGCGAATGTTCATGTGCTCGAAGTTGATGCTGGATTGGTCGGCACGGCCGTTGAGCAGCTGCGCTCCGCATTTCCTGCGGTGCAAATAGACGGTACAGTTTTGGATGTGCGCGACCGCTCGGCCGTGTATGCAGCCATTGCGTCGATTGATGCACGACAAGCGATTGATGTGCTGATAAACAACGCAGGAATTGCCTCAGAAACGCCGTTTCTCGAGATTCCTGAAAGCGAGTGGCGGACGATTCTCGACGTCAATCTCACGGGCCTTTTCTTCGTGGCTCAAGCTGTTTGCAACCTAATGGCGAAGAGGAAGCTTGGCGTGGTTGTAAACATGGCGAGTAAGAACGGAATCGCCGGTGAAGTGGGATACGCCCACTACAACAGCAGCAAGGCCGGCGTTATCATGTTGACCAAGACGATGGCGCTTGAATTGGCCCCACTTGGCATACGTGTCAACGCTGTCTGCCCAGGGTACATTCAGACTCCCATGTCTGAAGCGATAGATAGTACCGAGTTCGTTAAGGATTTTATCGATCGCTACGTTCCACTCGGGCGTCCTGGCCGCGTGCAGGATGTCTCGTCACTGTTCTTGTTCCTTGCCAGCGACGAGTCTCGCTTTATGACAGGGGAGTGCTTGGTGGCGGATGGGGGCCAATTGGCAGGGCAAAAGCCCGCTCCCAGCCTCGCAGATCGAATGGTGGCGTCTGCGAAGCTTGCCTAGGTACCGTTGACGAAGGCTACAGAGCCTTCACGACTTGGCTCGTTACCTGAAGGGTTTGGGCAATGTCGGCAGCGGTATGTGCGGCACTGACTGAACCTTGCTTGCATGCCACTGGGAAGTGGTACACCCCTTGTTCAATGAGCGCACGCCTATACTTCACATCCAAGGCCGCGTCGTTGTTGGTCTGTAGATCATGTAGATCAACGGGAATGTGATCCATGAAATAAACACAGAAAGCTGATCCAAGTCGGCTGATCGTGTAGGGAATGCCTTTCGCCTTGAAGATCTCATGCAGCCCGGTCTCCAACGAGGCCGTAGTGCTTTCAAGCTGCTTGTAAACGGCTCCGTCATTGGCGCGCAAGATGTTCAAGGTCGCCAATGCAGCCGCCACGGTCACCGGGTGAGCGTTATACGTGCCTGCGATCAACACGCGCTTTGCAGGATCGGCGTGATCGAAAAGCCCCATGACGTCCCCGCGTCCCCCAATGGCCCCCATTGGGTATCCATTGGCCAATGCTTTGCCAAAGACCGAGAGATCGGGTGATATCCCGCAGATCGATTGGTAACCACCAAGGGCCGAACGGAAACCAGTTTTCACTTCATCAAACACAAGCAACGAACCGTTCTTTCGACAAAGGTCTGAAACGGCCTCCAAATACCCAGGTTTGGGGGGCATAATGCCCACGTTCTGCAGAACTGGTTCGGTCAAAACGCAGGCAATGGGGTAGCGGCGCATGACGTATTCAATGGACGCCGCATCGTTGTAGTTCACCACGTGGACGCGCCGGGCTACGCCTTCGGGTACACCTGCGGAGGACGGCACAAAGGGATATTCTCCTGGACTCACCCGAGGGCCAACGGCGGCAAGCGAGGGAGCGACCGCGCGCGCGACGTCGTTATGCCAACCATTGTAGCCCCCCAGCGTGAGGATGATATCCTCGCGTCCTGTGAAGGCCCGGGACAAGCGAATCGCGTGGGCTGTAGCCTCACTGCCCGTGTTGGTGATTTGAACCAATTTCAGGCTCGGGACGCACTCTCTCAGTGTTTCAGCCAGTGCGATTTCCCAAGGCGTCGTTCCACTGCCCATAAGGGACCATCCGGCCGTCACCGCGTCGGCTACGGCTTGGTTCACTTCGGGATGATTGTGGCCCAAAATATAGGGTGCGAAGGCCGCGTGGTAGTCGATATATTGTCGACCGTCCGCATCCCACAATCGACTTCCCAAGGCCTTTACAAAGGCAAGGGATGGTTCTGTCTTCCGGTTTAACGAAACCACGCCACCGGCAATCGATGCGGCGGCGCGTTTGTTAAGACTGGAGCTGCTTTCGGATGGGAATTCAAGGGCTTTTGAGGTCACATACTCATCATGCCCTTTTCGCCATCCAGGGCAACTGATTGCCCCATGGACGAAATACCCGTTCCTATGGACGAAAGTTGACTTAGGGGCTCAGATTCGAATGTTCAAGGGGATGCCTCGTTCGATAGATTCCTCACAGGCATCGTTCATGAGACGCCAAATGTTCTTGAGCTGGGCCGCGATGATGGAATCCTCTCCCGAGTCAACCTCGTCCTCGTCTTCGTCGTCCTCTTCTTCGTCTTCATCTTCGTCGTCTTCCTCGACGTCCAATTCGTCCCGCAATTCTTCAAGGGCCGCCGCCAGTGCTTGAGACGAAGCGACGCGGTGGTCTCCCACAGTGAAATTGCTGTCGAATTCGACCGGAATGAATATTTCAGCTCCGACGTCGTGTGCCTCGAGACGGTCTAAAAACTCCGTCATCGCGTCCTCACTGAGTCGTGCGGCGATCGTTCGAGACGGGTGATCCGCCTCTACGTCGTACTTTGCGCCAGCTTGGGACAAGCCACGCGCAACGGACTTCAGTTCGTCCTCGTCAAATCTATCGCAAAGGGGTGCCAGCTCGATCTCAGCCATGCCCCATACGGTGCCTAACAAGGTGCCACTCGTCAAACGGTCCGTGGCAGGAAAAATCAGGAAGTTGCATCCGACCCCCGCAATCGACCCTGTCGAGATGTCGACAAAATGCGCTGCAGCGACTAATGATCGGTTCGTAATCCCCTAAATGGCCCCTTTCCGTTCCTCTTCGCCCCCCTCGCAATGGATTGCAGATCGCGTCAAACTGGCGCGTGCTGCGGCCGACGCCAGTCAACGTGCGGGCGCAAGCGGCCTGGAGTTGTCAGCCGCCCTTACGGCTGCCCTCGACGAGGTCGTGGTTGCCGTCACGACACAGCATCTACGCCATTCAGGGATAACATCTGGGGTCGCGGTGATGGCCACCGGCGGCTACGGCCGAGGCGAATGGGCCCCGTATTCGGATCTGGATCTCGTCTTTCTATGCGCCGAGAGTCCTGACGCCAACGTCGCGGCCTTTGCGAGCGCCGTCTTGCACGATCTATGGGACGCGCGCCTAGACGCCGGCCACGCGACGCGTTCCATTGCCGATACTCATGAACTTGCTGAATCCGAACTGACAGTTGCGACGGCCATGTTGGACGCACGTTTCTTGGCCGGAGACGCGGCGTTGGCCCGTGATTTCATAGCTGGATTCGTGGCCCGCGCCGGAGCACACGGGCAAGGAAACCTGGTTGAGCGGCTTCGCCACGAACAAACCAGCAGGCATTCTAAATTTGGCGACACGATTTTTCTCCTTGAGCCCGACTTGAAAAGTGGTCCTGGGGGCATCCGCGATCTTTGCATTGGCCGATGGGCCGCTCGTGCTCGGTTTGGAACTTCCGATTTTCGTCAACTGCACGATCTTGGAGAGCTGACGCTTCGCCAATGCCAAGCGTTAGAGTCAGCTCGAGAATGGCTGCTGAATGTCCGCATCGCCGTTCAACTTGCCGCCAACCGGAAGCAGGATCAGCTTCGGTTTGATCTTCAAGAAAAGGTCGCTCCGCTTTTCTTCAAAACGCCTAGCCCAGTGGAAGGATCGTCTACCGTCGGCCCTGACTCTTTGGCGGCCGTTGAAATGTTGATGCGCCAATACCAGCTTCATGCACGCGACGTCTCGCGAGAGACCGAACGGCTTATGCAACGGGCGAGCCTTGATCCGAACCACGAACCGACGGTGGTTCCGGTCTCGCTGCGTTCATCAAAGGGCAAAGTTGACCCCAATTTCGTGATTCGTGATGGTCGCATTGAGGTCATGGATCCCAATGCGTTCGTTGAACACCCCGCCGAGATGATCCGGGTGTTCTCTATAGGTATCGAGCTTGGTCTTGATGTTGGACTCCGCACCACCGATGTTATTTCGGAGCTGTGCGCGGATCGCCCTGCTGCGCTTCAAAACGATCCTGCGGCAGGGGCAGCGTTTCTAGAGATTCTCACGGACACGCGAGACAAAAAGAACCCGTCACGCCTCGAGCAAATGCAGGATCTTGGCGTACTCACTGCTTTGATGCCTGAGTGGGCCCCCGTGACTGGCCGAGTACAACACGACACCTACCACGTTTACACCGTTGACAGGCATTCTCTCTATGCGGTGGCCTTGCTGAAGTCCCTGGGCAGAAGAGAGATGATCGATGAGTACCCTCGCGCGACCCAAGAGATGGCGTTCATTGAACGCCACGTTCCGTTGTACGTAGCGACTTTACTGCACGACATAGCGAAGCCTCTGGGAAACAACCATAGCTTAAGGGGAGTTCCGATCGCTTCTGAAATTGCTCGTCGGTTGGGGCTGTCCGACGATGACCTGGCTTTGGTGGAGCTTCTGGTTAAAGAGCATCTGACGATGGGGCACGTTTCCCAGCGTCGAGATCTGAGCGATCCTTCAACCATAGAAAAAGCTGCCGAGCTGGCTGGCGACGAAGAGACACTACGGCAGTTGTTCCTGCTGACCTTTGTGGATCTGTATTCCGTGGGACCAGGCAACCTAACCAGCTGGAAAGACGAACTGCTGCGCGAATTATTCGAACGTTCGTTCTCGTTCATGCGCCATGGGGCGGGGGTATGGTCGGAACAGATGCGCGAGCGCGTTCGAAACCGAAAATCGAAGGCGAGGGCAAGATTATCGGAGCACATGCCGGTTGCTGAGGTGGAGTCCCTATTTGCTGGCCTACCCGAACGCTATTTTATCGACAATTCGGTCCTTCGAATAGTGTCGCAAACGTTGTTGTTGCGGTCTCGAAAAGGGGCGTGTGCGATCGATTTCGTCCACCACCCAAGGCGACAGTATTCGGAAATGGTGCTGGTGGCCGACGACGTGCCCGGCTTGTTGGCCACGGTGACTGGCGTGTTGTTCGCCAACCGGATCGACATTCTGGATGCGGCGATCTACAGCCGCGAGGCCGTGAACGAGGGCGAAGTCGCAGAGGCCTTGGACGTATTTCGGATCCGGCGTGCTTTTCATGGCGCTGTCACGGACGAAGCCCGTCTGGAATCGATCCGAAAAGATCTATTGGCGACCCTTGAAGGCCGACGCAGCGTCAAGGAGCTTGTGGCATCGCGCCCTTCAACGACTTCGATCATGGAAGGTCCGCGACCAAAGGTCCCTGAAACTGAGGTCAAGGTTCACAACAACATCACGCCAAACCACACGGTAATCGACGTGTTTACCGAGGATCGTCCCGGCGTTCTCTACGCGATCGCCGATATTCTCTACACGCAGAAGCTCGACATTCAGCGGTCGAAGGTTGGCGTGGAAGCGGATCGCGTCGCGGATATTTTCTATGTGCGTGACAGTGTTACCCGAGGCCAACTTACGGACCCCGCGCGCATCGCGCACCTGATTGAAACGTTGAAGAAGGCGCTGTTTCGTCCGTAACGTCTGTGTTCGTGCGAGCTCAGGTTGGAGTATGCTCACCTGATGTTTGCTGCTTTCCTCGTGGTGTCGTTGTTGGCTGTTGCTGGTCCTTCATTCACGGAACGCTTGGAATCGGGGCGCGACTTGTTTAAGGCAGGTGACGCCGTTGGGGCGCAAAAGGCGTTCGACGAAGCGGCGAAGCTTGCTCCCGAAAACCCAAAGGTTCACTATTTCCGTGGCCTCGCTTTGGAAAAACAAGGCAAGACTGCCGACGCGATGGCTGCATATCGTCGGGCCGTCTCGTTGGACCCGAAGTTTCCTGAGGCGCAGAACAACTTGGGCGGCATCTTGTTGACTGACGGAAAGTTGGAACCCGCTGCCACTGCGTTTCGTGCGGCTATTGCGGCGCAACCAGGCAACAGTCACGCACATTACAACTTGGGTGTGGCCCTTGAACGTTTGGACAAGAACCCCGAAGCTCTGCAAGCCTATCAAATGGCGTGCAAGCTTGATCCCAAAGACGGCCAGGCCGCTTTGAATTTGGGTGTGGCTCAACGCCGGGCGGGCAAGACCGAACAGGCACTCGCGACCCTGAAACTAGCGACGCAGTTAGCGCCTAAGGACCCCCAAGCCTGGACAAACCTAGGCTTGGCGTTGTCCGATGTTGGCCGCTTCGATGAAGCACAACCCTCCTTGACCAAGGCCACCCAGTTGGGGGCGAGCTTTGCTCCGGCGTGGCACGCACTTGGGCGTGTGGAGTTCAAACGGAAGCGGCACGAGCAAGCCGTCGATGCATTGAACAAAGCGGCGTCTCTTGATCCTAAGTCAGGTGCCATCGCAGCGGATCGCTGCCAGGCGCAGGCCGCAAAAAGTCCAGATGCGGAAGCGATGCGCGTTTGTGAAGCGGCCATACGCTTGGACGCGAAGGCTTCGCTACCACGTTATGTGTTGCTAAAACTAAAGGCGGCTTCAGGGGATTGCAGCGCAGCAAAACAGCTCTGGGTTGCCTTTGTTAAGCTGCCGGGGCTAACCGAACGGGTAAAGCAGGCGGCCGAACATCTCGTGGAGGGCTGTACGCCCAGCGCCAAGGCCAGCATCGGCAAGTAGTTTCGTACTTTTGCTTCCCTACCGTTCATGACGCTTGCAGGGGAAAACCTACCTGTATAGAGTCCCGAGATGCTGCCCGAAGGCCCCCTCCCCGTAGCGCTGACGTTCGACGACGTATTGCTGATTCCAGCCGAGAGCGATGTGCTGCCTAAGGACGTCGATGTCCGAACGGAGCTCACTGCCTCCATTTCGTTGACCTGTCCGATTATTTCGTCCGCAATGGACACAGTCACTGAAGCTGCGACCGCTATCTGCATGGCACGAGAAGGGGGCATCGGCATCCTTCACAAGAACATGGACATTGCGGCGCAAGCGCTGGAAGTTACCAAGGTCAAAAAGGCCGAAACGGGAATGGTCATCGATCCGGTGACGATCGCTCCTCACCAGCCGCTTTCAGAAGCGTTGGCGCTCATGAGGCGGCATGAAATCTCGGGTTTGCCGGTGGTTTCTTCGGGCCGCTTGGTGGGCATACTCACCAACCGCGATCTGCGTTTTGAACGGAACTTGTCGCAGCCCGTGGCCGAGTTGATGACCAAGGACCTCATCACTGTTCCTGAAGGAACAGGGATCGATACCGCCAAAGAGCTTCTGCACAAGCACCGCATCGAAAAGTTACTTGTCGTCGATGGTGCAGGTCTATTGAAGGGCTTGATCACGATCAAAGACATTGAAAAAGCGCAGCAACACCCCTCCGCATCCAAAGACGATCTTGGTCGCCTTCGGGTTGGCGCAGCCGTTGGCATAGGCCCCGATCGGGCTGAACGCGTCGACGCCTTGCTACGCGCGGGATGTGATGTGATCTGCGTTGACACGGCACACGGGCATTCAAGGTCTGTTCTGGATGCTGTTGCGGACATTCGAAAGACCTTCCCGAAGGCCCAGATCATTGCGGGGAACGTCGCGACCGCCGCAGGGGCGTTGGCCTTGGCCAAGGCGGGCGCTGATGCGGTCAAGGTTGGCATTGGTCCTGGGTCTATCTGTACCACCCGCATCGTTGCTGGCGTTGGCGTTCCTCAAATCTCTGCGATTTCTGACTGCGCACGCGCATTGGCGAAAACCGACGTGAAGATCGTTGCTGACGGAGGAATCAAGTACTCAGGCGATTTGGTCAAGGCGTTGGGAGCGGGTGCACACGTAGTGATGATTGGAGGCTTGTTTGCCGGCACCGATGAGGCCCCCGGGGAAGTGATTCTTTACCAAGGCCGCAGTTACAAAGTTTACCGAGGCATGGGCTCGTTGGCTGCCATGAAAGCTGGCAGTAAAGATCGATATTTCCAAAGTGAGATACCTACGGAATCAAACAAGCTTGTTCCCGAAGGTATAGAAGGCCGTGTGCCTTACCGCGGTAGTTTGTCACAATCGCTGTACCAGCTGCTTGGCGGTATTCGTTCAGGCATGGGCTACTGCGGGTGCTCGACGATTGAAGACCTTCGCAACAAAGCGCGCTTCACACGAGTAACAACCATGGGACTTCGTGAGTCACACGTCCACGACGTGATAATCACCAAAGAAGCCCCGAACTATCACCTTGAGTCCTAAGTCCACCGCGCCAGCCCTTATGTCAAAGCAAAGCATTCTCATTCTCGATTTCGGTTCGCAGTACACGCAACTCATTGCCAGACGGGTCCGAGAGCAGAGCGTCTATTCGGAAGTACAGCCCTTCGATTTTTCGATGGCCAAGATTCGGGCAATGGCCCCTACGGGCATTGTGCTGTCTGGTGGTCCTTCCTCTGTTTACGGGGAAGGTGCGCCGCAACTAGATCCTGAGATATTTGCGCTTGGCATTCCGGTCTTAGGGATCTGCTACGGCGTTCAAATTACAGCCCTGGTGCTCGGCGGAAAGGTGGCCAAATCGGATCACCGCGAATACGGCCGCGCCCAAGTTGAACTCAAAAGCGGCTGCGAACTGTTTCATGGTTTTGCCAACAATGAACATATGTCCGTGTGGATGAGCCACGGCGACCGCGTTGAAACTTTGCCTGAAGGGTTCCGGATTGTTGGCACCAACGCAAGTTGCCCCGCGGCGGCCGTCGAATGCCCCAGCAAGAAGTTCTGGGGAGTTCAGTTTCACCCTGAAGTCGTTCACACGCCTCGTGGCGTTGAACTGATTTCCAACTTCCTCTTTCGCATCTGTAAGTGCGAGCCTTCGTGGACGATGGCGAACTTCGTCGATGAAGCCATCAACAAAGTGAAAGACTCTGTCGGCTCCACATCCCGCGCAATCTGCGGTTTGTCAGGCGGCGTGGATTCGTCGGTTGCCGCCGCCTTGGTTCACAAGGCCATGGGCAACCGCTTGACTTGCATCTTCGTTGACAACGGGTTGCTTCGTAAAGGCGAGCGGGCCCAGGTTGAAGCTTTGTTCCGCGACGCGTTTCATATGGATTTGCGTGTTGTCGACGCAGAAGAACGATTCTTGGCGGGCTTGGCAGGCATCACCGAGCCTGAACAAAAACGCAAGTTCATCGGCCGTGAATTCATCGCTGTGTTCGACGAAGAAGCCCAAAAGTTGGGTGGCGCTGACTTCTTGGTGCAAGGCACTCTGTATCCCGACGTTATCGAATCGGTGTCGCATAAAGGGCCGTCAGCTACGATCAAATCGCATCACAATGTTGGTGGGTTGCCCGAGCATATGAAGCTCAAACTCGTCGAACCCCTGCGGGAGTTGTTCAAGGACGAAGTGCGTGCGTTGGGCGCAGAAGTGGGGCTGCCTCACTATGTGTTGTGGCGACAACCTTTCCCCGGTCCCGGACTTGCCGTTCGTGTATTAGGCGAAGTCACCAAGGAGCGTTGTGAGGTGCTTCGCGAAGCGGATGCCATCATCGACGAAGAGATTCGTGCGGCAGGCCTATACGAATCGATTTGGCAGTCATTCGGCGTGTTATTGCCCGTCAAGACGGTTGGCGTTATGGGAGATGAGCGCACCTACGCTGACGTGCTGGCTGTTCGAGCTGTGCACTCCAAAGACGGTATGACCGCAGATTGGGTACCCTTGCCCTACGAGGTTTTAGGGACGATTTCCTCGCGTATCGTTAACGAAGTCCGAGGAGTGAACCGCGTGGTCTACGACATCTCGTCGAAGCCGCCGGCCACGATCGAATGGGAGTAATCTTTTGGGCCTTAGGGGGCGCCGCGTTGCTCGCACAGACGCAACCGGCGACACGACCTGCAGGCTTTGGGAGTTCTGATCCCACCGTCGCCGAGCCGCTTGAAGAAGCAGACGCCGCCGAAGTTGCCATCGTGGATGGGAACGTGGTTGGCGCAAAGAAGCGTGCGCTAGAAGCAGCTTTCTTGCGCGCCGTCGAACGCATCTTCACCGCCGAACTGATGGACGCGGGGCTGGCTTCAACGCCTCCTTCAGACGAACTGCAGAAGTTCAGAGCGACGTTTCCAACCATGGCACGTCGCTATGTCCGCAGTTACCGTGTCGTTCAAGAGTCCGAAGCCAACGGCAAATTGCTGATCCGTGTGGTGGCCGCCGTTGATCGTGTTTTTCTCCGTCGCCAAATCGAGAAATCTCGTTCTAGCTCTCCCGTTGCCAATCCTGGGACGCCTCGACCAATCGAAATCGCTGTGACAGAGGGTCCCGCAGAACTCGGTGCAGCCGTTTCAGTTGCCTTGCGTGCAAGCGGTCTCCTGGTGCAGGTGGTTCCAGTGTCTGTACCTCCTGCCATCGGGTCGCCACGGGTTACGATCAGAAGCCGAGTTCATCGGCAGGGGGATGTGCGTGGTACTGGCTTGGTGGCAACACAATGCGAACTGGATGCTGCGGTTCTCAAACCTGATGGCACCAACGGTATGGCTGTGCCTACATCGTTGGAATTGGGATTCGGCACGCAGCCTACGGATGCAGATAAGTCGTGTCTGGATCGGCTGGCGCCGTTGGCAGCCAGAAACGTGGCGAATTCTTTGTCTGATTCCCTCTCACCAACATCGCGAAAGTTTGTGACAGCCATTCTCGACATCGTTGAACCTGTGGCGCTTGAGCGTTTCTTGCAGAAGTTGCCTCGCCTAGGCACCGTCAGCCGGTTCGAGCTTCGGCGCATTAGTGTGGGCGTGGCTGAGGTTCGGATTGAAACGAATTTGTCTGCCCCAGCCTTGGGTGCCGCGCTTGCGCAATCGATGGCGGAACATCTGACGATGGCCACAACTCAGAGTTCGGGGGATAACTTGCATCTAACCTTAAGGGTGCGGACCGATGCCGAGGCTTCACCCACGTTTGAAGAAGAATCTGCCGAAGGACAATGAGCTTTGGAGAATGCTTCGTCACGACGTTTTATGAGGACAATGAACGGGTGGCTGGCTGCATTTGCGTTGGTTGCAGCGACATCGAGTTGTGCCTCGCTGCGGTTTGAAGGTGCCGCGGCCCTTCGCATTGACTGTGACGTTCCCTCTGCGCAGGTCTTCATTGACGACACGTATGTGGGTCAGGCTGAAGAATGGTCAGTGGATGGTCGGCTAGTTAAGCCGGGCTTTCATCGCCTAGAGATCCGCCAGCCAGATAGATATACGCACTACGAAGAGCTGGACCTAACCAAAGGCGACGCGGTACGTGTGGTGGCCAAGCTGCGTCCTGTGCTTGAATTGCTGTAAACGCGGCAAGCCAGTGAGCTGCCTAGGTTAGAGGTCGCCACACAATTCGATATGTCGAGGAACCTTAAACGGCGCGAGATACCGTGCGCAGTGCTCGATGATGTCTTCGGCTCGGCAAGGGCGCGAAGGCACCACACGGACGACTATCATGGCGCCTTTGTGTTCATCATAAACAACGCGCGCTTCAGCGTGCTTTACGAACGCGAAGGCTTCGATGCATCCTTCAACTTCGCCCAGCGCTAGGCGCCGGCCTTCCAACCACACCAAATCGTCTTCTCTGGATTGTATGTGCAATCGGCCAACGGCTTCGTCGACAAACCCGACATCACCACTGCGGATCCAGCCATCGCTATCCTTGTTCCCAATACAGACGCCCATTGTCCCGACGGAGCGGATTGACGTTGCCATTTTAGGAACGGCGGCAGCAGACGCGCTGTTGGTTTGTATCCAGACCTGCCCGATCTCCCCGGGAGCCAAAGGCTTGCCGTCAACCGATTTGACTTGAATTGATACGCCAGGCAACAGCGCACCGACCATGTTTTCGCTTACCGCGTTCCCCTCGAGGTTTATCGCTACTGGGCCCGTTTCGGCCGAATGAAACACCGGTATGAGAGCCGCTTGGAACTTCTCGTAAAACGCGCTTGCGGCCGCCTTTACGCCGGGTGAATGAACGCACAAACAACGAGCTTTGGGAGGCAGCTGTGTTCCGTTAACCGCTTGGCAAGCCGCCGAATACTGGGCGGGGGTTCCCAACACGAAATCGCCCGCGTTTTCCTTAAGCAGTCGGACGAGGCCTTTGGCAGAGAACTCGTCCTCGAGAATCATTGTCATTTGGCTGCGCATCGCTGGCAGAAAACCAATGTCGAAACCGGAGCTGTAGTGAAACGGAGTGGGCAGAACAATGGATTGTCCCGGTTGCGCTCCAATGGCCAAGCTGACCGCTAAGGCAATGCTCTCGAGTTCTTCGTCCCTGCGCAAAACCCCTTTGGGATCTCCGCCGGAGTCCGAGGTTAATGCGACCATTGAGGGGGCAACCACTTCCAGCGAAAAGTGAGGCTGCTTAAAGAAATTGAGGGTGAGTAGGGACCCCGCCAGGCGTTTTTTGGCCTCCGGGGTGTGCTTGGGTGATCGGCTGCTGGTTGCATCCGTTACCCTCAACGCACGGGGCGCCACGCGCTGTCCGGCCCGCAGTTTTGGGTTTGTTGCAGGTGCAGTGCTATCCGTAACGGGACGGGTTACCAAGGCACGGATGGGCGCCGAGTCCAAGATCATGTCGAGGTCGCGCGATCCCGTTGTTGGGTCAATGGGGACGCTGACTGCCCCTAGAGCATCAAGCGCCAATAAGAGAATTACCAAGTCGGGCACATTACCCAACATCAAACCCACCATAGTGCCGGGAACAATGCCCATCGAACGGAGCTCTTGGGCACGACGCTCTACGCGGTGTGCAAGTCCTCGCCAGGATAAGTACGAATCCCTATAAACGAGTGCCCGGTGGCTGCCGTGAAGCTTGGCAGCGACTTTGAGCCACTTTGAAAGGATAGGCATGATGGAACCTTAAGCCTACGTAATGTATCGAAGGCCACCAGTCCCAACAAGGAAGTAACTCGCACAAAGATGCGATAGATCGTTTAACGGATGCAAATTGTACGGGTTTTTACGTAGTTCAATTTACTTCTGAGCAACCATGGCGTCGTCGTTGGTTGCAGCGGGTGATGCCCGATGAGCACCCCAGGCGGCCAGAATCTGTTGCGCCGCGAATGTGGCTTTGATTCGCCATTTTGACGAGTTCCCAATGAGCACCGCAAAGGCCACTTCTGGCTTGTCGGCCGGGGCATACCCAACGAACCAACTGTAAAGAAGTTCACCGTTGGCCAACCCAGCGGGAGGCTGGGGATCGCCTTGCCGTCCGCGGTAGTTTAGTGAACCTGTCTTGCCCGCCACGGAAAATGGTAGCAGCGCGCGGCCTTTGCCATCGACAAAGCCGCTGCGCGCGGTTCCCATGCGCGTGGTGGCTTCCATCATCGTTCCTACGTCTTTGGCAACAGCCGGATCAAGAACCCGGCGAGCGCGGCGGCCCGGGGCGGGCAGTGCGTTGCCCTGTCGGTCTACAGCTCGCTGCACGAGTCTAGGTCGCGGCATGAGGCCATCACCTGCGATTGTGGCTGCCAACAAGGCGCCGTGCAATGGTGACAGACTCGTATGGAAGAAACCCGCGGCCATACGGGCGAATTCAAGCTTGTCCTTCGGTACGTCCAACGCAGATGTTTCCACGGGCGCGACAAACGGCATCGGGAGCCCGAAGCCGAACGCCGTTGCCATGCGGCGCATCGACACTGCGTCTAAGTTCCGCGACGCCATTTTGGCTAGAATGGCGTTTTGTGATTTGCCGACCCCGTACGAAAGCGTGTCGCAGGTTTTGTCCAGGGATGGCATGTCGCGCAGGTTGTCTTCCTCGATCCGCGCGAGCCCACCGTGGTAACAGGTTTTGGATTGCGAGGTGAGGCCTCCATCGGCCACCAATGCCGACGCGGATACGACCTTGAAAACCGAGGCAGCGGGGGCCCACGCTTTGAGGGCTAGGTCCTCGGGCCCTAACTTTGCGTCCAAGGCAGACTTGCCAGACATCACAAGAACGTTGCCGTCGACGATTGAAACCACTACTGCTGCTCCGTACGGAACGTTGAACTTCTCGAAAACGTCGTCCGCCGTCTTTTGGAGGTTAGGGTCGATCGTTAGTATTGCTTTGCCCCCCGCGCGCAAGGGAGCGACGAATACACCATCTTCGGTTTTCATCTGCGCCAAATTAACGTCAACCGCCGTTCCAGCATGAGACGAGCCCGCAGTCGGCGTAACGCCCTGCGCGGTTCGTCCACACAACGCCGCCAGTCCGAATGCAAGAACTCCTGCCTTTGCAGCCGCGGGGATGCCTTGTCGAAGTCCCTGAAATTGCTTGATTGTGCGCCTCATGGAATACAGTGTCCTACATGTGAGGTTTGGTGTCAAAAATGCTTCACCTTTACGAGACGGCCGTGCTGCATTACGCTGAACGTAGGATCTTGACTCGTAACACTCCAAGGCGCGGAAGCGATAGCACCGATACTGACCACGTTCGGGCGAAGACTGTTGTCACCAGCATCAGTCGAATCACCGAGCGTGCGCCCGGTAAAGAGGCCTGTCTGGTTGTCATTTACGGCCAAGATCTGGGGAGAAAGTACAACCTCGAATCCCCCACTTTGGTGTTTGGTCGGTCGTCCAAGTGCGACGTTCAGATCGACCAAGAGTCGGTGTCCAGGGCCCATTCGAAGATCATGAACCAGGGCAAGACCATTCGAATCCGCGATCTGGGATCGACGAATGGCACCTACGTCAACGACGAGCAAATCGAAGAGCGTACATTGGCCGATGGCGATCTGATCAAGATCGGCCGCACCATCTTCAAGTTCTTGTCGGGTGGAAATATTGAGCGCGCGTACCATGAGGAGATCTACCGCCTCACTACAGTCGACGGGCTCACGCAGATTTTCAATAAACGTTACTTTATGGAGTCTTTGGAGCGGGAAATCGCCCGTTCTAGCCGTTACAGAAGGCAGCTCACCTTGGTAATGTTCGACATCGACCATTTCAAGCGAATCAATGACACCTACGGCCACCTCGCAGGTGATCAGGTGCTCAAGAGCTTGGCTTCGACGATCAAGGCCAAGATCCGCAGCGAGGACCTGTTCGCTCGCTACGGTGGCGAAGAATTCTCCATTGTTTTGCCCGAAATCGACGGCTTCAATGCCCAGCAATTTGCCGAGAAAATTCGGCACATCGTTGAGATCACGGATTACTTCTTCGAAGGCACGAAGATACCCGTGACAATTTCGATGGGCGTGGCGGTGCTTGACGCCGAAACTTCCGACGTAGCCAGTTTGATCAAGAAATCAGACGAACGCTTGTACGAGGCCAAAAAGGCCGGCCGTAACTGCGTTCGCGGTTAAGGGCAGCCTCTACTCGGGCTCAAGTGCCTCAAGCACTTCTGCAAGGCTTGGTATTCCGGCGCGCGCGCCAATAGAGCGGCAGCACAGACCTGCGGTGGTATTGGCAAAGGACAGCGCTTTTTCGATGCGCCACCCCATTACGGTGGCGTAGGCAAAGGCTCCACAAAATACGTCGCCCGCTCCGGTGCCGTCAGCGACGAAGACATCCAGTGAGCCTTGCTGCACGAGTTTGTCGCCCTGAAGTGCGATGGCCCCATCGGAGCCCATCGTGATCACTGCGGTTTTCGGACCCAGGCGAAGAATCTCGCTGAGGCTCTGTTCCATTCTGTCCGACGGGGCAAACTCGTTTGCGAACCGCTCTGACCCGATCACGATGTCCGCGATACCGAGCAACTCTCCCATGCCACCCACCAAGTGGCTCGCGTTCAACAACACAGGGACACCCTTGTCCCGTGCTTTTTCAGCAACGATGGCCTGCAATGAAGGGTTGTAGCCATCGATCACCAACAACGCTGCGTTGTCCAAAAGGTTGCGGGGCAGCTCCTTGGGCGTCAGCGGCGTAACACTGCCGCGGGTGGTTAGCAGTTTTCGTTTGCGGGAAAGTTCGTCGATCTGGACGATTGATAGCGGTGAAACGGCGCCCGCTTGCGGAACAATCATCGAGCAATCGACGTTGTATTCATTTAACCCGCGGAGAATGTACCTGCCGAAGTCATCGTCACCCACACGACCGAAGTAACGGCATGGCGTACCCAAAGCGGCCGCAGTGGCGATCATGGTTCCTACGGTTCCTCCTCCTTGCATACTGAACAACGACAGTTCGACCAACCGATCGCCAATGCGCGGTGCCACGCACAACATATCGACGGTGGCGAGTCCAACACCCACAATGACGCCGACCGGTGGCTTTCGAGCTGCGGATGGGGGTGGCGAACCGTGAGCGATGGTTGAGGATTTCGTCGCAGTGGCGGGCTTTGCTAACGAGGCAGTTACAGCCGTTTTTTTCGCCGAAGCGCCTCGTGTTTTGCTCTTCGGTGGGGTCGTTTTGGAAGAGTGGGAGCGAGATGCCTTAGCCATGGGCAGATCGTATCACGGAGCGGATGTTGTTGGCGCAGTTGATGGTGTGCTTGGCGGCAAGGCGCTGCCTGCCGGTGCTAGCTGAGGCAGGGTAGGGCGGTGCAGGGCGGTTTGCAGGCCGATGAATTTCTCAAACGCTTCCACCGCATGACGGTGATCCGCGCGAGCGAAGCGTGCACGAGCCAGGTAATAGAGCACTTCAGGGCGTCGCCGAAGGTAGGCTTCGTCTTGTGCCAGGGGCTTGAGCAAGCCTACAGCGTCTTCGTAAAACTCGGTCTTGTAGTGCAAGAAGCCGGCAAGCAGTGCGAAATCTTGGTTGGGGGTTTTCCATAAAGCGGCTGGCCACTTTTCCATCGCCTTGTAGGCCGAAGCGAACATCTTCCGTTCCATCAGCGCTTGCACTTCCCGGTATTCGCGGGCCACGCGTTCACCCTCGGCCGAAGACACCCCTGCGGGCATGATTGGCGCTTGCAGATCACCATCAGGCGCCAAGGGGATTTCGGGATCTGATCCAAGGCGGGTGGCAATAAAGTTCATGAGTGTGCTGGATTGTTCAGCTGCCGCAGAGCCTTTGTTCTTCTGCGCTTGCCGTGCCCAATATTCGGCTTCGCGAATGCGCCCGTTTGCGACGAGGGCTCTGGTCAGATGGGCAGCTCCCACATCCCGACCTTCTGGATCTGTATCGACTCCCGAAATGAACCCCGCAAGATGTCCGTACGGCCAAGCTGGCCCATACACACGCGCTAGATATGGATCGTAGGAACTGTAGCCCAGCAAATCGCGTGGGGCTGCGAACTCAATCAATGCATTGTCGTCCGTGTTTAACGAAGCTCCGGCAGTGAACACCGCAACTTCATCGGGCGTCAGCAGCACTTGTGCGAAGACGTCGTATGGCGAACGCCAACCAGCGCGTGCGGCTTCAGCCTTTACAGAAGGTAGAGCAAAGAGTTTTCTCATCCGACCGGCATCTAGAGGCAATGGCTGCATGCTACCGATAAGAATTGTGTCTGATGACAGATCCTCGGCGGAGAACACTGTGAGATATGGAAATTCACTTGCGAGTGTTTTGTAGATCGCTTTGACGTTCCAAGGGGCCATTTCGTATAGCTGGGCCCACTGGCAAAACACGCCGCCAGGGGCGAGTCTGCGTTTGATTGATTGAAAATATTCGCGCGTGAATAGGTTGGAAACGCCTGTGATCCAAGGGTTCGATGGCTCGCTTACGATGACGTCAAAAGTATCTGTTCTTTGGCTTAGAAAATTCCGTCCATCGCCGACGCGCGCAGTGATCTTTGGATCAGTCAATGGCTTGTTGTTGACGTGTTCAAAGAATTTAGAGGCGCGGTAGACGGCGGGTTCAAGTTCAACAACTTCTAGGCTTGCCAGTGGCGCTTGTGCGATGCTGCCTGCGGTGACGCCGCTGCCGAATCCGATCAGCGCCACGCGCGGGTTAGGGTTGGTGGTCAACAACATCGGCAAAAGACCAACGGAAACCTGCGTTGGCATATCGACCTCCGACGATGCATCGACCTTCCCGTTGTTTTTCAGTGAGTATGTTTTGCCCCACTTTTCGACAGTCACCGTGGTGGCGACACCATCCTCGTAGAACACAAGTTCTGGTCGTTTCCATTCTTTGTGCGCGTTCTTCCTCTCCACGTAATCGCGCGCTATGGAGACTCGGAAGAAACCCTGCGAAAAACTTGTGAGGTTCCACGTTGGTAACAGCGGACCAACGGCAATCGCAAACAACGCCAACGTGATGCCTGTAGCGCGTTGGCGTTTTGAAACTTCAGGCGCAAACCAAAACAGCGCGACCACCAGCAGGGCCAGTGAAGCCACAGCCAGGTAGATGCCTCGTTGTAAGCCTAATGCTGGAAGCACGACGAAGCCGGAAAGGAACGAACCTAAAATCGCTCCAATGGTGTTCACAGCATAGGCGCGGCCCACATCGCGGCCAACAGCGTCCACATTGCCCGTAGCCACGCGCATGGTGAGTGGAAACACCGCACCCATGAGCAGCGTTGCAGGCAGGATCACGAGGCATGCCAATACGAACTGGCACACTTGCACCGCGGAAGGGCCAAAGCTTGTGGAGGCTAAAAGCCAAGCAAAGACGAAGGGCAGCTTGTCCATCAGAAGGTACGACGAACCGAGCGCAAACACCGTGCCCAAATGAACCCACGCCAAGGCCCGCACTGGGTTTCTAAACCTATCCCCAACGCGTCCAAACCACGCCGATCCGCCGCCAAGACCAACAAGAAACGCCAAAAGGATGATCGTGAACGAATAAATAGAAGAGCCGATGAGCACGGCCAAAGACCGCGTCCACAGCACTTGCACGATCATGGCGGTAGCACCCGATACAGCAAACCCAACCAGCACCACACGGCGTGCGGCTGCCGATACCTGCACTGGCGCTAGTTCTGCTGGCAGATGTACTTCGTCGCTAGCGTTGGCGATGAGTTCGTCGAGGTCTTGTTTTCTGGGGGCAAAGAACCGCGATTGCCAGCGCGCCAAAATGAAGAGCCCAATGGCCAACAAGATATTGACGCTGGCAGCGATGCGGTTGGTGTTGGCCAGGCCCACGCTTGAAAGCAAAACGAACCCAGCCAGAAAGCAGCCGGCCAATGCGCCGAAAAGGTTTAGGGCATAAAGCGTGCCCAAGTTGCCGCCAACTTTGCGAAGCGCGCCAGGTCTATCCAAAACCACGCGCGCAAGGATGGGCAATGTGGCTCCCATAAGCGTTGTGGGAATCAGCAGAAGTGCCGCCGATGCCACGAAGCGCAGAAGCGATAGCAAGCTGTAGTGATCACCGAACGTGCTCCACAACCAGCGGTTCAACGGATCATAGTGACCAACCAACCACGGTACCAAAAGCGCCCAAATCCCAATCCCGGCTTCGGCCATCGCATAGGCCCGCACGGGGTGTTTCAGTTTGTCAGCATATTTACCAGCGAGCCACGAACCTAAGCCCAATCCGCCCATGAAGGCCGACAGCACTGTTGAGATCGCGAGAGTTGTGGAGCCGAACACCAGGGACAGCATGCGTGTCCACAGGAGCTCGAACACAAGGCCTGACGCCCCTGAGAGAAAGAAACAGATACGTATCGCGTTGCGCATGAAAAGCGCTGCACTTTACACTGAGCTTGGCCACATGACGGCAGCAAAGCCGCACGCAGGCGCTAACGCTTTCGCAACCGAACGCGTACGCTGCCTTCGGCTTCGGCTGAACCTACAGGCGCCGCTGCGTCAGGTCCCGCTTCGATCACTTCCAACATTTCCTGCCGCGGGTTGGAACGGTCGTACACAAATCGAATGGTCAGGCCGTCTGGTTTTTGATCAACCCAGATCGCTGAAAATCCGCCCTCGGATACCTTATAGTGCCCGACGGGCAACACCGCGTGTGCCAAAGGCAGCTTCACCACCACACCCGTGGGACCACTTAACGAATATTGAATCATCGATTCAGTAGAGCCACCGATCGCAACGGACGCCGTGGCCGTTTTTCCAACGATTTGCAGCTTCGGCGTTTGCGGGGCGTTGGCGACCACCGCTTGCGAAGTTGTTCGCTTCGGCAAAGGTTCGGTCGTTGGCCTTCGGGGCGTGTCGTGCCCGTTTTGCTCGAAAGCGTTCGTAATCTCTTTATGAATGACGTTGCGGAGACCCAACGTTGCCGCCTGCGTGGCTTCGGCCGCCCCTTTGGCCTGGCGTGCGAAGGACCGCGCCTCTGCCAGATCGGTGCGTGCGTTCTTGATAGCCTCTGTTTGGGAGCTCAAGTGGTGAACGATTCGTTCCGCCACCACAAAGCGATCATAAAGAAGCGCGCCCACGAGGATTGTTCCAAGAACGGGCCAACCCCAGGTCCACCACCAAGGGTTTGAACTGTGTTCGCGAGAAGGTGGTGACACCAAATCGATAATGGTTGTGACGGCGCCGTTTGCGGCAGACACGTCGCCCAAGCGGGTGGGAACCGGTGTTTGTGCGGCAGGCACGGGCCGCCGCTCGCGGATGCGCGCGGGTTGCTGCTTTCGTCGAGGGTTTCTAGGTGGCGCCAGTTCTGCAGAGACAATCGAGGATACGAGTTCGGAAGCGTCGTGGACCGCTTCGATTGTGCTTGTCGAATCGGGACGTAGGGCGTTCGTGTGCAACACCAGCGTGGGTGCTGAAGGGCATACGTTAAACGGGCCCTCCCCTGCAAGGGGCAAGGGATTGTCATTTACCTCATCCAACGCCACGCCCTGCTTTGTGGTGGCTTCTTGCTGAAACTCGCCCGAGATTGGCGTTGTTTCACTTAAGAACTCGTTCGTGAAAGCCGCTGAGGATTCAGGCAGCGTAACGTCAACCGCCAGCCGAGGAATGCCATCGTTTTCTTGCGGCTCAAGGTGCACCCGTTCGACCGTGCCATGTGTCTCAATGCGGCTGTCACCCGCGATGAAGGAAACGTCCACCGCTGAATCCAGTCGCAAAAATGGCAGCGAGGTTTGCAATCGCAGGCCGTCCTTGGTGACGACAGCGCTGCTTCGCAACGATTCTGGCATGCCCTCAAACCGCACTTTCACCAGACGGGAATGGGAAGCGTTGTTCTGAACCAAAGAATGCAGGATCGCTTGATCAGCCGCTTCCAAGTTCTCGAAAGAAATGCCAAGCCCCATGGCGGACGAAGGCATCGATTGCGTTCGCGCCACGCGGCCCTTTAGGTAGCGTCGTCCACCGGGAAGCGGAATGTCACAGAGTAACTGCGTTCCTACGGGGCAATCGCTGTACGCCCTGTGTTCGGCCTCCAAGAAGACGCCGGTGGGGCTGAGGTTCAACGAACGCGCGCGAATGGGTGTTCGACCACCTGGCCTGAGGATATGAACATCCATCGCGTAGTCGACGCGGGGTTGGGCTCGTTGCGATTCGGTTCTCAAGACTGGTTCATCCACAGTGTGCTGAAGGCCCTAGGGACGCCGGACAGTAGCACACGTCGCACCTTTGCCTCCACAGGCTTTTGGTGGCCGTGGTGTGTTTCATGTCTAGGGTTTGCTAACGTCGCCCTACCATGCCGATGCCTACTGAAATCATTGGACTTTTGCGTTCTCGGATCACCTTCAAGTGGCCCGACGGCTGTGAAACGGTGATTTCAGCCCGGGATCTGCGGCTGCGCTGCCATTGCGCTCAATGCGTCGACGAGCAGACGGGGCTGGCCCTGTTAGAGCCAGGACGCATTCCAGAAACAATTCGCGCCAAGAACATTCGCCTGGTGGGGCAATACGGCGTAACAATTGATTGGACCGAGTCGCCCTGCGCGAATATCTACACCTTTCGCGATCTGCGCTCGCTTTGCTTTTGCCCGTCCTGTACCGCCTTGCGAGCCGCTGGCAAGACACCAGGGGCGTGATTGCCCTACTCGAAAAGCCGATAGTTGTGCTACGGTTTTCAGTTCACGTTATGCGGTACGGAATCGTTTCAGACACACACGCAAATATCGAAGCTCTCACGGCCGTGTTTAAGGCCATGGCTTCGGAATCCATCGACCGTTACGTCTGCCTTGGCGATACGGTGGGGTACGGTGCCAGCCCGAACGAAACCTGCGACCTCATGCGCGAGAAAGTCGCCTTTTCGATTCTCGGAAACCACGACGCGGCCGTCGCTGGCCGAATGGATTATTCGTATTACTACTTTGCTGCTCGCCACGCTTTGGACAAGCACGCCAAAGAATTGCGTCCTGAGCACATGGAATGGCTTAAGACTCTGCCCTACGAAGTGCGCGAAGGCGATGTGCACTTCTGTCACGGCTCGCCGTTGAACATCGAAGAGTTCGATTACATCTTTGCGCGCGATCAGGCCGCCCAGTGCATGCAGATCTGGGAAAGCATGTCGGATCTCACCGTCATAGGGCACTCGCACCTGTGCAAAGCCTTCGCTTTAAACCCCAACCACGACCGCACGATTTCTCAAGAAGTCGTCGCTCAATCCTTCGAGCTGCGTCCGGGCTGGAAGTACATCGTTAGCGTTGGTTCCGTGGGGCAGCCGCGGGATTTTGATCCGCGTGCCTCGTACGTAATTTACGACACGGAAAAGCGCTTGTTCGAGTTCAAGCGCGTCGAATATGACGTGAAGACTTCGGCCGATAAGATCCTGGCCACCGACCTTGAACCGAACTTCGGTACACGGCTGTACCTAGGTATCTAGTTTTCGGTATCTAGTTTTCGACTTTCGATCCTGTGGCCCGAGTCAGAGCCGCGGTAGCGATGTTAAAGTCGGAAATCGCCTGTAGATACCGTACGCGCATGGTGAAGTAAGACTTCAATGCGTCGGTCACTTCGCGCGTTTCAGCGAGTCCAAGATCCATCTTTTGCACGATGGCTGTTAGCCAACGGCGCGAGAGCTTTTCACCTTTTGCCAGCGTCTCGATGCGGCTGTTGGCTTCCATGACTTCGATGTACGCCTTTGACACTTCAAAGCCAATGCCTCCGATAGCCTCTTGACGCCGAAGAGCCGCTTCTTCTGCTTCTGCCAAGGCTTTCTGGGCACGCGCGTTGCGTTGCCCGAAGTCTATCGGCATGCGTATCGCGGCCGCGATGCCCACGCCGTGCGTGTTAAACGGATTGTTGGCGAAGGCATTCCGAGGGGTGTCCACGGCGCTGGCATAGGCATAGGTCGCTGTGCCCACCAACGCGAGATCGGGATATTGCTTGGCCCACTCAAGGTCTGCCAGCTTGTGCTTGCTGCGCATGAGGAAATCCAGCGCTCTTATCTCAGGTCGCGAATGGCGCGCTTGTTCTTCGTAAAATGAAAGTGGTCGAACCGTAACGTTGAGTTTTTCAATCTCGGCCTTATCGATGGCCAGATCGTGAGGCGCTTGTGGTCCAATGAGCGCCTTTATTCCAGCTCGGGCAATTTGCTCTCCTCGGCCCACCTCAAGCATTTGCGTTTCCACTTCGGCGCGCGTGCTTTGAAGACGCAACTTGTCGGTGATGGTCATGTTACCGCCACCTTCGTCGAGGTCCTTTTGAACCATGTTCTCGGCTTGCTGAATGTAGCCAAGACCTTCTTTGAGAGTGACCTCAATGTCGCGCGCCAGTTTGAACCCGTAGTACGCCTTGCGGATGTTCAATTCTAGTTCGCTCGAGAGACCTTGTTCACGGCTAGCTGAGGCCTCAACACCGGCCTCAGCGGCTTCAATTCCCGCTGTGATTTTCCCGAAGGTATACACCGGCTGCACAAATGTAAGTTGCGTGCGCGTAAATACACCGTGGAACTGGATTACGGTATCCAGCTTTGGAAAAGGGTCATCTGTGAACGTGCACTCTCGCTCTGTCGGGCGACACCTGATTTCAGGGCTAACTGTCAGAAGCGAGCTCAGTTCGCCCGTGGGTAACCAGTTAAGTTTTGCTTCTTTTACTTGAGCACGAACTGCGGTTGTGGCCTTGCCGTTGGCGGCCAACCCGGGGCTTAACCGTCGCGCCAGCTCAATCAGTTCGTCCAACGAGTACTCGTGGCTTGGCTTCGCTTCGTCAATCTCAGCCTGGGCACCGAATACACTTGTGGCGCCAAGCATGATCGAAATGATCGATAGGAACGATAGGAGACCCATCGCTACGTTTCTGTTTGGCTGGTGGCCGAACGGTTGTTTCAACATGGCTGCAACACTGTACACGTTAAAGAGTTGGTTTGACCGCCACCATTGGTCGTGGTAGCCGAGAGGGGTGACGGATACATCGGCGCCTGCTTTTACACCAAGAGCTTCCCACGTAGAAGCTGCCCATCTTGTGCTTCCGGGGGATACCAACGCCTTGGCCACGATCTTCGGCGGAACTCTGATGCAATGGATTGACGTGGCCGGTGCCATTGCAGCCGCACGTCATGCTCAAGGCCCCGTCGTTACGGCCTCCATGGATCGGTTGCACTTCCTGCGGCCTGTTCACCTGGGTTCGGTCGTTATCGTGCAAGCCCAAGTAAACTTTGCTTCCCGCACGTCGATGGAAGTGGGCGTGAGGGTTTTGGCAGAAGACCAACGATCGCGGGTTCGAGTGCAAGCCACAAGGGCTTATTTGACCTTCGTTGCCATTGACGAAAAAGGCCAGCCCCGCCCCGTGTTGCCGTTGATTCTGGAAACGGACGAGGACCATAGGCGTTTTGTCCAGGCTTCGCGAAGG